>Ga0181599_1001026_pt1 | contig 28396 bp, 20 predicted proteins | sample 041ome_3_FD_148658 | JGI IMG/M metagenome (GOLD analysis project Ga0181599, IMG submission 148658) | Coastal salt marsh microbial communities from the Groves Creek Marsh, Skidaway Island, Georgia - 041405US metaG (spades assembly) | ecosystem: Environmental > Aquatic > Marine > Intertidal zone >...
GAAAATGGAAGTAGTTGCCAAAAGACAGAACTGCGGAATTGCATTCACCCATCCGTTGGTCAAAACCACCCGCTCCATCATGCAGGAGGCAGGAATCACTCCACAAGTCGATCCCAGCACCGGCGATCTCAATGCCCTGATTCTTGGTGGTTTACCTGCGGTTACTCTGGGACTGACCACCGTAGAAAACCTTCGTGAGGTCAATGAAACCGTTCATTTGGATCCTCTTTATGCCGGGATGGCCCAGTTGATCACCTTGATCCAAGCGATCGACCAGGGAATTTGCGGGGAATAAGTATGAATCAGGAAACCTGGCTGGAACGGAATACTTTTCATCACGGGGCCTTCTGGGACCTAATCAAACTGGTTGAGGAAAAGGAAAAAAAAGGGCTGAAAATCTCTCTTTGCATCCCCACTCTCAATGAGGAAAAAACCATTGGTAAAGAAGTGTTGATTCTGCGCTCGGAACTGATGGAGCGCTATCCATTGGTGGATGAATTTGCGGTGATTGACTCTGGATCGGAGGATAAAACCCTGGAAGTTGCCAGCAACTACGGAGCCGATGTTTACCTGGCTTCAGACATTCTTCCGGAAGTGGGTAACAAGCGCGGAAAGGGGGAAAATCTTTGGAAAGCGATTCACCAGCTTAAGGGAGATATCATTTGTTATGTGGATGCGGATATTTCCAACATCCACCCACGCTTTGTTTATGGTCTGGTCGCCCCTCTGATCCACCGGGATGAGGTCACCTATGTGAAAGCATTCTACGATCGCCCACTGAACTACTCCAGCGGCCTTCGCCCCAGTGGAGGTGGCCGGGTGACCGAGATCCTTACCCGCCCCCTATTTTCCCTCTTTTATCCAGAGCTCTCTCAAATCATCCAACCTCTCTCCGGAGAATATGCTGCCCGCCGGGAAGTACTCGAGAAAATTCCTTTCCCGATTGGCTATGGGGTGGAAACTTCCCACCTGCTCGACCTGTACAAGTTATACGGACTGGAAACCTTCGCCCAGACCGATCTGGACCGCCGGGTGCACCGCAACCAGACCACCAATGCCCTCGGCAAAATGAGCTTTGGTATTTTGCAGACTTTTTTCAACCGCCTGCATGCACAAGGAAAACTGGACCAAATGCCGGATCTGGAAACCTTTTACCGCCGCTTTGAAGTCGAGGATGGAAATTACCGGCAATTGGTTCAGGAAGTGGTGGAAGAGGAAAGACCCCCAATGATCGAGATTGAAGGTTACCGTAACCGGGACACCTCCTCCTGAACTTTACCAAATTCCGGTGAAAGTCGCACTTGTTCATTACCACCTTCAACCGGGTGGAGTGACCCGGGTGATTGAAAACACCGTTGAAGCCTGGAAAATCAACGGTAACGGCCCCGAAGATTATGTTATTCTATCAGGTAGATCCTACCCCGGAAGTAAGCTCCAAAATGTCCGAGTTGTTGAGGGCTTGGACTATATGGATCTAAGCGATGCCACCGATCCCCTAATTTTAAAAGAGCGGATGGAAGAAGCCGCCAGGTCGGTGCTCGGTCAACTGCCAGATGTCTGGCACATTCATAATCACTCCCTGGGCAAAAATGCCGGCCTTAGTGGTGCGGTTGCGGAATTGGCCAAGTCCGGTGCACGATTACTTCTACAACCCCACGACTTTGCCGAAGATGGCAGACCCCAGAATTTCAGAAACCTGGGCGAGGTCCGAGCACTCCTTTATCCAACCGCTGGCCAAATCCACTACGCTGCCCTCAACCGCCGGGATCAGTCCTTTCTTCAGTCCACCCTTGATGATTTCAACAGTCCGGTACATCTGCTGGCCAATGCCATTCCCCAGCAATCAGCTTCAAATCCCAATGAGGATCAAAGCCATTTCCCAGAATTGCCAGAAAACTTGATTCTTTATCCTGTGCGTGCAGTTCGAAGAAAAAACCTTGGCGAACTCGCTCTTCTTTCCGCCACACACCCCGAATTTCATTTTGCCAATAGTCTTGGTCCAACGAATCCTGCCTTTCATTCGATCTACCAGAATTGGATCGAATATGCCCAGCATCATCAATTGAGTCTAACCTATGGCTTGGGAGAGCAAACAGATGCAAGCTTCCCCGAAATGGTAAATCATGCCCAGGCAATTGTTAATGTGAGTGTGGCTGAGGGCTTTGGTCTTGGATTCCTCGAACCATGGACTTTTGGAAAATGTCTGATTGGCCGGAATATCCCGGAAATTACTTCTGATTTTTCCGACATGGGAGTACACCTCGACAATCTCTACAATGAATTATGGGTGGATTCATCACTGGTCGACCAGGAATCTTTAAAGGATGCCATCTCCACCGCTCTTTGTTCAGCTTACCAGGACTACCAGAGGAAACTACCAGCAGATGCGGTCAATGTCGCCACAGAATCGATTCTTAATGGACAAGGGGTTCAGTTTGGTAGCCTCAATGAGGACTTACAAAAACAGGTAATCGCAGGGGTTCAATCCTCCAAGCAGGAAACTGAATCCGTTCGAAAACAGGCAAAACTTCAGATTTTAAACGAACCAAATATTCAAAAAAATCAAGCGGCGGTAACGGAAAACTTTTCACTTTCTGCCTACGGAGAAAAAGTTTTTCAAATCTACCAGTCCTTATTGGAAAGCCAGTCTGAAAAAGCCAACTTTGCCAACAGCGAAAAAATGCTCGATCAATTTCTCAGCCCAGAAAGGCTGAATCTACTGAGGGCTTAAAAACTCAGGATGGGATTAACCCTTCCTCTTTGCTTCGTAAAGACGCTTTTCCTTAACCTTCGTGGCTTCCTTACCCACACGGTCGCGCAGGTAATACATACGGGCACGCATGGTGATACTCTCACGGTCCACTTCGATCTTGTCAATCAATGGAGAGTTTACAGGAAACACACGCTCCACTCCAACACCGGATGCAATTCTACGTACCGTGAATGTTTCATGGATACCGGATCCTTTGCGGGCAATTACGATACCTGCGAAGATCTGAATTCTTTCTTTGTCGCCCTCACGAACGCGAACATGAACCTTAACACCGTCGCCCACTTTGAACTGGTCGCGACCTTCCTGGAGGTATTCGTTAGTAATTTCTTTCAGCAATTGCTCATTCATGTTCTCTGTTCCTTATTATTGGGTGATAGTTTCCAAGTCTGGGCGTAATCTCCTCGTTTTATCCAAGCGTTGTTCATGACGCCAACGGGCGATCGCCTTGTGGTTTCCCGAGAGTAATACTTCGGGCACTTTAAATCCTCTAAAATCTTCCGGGCGGGTATATTGAGGGCAACCAAGCAGATCATCCTCAAATGATTCTCCCTGCAGGGATTCCTCATCGCCCAACACTCCAGGCACATGCCGGGCAACCGCATCAATCAGCACACTTGCAGCCAGGGCTCCATTGGTAAGAACATAATCCCCAATGCTCACCTCACGGTCGACCAATTGGTCACGCACCCTTTGATCAATGCCTTCGTAGTGGCCACTTACCAATATCAGGTGCTGATTCTGGGAAAATTCCTTGGCCAATTCGGTGGTAAATTTTTCACCATCAGGTGCCATGTAAACCACCGTGGTCTGCGGGGTGGAGAGTTCTTCGATGGCACCAAACAAGGGCTCGGGTTTGAGAACCATACCAGCACCACCACCAAAAGGACGGTCGTCGGCTTCGCGGTGCTTTCCCTTGGACCAGTCTCTTAAGTCCCGGGACTGGACATCGATCAATCCACGATCAATTGCTTTTCCGACTATGCTTTCTTGGGTGAAGGCTTCAACCGTTTGCGGAAAAAGCGAAAGCACATCGAAACGCAACTGAGAATTCATCATGCGAATCATCGAACTCGAAAAGTGGCATCCCCCTTAAAAAGAGCGGTAGCAGTAACAGTTAGGACTCTTCGCCCTCTTTCTCTTCTGCCTTATCTTCCGCTTTTGCCTCAGGCTCTGGCTTAGCTTCCTCAGTTGGTTCTTCGGCTTTTTCTTCCTTCACTTCTTCTGCTTCAGCCTTAGGAGCTTCTTCCTTGGCTTCTGGCTCAGGAGCTTTTTCTTCTACTGGAGCTTCTACCTTAGCTTCGGGAGCTGGTGCCTCTTCAGCTTTAGGTTCCTCAGCAGCCTCTTCGGCAGGTGCTTCTGCTGGAGCCTCCTCAACCACTGGGGCAGGATTCTTCTTCTTCACGGCACGGGCAGCTTTCGCTTTCGCTTTACTCTCGGTACGTTTAAGCCACTCTTCGGGGGATAAACGCCCCTGACGAATTAAACTGATAGCTGTGTCAGTTGGCTGAGCACCTACTTCCAACCAATGGTCCACCCGATCCATCTTGAGATCAAGTTCGCGGTCACGGGAGGAGGATTGTGGGTTGTAGGTTCCCAATACCTCTATAAAACGGCCATCCCGGCGAGATTGAGCAGGTGCAACCACCATGCGGTAGAAGGGAGCGTGGCGTGCTCCATGCCTTTGTAATCTTATCTTGATCATAATCGAAAGTAGTGAGTACTTGAAAATTTGGGAAAAGCAGAGAATACAAGTAAATTTCCGCCCTTAAGTCAACCATTAACACCGCTAAGACTGCTCAGCAGAACAGTATTGAAAGGATGGTTTGATTTGAGTTTTTTCAAACAAGCGTTTTAATTATTCTCTCCGTGATTTCAACCGTAACAGAATCGACAAAACCAAAGGTCGCAACCCGTCAAAGGTTGATCGATGCCACCGCACGCCTGTTTGCGGAACATGGATATAACGGGCTCACCATGCGATCCGTAGCTCAGGAAGCAAATGCAAACCTGGCCGCTGCTAATTATCACTTTGGTTCCAAAGATGCCCTGGTTCTGGAAATGTTGCGGGAACGGATTCAGCCGATCAATGCCCGACGGATGGAACTTCTCAACCAGGCAAAATCGAGTAATCCTGAAGCCCAACTCAGCACATTTACCATTTTTCACTCGTTAATCTATCCAATCGGTGAGGAAATTTCCAAAAGTGTAAAACTTCGCAGTACCCTTGCTCAATTGGTTGCCCGTACTTTCACTGAACCGGTGAAATTCATCGAACGGATGCACCACAAGTTTTTCTCTCAGATTGCAGAGGCGTATCATCGTGAGCTTAGTCTTTCCCATCCACAAATCTCAGGTAAAGAGATTCATTGGCATTTACACCTCGCAGTTTCTTCCATGCTTGGTGCCCTTGCTCAGCATCGCAGACTCCATGATTTTACTCAGGGAAAATGCGAGGAAAACGAAGTTGGGCCATTGATCGAACGACTCATTCACTTCGTCACCCATGGGTTTGAACAGGGAATTAATCACAAATTTGACAAATGAATCTAAGCTCTTCCTTCTCTACTCTACTTACTGCACAAGCCTGTTTACTTATAAGTGGATGCCTTGCACCCAAGCACGACAAAAAACCTGCCCTGCAACTAACCCCACCCCCCGAATGGGAATCCAATGTGTCCACGACGGATAAAAACCGTTCTGCAAAAGGATGGGCATTTCAACTTGGGGGCGATGAACTAAACGCTCTTGTCGATAGAGCCTTATCTGACAATCCATCCCTCTTGGCTATGAGCGAGCGTTTAATTGCTCAGGGAGAACAGGCAACCATACTTGGTTCTCAGATCTTGCCATCTGCACGGGCCGAGGTTACCGGAAGCCGTTCCAAGCGTAACCTCGTTGGATTCATTCCCGGAAGCAGCACTTCTTTTACGAGCAATAGTTTCACCTCTGGACTCAATATCAGCTGGGAACTCGATCTCTGGGGAAAATTAGCGGATGCACGCGATTCGGCTGAAAAATCTTTTCGGGCTGGTGAAATGGAATTGCAAAGTGCAAAGATCTCCCTGGCCGGGCAGGTGGCCAAGGCATGGTATGAAGTAATTGAGGGCACCCAGCAGCTGATGCTTGCTCAAAAGAGTGTTGAATCCTTTACACAGAACCAAAATTTTGTGGAAGAGAGATTTCGGAAGGGGCTCGCCAATGCACTAGATCAAAAACTTGCCCAGACTGGGACTGCACATGCCCAAGCCAAAGCCCTGGCCTTACAGGGCCAACTGGATGCATTCAAACGCAGGCTCAATATTCTCATTGGTAAATACCCCAGCGTATCATTGGATCAAAACCTGAGTGCAGCACCCAACCTACTTCCACTTGAAGCCTCCCAGTCTTCTCCAGCCTCCCTACTGGCAAAACGCCCGGATCTTTTGGCGGCAGAGCAAAAAGCACAATCCAGTGGACTGGACCTCTCGGTTGCCCGTAAAAACTTCTTTCCATCCCTCTCCGTAAGCGGTGGTCCGGGAAGCCGGAGTGATGAATTTGAAAACTTGCTTGATGACAATTTCAGAACCTGGGGAATCAACGGATCACTCAGTCAGCCCCTCTTTAACGGGGGCCGCTTGCGGGCAGCCCACCGTCAGGCCAAAGCCCTGCAAGCCGCTGCCTGGGCAGATTATCGCTCCCATGCCCTTAATGCGTTCGTGGAGGTGGAAAATGTACTGGCTACAGAAATTCGTCTCACCGAGCAGGAAACTCTGATCGAACTCGCCGCTCAATCTGCTGAGGATGCTTCGAAATTAAGCTGGGAAAGATATCAGCGGGGAGTGGAAGCTATTTTCAACGCGTTGGAAAACCAAAGGCGGGCGTTTGATGCCCGAAGCCAAGTTTACCTGATTCGTAAGCAACGTATTCACAACCGAATTGATCTGCATCTGTCTCTTGGTCAGTCACCTCTTTCTGAATAAACTATGAGAAAATTCATTCTTCCTCCCCTCGTCCTCGCCGGTCTTGTCTGGTTTGCATGGCACTTGATCCAGCTTCGTCCTGAACCCAAACCTAAAGAAATTACACGGGAAGCTCCCTATGTGGAAGTAGTTGTGACCGAAAGTAAGTCAATGCCAGCAACTATTGAGTCGCACGGGGTGGTACGACCTCACACACGGACAACCCTGATCGCCGAAGTGCCTGGCATCGTGAAGGGTGTGGCTCCCTTTCAAGAAGCGGAACAAGCTCCGTCTTTTCGTGCTGGAGGATTTTTTAAAAAGAACGACCTACTGGTCAAAATCGAGGAAGTCGATCTGCTCAGTGCAGTGGCAGAAGCAAAGGCAAATGTCAGCCGTGCAGAGTTGCAATTGGTGCAGGAAAGAGAACTTGCAGATCAGGCAAAAAGTGAATGGGGAGACCGCGACTGGTCCAAGGCACCCGAACTTGTTCGCCGGTTACCCCAAATCCGCAAAGCGGAAGCGGAGATCAATTCTGCACAGGCTCGTCTTAAACAGGCACAGAAAAACCTCGATCGTACCCGGGTACTTGCTCCTTTTGATGGCAGGATCATCCGTACCATGGTGGATCGTGGACAACGCGTGGGCGGGGGAAGTTCAGCGACACTGGCTGAGGTTTATGCTTTGGATGCTGCTGAAATCGATCTATCCCTTAGCCAGAAAGAAATTTCATTTCTTGGCTTTATTGATGGATACTCGAATGGCTCACCCATCCGTGTTGAAATTTTGGACAGCGAGGGAAATGCAGTGCACCGTGGGTCACTGGACCGGTCCCAAGGCATGGTTGACCCCAAGACCAGGTTGACCAATTTTGTCGCCCGTATCGAAAACTGCTTTGCCAACCCCTTTTCCAAACAACAGGTTTCCTCTCCGCTTAGCCTCGGCCAGTTTGTACGTATTCGTCTAACCGGGAAAAAGATTCCAACCTTCATTCTTCCTGACTCTGCCTTCCGCGATCTCCAGACTATTCTGGTGGTGGATCAACAAAATCGCCTGCATCCCCGAAAAGTAGATGTTCTCCATCGTACCAACCGTCAGGTGTGGGTAGGCAAAGGATTAAAGGATGGGGATCGGGTTTGCATTACTCCTATCGAAATCATCTCCGAAGGAATGAAAGTTCGGGTGGTGGGTGATACCCCGCCTGTCCCTAAGGCAGAAAAGGTCAAAGAATCTGCCGATCCAAACGGGAGTAAGTAAATGATCGCCTGGTTCGCCAAAAACGGAGTCGCCGCCAACCTCCTCATGGGGGTGATCCTGATTGCGGGTATCTTCTCAGTACGGGGATTAAAAATGGAGTTATTCCCTGACTTCGATCTCGATCTGGTCACTATATCTGTGGCCTATCCTGGAGCTGCACCTTTGGAAGTGGAGGATGGAATCTGCAAACAGATCGAGGAAAAGATCTGGGATCTTACCGGGATCAAGGAAATGACCTCATTTTCGAGGGAAAATTTTGGGGTCGTCTCGGTGCAGGTGGAACGGGGCCGGGATGCCAAACTGCTTGCCGACGAAATCAAAGTGCGGGTGGACTCAATTCTTACTTTACCCGAAGAGGCAGAGAAACCGATGGTGGAAGTAACCACCATAAAACGCCGGGTACTAGCGGTAGCCATTCATGGAAAGTGTGACGAAAAATCCCTGCGTAAACTTGCCGATAAAACCCTTGATGACCTCACCAACCTACCGGGAATCACCCAGGTGGAGATTGCAGGAATCCGCAAACCCCAGATTGGCATAGAAGTATCCGAATCCTCATTGCGTGAGCATGGACTGAGTTTTGATGAGGTTGCCCGCACCCTGCGTCAAACCTCTCTGGATGTCCCGGGTGGGGTTGCCCGCACTGCCGCTGGCGAAACCCTCCTTCGCTCCATGGGTAAGGCACGGGATGGCGAGGAATTCGATGCGATCGAATTACTCCCTGCGGAAGATGGATCGAGCGTAACTCTTGGTGAAGTGGCCAGGGTCAAGGATGCTTTCGAGGACAAAGCCCTATATACAGTTTTTGATGACCAACCCGCTGTTACCCTGCGTGTATTTCGGGTAGGCAAGCAGAGTCCGTTGGATATTTCAGAAAAAGTAAATGCCTATGTTGACGCAATCCGTCCCACTCTGCCCGATGGTGTGGGGATGACTATTTGGCAGGACAGTTCTTATTATTTGCGCGGCCGTTTGCAAATGATGATCGATAATGCTTCCCAGGGATTGTTACTCGTATTCCTTGTTCTCTCTTTGTTTCTACGTCCATCGCTTGCCTTCTTTGTTGCTTTAGGGCTCCCCATTTCGTTTATGGGTGCCTTTGCCTCCATGGGAGTGATCGGGGCATCGATCAATTTGGTCTCTCTCTTTGCATTTATTGTAGTGCTGGGAATTCTTGTGGATGATGCCATCGTGGTTGGGGAGTCTGTTTACACGCAGGGAAGGCGTGGAAAAAATTCTCTCAATGCCGCGATTGATGGTACCCACCGGGTAGCTATGCCCGTCACCTTTGCCATCCTTACCAGTATGGTTGCCTTTGTCCCCCTACTCTTCCTTCCTGGATGGCTCGGAAAATTGCTCAAGGATATTCCTCTGGTGGTCATTCCTGCACTATTTTTCTCTTTGATCGAGTCCAAGTTTATTCTTCCCTACCACCTCAGCCTTTGCCGTTTTGACAAAGCACCCAACAATCCCTTGTCCCGACTGCAGGACAAAGTAGCTCAGGGGCTTGAGCGTTTCATTGAAAAAGTGTATCAACCCATCCTCGAACTTTGTCTGCATTACCGCTATGTTACCCTTTCCTTCTTTGTGGGACTGTTTGCAGTTACCATTGGTCTGATTGTGGGCGGACATGTTCCATCGATCCGGGGAGTTCCACCAGTTCCATCTGACTACATCTCGGTAAAAATCAGCATGCAGGAAGGGGTGCCTGCCCGCTCTACCGAACATGCGATTGAAAAAGTGGAGTCAGCCCGACTCGAAGTAATTGAACATCTTGAGAAACTGGGCGAGCCCAACCCTTTTCGCTATGTCATGCAAACGATGGGTGCCCAACCCTTTTCAGGCGGCCCCAAGAGTTCCTCCAATATTGTGTCTGGATCCAATATGGGAGAAGTCAGTGTGGAACTGATCAAGTCGGAGATGCGTACAAGAACGGCACCACAGATTTCTGCACTTTGGAGAGAGAGAATCGGCCCCATTCCCGGACTTAAGGAGCTGTATTTTGGTGATGTGGCAGCTGGTGGAAGCCGCACTGCACTGGAAGTCGAGATCTCCGGCAACGACCTAGATGAAATGAGTGAGGCCAGCCAGAAACTCGTGAAACAACTGGAAACCTACGAAGGATTATTTGACCAGCGTGATACCTTTTCCGCGGGAAAACGCGAGGTGCAACTGCGTTTAAACCAGGCCGGTCGAGCCCTGGGTCTTACTCAGGCAGATCTGGGCCGACAGGTCAGACAGGCCTATTACGGAGAGGAAATTCAGCGACTGCAACGGGACCGGGATGAAGTAAAAGTGATGCTGCTTTATCCTCTTGCCGACCGTAAAAGTTTGACCGCACTATCCGGGTTGCGGGTACGGGCACCCAATGGAGTGGAAGCTCCATTAGAAGAAGTGGCGGAAATCAAAATTGGAACCGGATTCTCCACGATCACCCGGACCGACCGATCCCGCATCATTAATGTGGGATCCTCCGCAGATAAAGTGGTGGCAGATGTGCCCGGTATCGAGCGGGATCTGGCAAAAAACTTTCTTCCCCAACTTCGTCGGGATCACCCCGGGCTGAAATTTACTTTTGTGGGAGAGAAGAAGGAGCAGGAAGAAAGTGACTCTGGGCTAGCTAGAGTCGGGGGGATTTGTCTCTTCCTTATTTACGCTCTTCTTGCCATTCCTTTCCGCTCCTACCTCCAGCCCTTCCTGATTATGTCGGTCATTCCCTTCGGATTGATTGGGGCAACTCTTGGACATTATCTTTTTGGACTACCACTTAGCCAGCTCTCCCATTTTGGTTTGGTTGCCCTTACCGGAGTAGTGATTAACGACAGTTTGGTATTGGTGCACTATGTCAATGAGCGGGCAAAGGGTACCTTTATGCTCGATGCGGTCAAAACCGCAGGCATGGCCCGTTTTCGGCCAATTTTGCTTACTTCGCTGACCACCTTTGTCGGACTCCTACCCATTCTTTTCGAGAAAAGTTTGCAGGCTCAATTTCTCAAGCCCATGGCGATTGCGATTGGGTTTGGGGTGATGTTTGCGACCTTTATTACCCTGTTGATGGTACCCTGCCTCTATCTGATCCTTGAAGATTTGAAAAAAGCAGGCCGGTGGTTCTTCCGTTTTCTTGGTTTCTCTATTGCTAGGCAACCACCGATGGATGCACCCGCTGCTGAAACCAACTAAATATAGCCTGCTTACTGGGTGGCTTGCCTGAGTTCATCAAGCAGGCGTTCGGTTTGGGGCATAGCCAAACTTTTACCTTTCCCTCGCCTTAGGGGTTCACCCCAGATCGCCTCAACTTCCACTGGTTTCCCGGCAAGAAAATCGATCAAACTGGATGGTTTGTAGGGGCCCATCGGCTCAGTCAGTTCAAACTGCCTTTGTAAGAAATCATCCTCAATTCCCACATCATAGGCACGGGCAACTTTCTGTACTTCGAGCATCAAATCCCATGCCCTTTGTTTGAGCTCAGGATTGGAAAGAATTAAGTCGGTGGTAATTCCCCCGGCAGCGATGGATAATCCATTAAAGGGAATATTCCAGCAGAGCTTTCGCCAGAGTGCTTCATTCAACGAATCTGCCTTGCGGATTTTGATTCCCGCATCCGCAAAAGCATCCGCTACCTTGTTCCCGCGGTCTGTCAATCCACCACCAAGCTGACCAAACTGTACATATCCGGGAAGCAGGCTTTCAATCACTCCGGGAGACGTACGATTAATACAGGTAAAACAAAGTCCACCAATCACTTCGCGGTTCTGCCCAAATAAATTCTGCAGGTTTTCCACATTACCCATCCCATTTTGCAGGGTAAGCAAAGAGGTATCAGCTCCAACCAACGGATTCATTATTCCGCCTAGAGAATCATTGACCGTGGCTTTTGCAGCTACAATAACCAAATCGCAAGGGCCTATATCCGCAGCACTTTGATAAGCCTGCAAAGGTTTAACCTTGGAGGTTTTCTTGCCCTCGGCATGGTGGACCAGGGATAACCCATCCCGTAAAACATCCTCATATGTGGAATGGAATAAAAAATGAACATCCTGTCCAGAATGAGCCAGCATGCCACCATAGTACCCACCTATTGCACCTGGTCCCACCAACCCGATTTTACCCAAGTTTAAGGACATAAAATTTAGGAACGGGGCACAACCCGGGTATTTTTGGGCTTTGCCTGTTGATCAGGAAAATCAAGGGTGAAATGTAACCCCCTGCTTTCCTTGCGCTGCAAAGCGGACCTGACAATTAATTCGGCCACACATACCAGATTACGAAGCTCAAGCAGAGGAACATCCACTTTGGCATTCCAGTAATACTCATTAATCTCCCTCCGTAGATTGCGCAGACGGGCATGTGCACGTTCCAAACGCTTGGTTGAACGGACGATTCCCACATAATCCCACATCGCCCGCTTTAATTCTTCGAGATTATGAGAAAGCACCACCCGCTCATCGGATGCCGGTACATCACCATCCACCCAACCCGGCAGCTTTAAGGAACGCTTTTTTTGCTTGGATAAGTATTGGCAAACAGATTCAGCACCCCGGTGAGCCATAACCACGGCTTCCAGCAGCGAGTTACTGGCCAGACGATTGGCTCCATGCAAGCCAGTACAGGCCACTTCTCCACATGCATAAAGTCCAGCAAGCTTGGTGGAACAATCAAGTGCTGTCGGCACCCCTCCACAGGAATAATGGGCTGCTGGAACCACCGGAATGGGATCCTTGGTCGGGTCAATGCCCCGTTTCATACAGTTCTCATAAACATTGGGAAAACGGTCCTTAAAATCCACCGACATATTGGGAGTATCCAAGCGCACACAGGGAGCACCAGAGCGCTTCATTTCACGATCAATGGCTCGGGCAACTACATCCCGGGGAGCAAGATCAGCCAGAGGGTGATATTTTTTGAGGAAAGGTCGTCCACGGGAATCGATCAATTTGGCACCCTCCCCACGAACCGCTTCCGTAATCAGAAAGCGATCACCCTCAGGGGAATGTAAAGTGGTTGGATGAAACTGGATAAATTCAAGGTTCATTACCGAGAGCCCGGCACGGGATGCCATCGCAATTCCATCACCTGTGGCTATGCCGGGGTTGGTGGTGTAAAGATAGGTCTGCCCCGCCCCACCCGTGGCAAGTAAAACCACGGGTGCGGTCACGGTGATCACCTCACCAGATTCTGCATCCAAAAAATAGATTCCTTCCACACGGTCGGGATCGGAACCACTACGCATACCCAGTTTTTTTAGTTTTTTGGAAGTAATCAGATCGATCGCAAAATAATGCTCAAATAAATCCACTCCCTTCTGGGCAATGTTGGCAAGCAAGGCCTCCTCGATGGCCTTGCCGGTGACATCCTTGACATGCAACACCCGGCGCTTGCTATGTCCGCCCTCCTTGCCGAGGGAAATCCTTCCATCCCCAAGGCTGGAAAATTCAACCCCCATACGGATGAGATCCTGAATACGTTCCGGACCATCCTTTAAAATTTCCCGTACTACCTTAGGATCACACAGCCCGTCCCCTGCCTCCAAGGTATCCTGTACATGCTTATCCAGATCGTCCCCTGCAGATGTAACTGCAGCAATCCCACCCTGAGCATAATTGGTATTGGATTCCGCTTTATTCTTTTTCGTAAAAATCGCTACCCGATGCCCAGCCTCCGCCACCTTCAAGGCAAAACTAAGCCCGGCAATTCCACTGCCTACAATAACCAGATCGTATTCACTTTGAGGCTTTGGCGAAGGGCTCATTTTTTCTAAAAACAAAGATTATCGATCAGACGAACCTGATCCACCCAGACCGCAACTGCAAGGAGGGAACGGCCGGCCACCACCTCGGTCTCCGGACGCATGGTCTCGCGGTTGACCACCTCTACATAATTAACCCTTAAAAACCGTCCACTTGTTAGTACATTCATCGCTTCAGCTTTCACCCGGTCCACATTATTGGAACCTTTCTCCTCCACCACTTTACGGGCAGCTTGCAAGGACTTGAAAATAAGCAAAGCATTTTCGCGTTGTTTGGGTTCCAGGTAAGCATTGCGCGAACTCATTGCGAGACCATCTGGTTCTCTCAAAATCGGTCCCACCACTACCTCGATAGGGAAATGTAGATCTCGGATCATCCGTTTAAGCACCACAACCTGCTGTGCATCCTTCTGTCCAAGGCCAACTTTATCAGGCTGGCAAAGATTAAAAAGCTTGGCACAAACCGTGGCCACTCCGCGGAAATGATTGGGGCGGGCATTGCCACAGAGGCCCTTCCCCACTGATTCCTCGATCACGAAGGTGGACGCATCCGCTCGGTAAATCTCAGTAGATTCTGGAGCAAACACCAAATCCACTCCCCGGCTTTGGCACAATTCTAAATCCTTCTCCAAATCACGGGGATATTTCTCAAAGTCTTCCCCGACTCCAAACTGGGTAGGATTCACATAGATGGACAAAAGTAAAACATCACACTGCTCCTTGATCAAATCGACCAAAGAAAGATGGCCCGCATGCAACGAGCCCATAGTGGGCACAAAGCCAAGCGACTTCCCTTCTTTTTTGAGAGCCATGGCACGGGCCTGCATCTCTGTTGCTGAGCGGATGACTTCCATTGTTCTCCTCTGACCAAATGAGGGATGATTCCAGGCAAGAAAATCAGTAAGATTTTGCAACCACTACCCGTCCCGGGCTGGGCTCACCGCTGAAGGGACAGACACCCGGTTCCGATTCACCTTCCGGAATACAGCGGACGGTGACCTTCAGGTCATTCTTCAACTGCTCCTCCCACTTGGCATTGCGATCCCAGTGAATCCGGGCAAAGCCACCATGAATTTGTGGTTTGGTAGTATTCTTCGGGGTAAAAAATTCATAGATCTCATCCTTGCTATCTATCTCGCAGGTATGCTCCTCCTGAAACGCTTTCGCTTTCTCGAAAAGATTTCTTTGAATCTCCTGCAAAAGATGGCCGGCAGAGGAAACAAATTCATCAAGCGACATCCCTTCCCGCTTTCCCCCAAGATCCCGCCGACCGACATATACGCTACCATTCTCCAGATCACGCGGTCCAATTTCCACGGTTAAAGGCACCCCCTTCTTTACCCACTGCCAATACTTTTCTCCACCCCGCAGATCTCGGTCATCTATTTCCACCCGTACTGGCAGATCAAAAGCAGATTGTTCTTTTAACTCCTTAGCCAAGCGTTCGCATGCCTCCAGTACCTTTGTCCGAGTTTCCTCTTTGGGCGTAACTGGAAGGATGGCAATCTGAGTGGGAGCAAGTCTTGGGGGTACGACCAGTCCATCATCATCGGAATGGGTCATAATCATACCACCGATCAAGCGGGTGGACACACCCCAAGAGGTGGTCCAGCCAAATTCTTCCTTTCCTTCTGTTCCCTGAAATTTAATCCCGCATGCCTTGGAAAAATTCTGGCCGAGAAAGTGGGATGTTCCCGCCTGCAAGGCCTTTCGGTCCTGCATCATTGCTTCGATGCAAAGAGTGGACTCGGCACCAGGAAAACGCTCAGCTTCAGTCTTCTCTCCCCGCAGTACTGGCATCGCCAGCCAGTTCTCCGCAAAATCTGCATAAACATGGAGCATCTGCTTGGTCTCTTCAATCGCCTCTTCTGCAGTGGAATGGACAGTGTGCCCCTCCTGCCACAAAAATTCAGCAGTGCGCAGGAAAAGACGGGGGCGCATTTCCCAGCGGACCACATTCGCCCACTGATTAATAAGCAATGGAAGATCCCGGTAGGACTGCACCCAGCGGGCAAAGAGATCACCAATGATAGTCTCGGAGGTTGGACGGACAATCAGAGGCTCCTCCAGTTCGCCAGCCGGTTGCAAAATTCCATTCTCATCCGCTTCCAAACGGGAATGGGTAACCACGGCACACTCCTTGGCAAACCCATCCACATGCTCCGCTTCCCGCTGCAAAAAGCTCTTGGGGATAAAGAGAGGAAAGTAAGCATTTTTATGACCGGTATCCTTGAACATTTTATCTAGGGCATCACGGATATTTTCCCAGATCCCGTAGCCCCATGGCTTGATCACCATACATCCGCGAACGGGAGTGTTTTCTGCTAGGTCTGCTGCCCGCACTACTTGTTGATACCACTCGGGATAGTCTTCTTCCCGGGTTGGAGAGATTGCATTCTTTTGCTTGGCCATTTTTCGAACCATTTACCCTAAGTGAATTCTCAAACAAATGCGAGACTCGAGAACTATGGTGTGAATTTCAAAGAATTTTGACAAAATTGACTCTGATGCCATGATCTAGCTTTTGCACACTGACCTGATTACCCTTTTGATCTAACCTATTTTAAAATCATGACACACATCATTGAAGTACACGGACGACAAATCATCGATTCGCGCGGCAACCCTACTGTTGAAGTAGAGGTTGAATTAAGCTCAGGAGCTTTTGGACGGGCAGCTGTCCCCTCCGGAGCCAGCACTGGTGAGCACGAAGCGATCGAATTGCGTGATGGCGACAACAGCCGCTACCTTGGCAAGGGCGTTTCTCAAGCGGTGGATAATGTGAATGAGAAGATTGCTGAGGCATTGGTCGGTCTCGATGCCACCGACCAAACTGCGATTGACCGAGCCATGCTTGATTTGGATGGCACTCCCAACAAATCTGTTCTCGGAGCCAATGCTATTCTTGGTGCATCCATGGCCACTGCACATGCTGCAGCTCAAGCATGTGGGCTTCCCCTTTACAAATACCTCGGTGGACCAAATGCCAAGGTATTGCCCGTGCCGATGATGAATGTTCTTAATGGAGGCTCTCATTCCGATGCTCCCATCGATGTCCAGGAATTCATGATTATGCCCGTGGGAGCCCCTTCGTTCAGCGAAGCTCTTCGTATGGGTTGTGAAATTTTCCACTCCCTAAAAAAAGTGCTCAAGGATCAGGGTCTCTCCACTGCAGTAGGAGATGAGGGTGGGTTTGCTCCAAATCTTGCCAGCAATGTGGCCGCTCTTGAAGCACTTTCCACTGCTGTGGAAAAAGCGGGTTATAAACTGGGAGATGAAATTCAGTTCGCTCTGGATGTGGCATCCTCCGAATTTTTCGATAAAGAAAAAGGAAAGTATGTTTTCGGAAAAAGTGATGGATCCGAGCGTGATTCCGATGAGATGGTTGCTTTCTACGAGGAACTGGTGAACAAATTCCCCATCCGTTCGATTGAGGATGGCTGTGATGAAAATGACTGGGCTGGCTGGAAGAAATTGACTGATGCCATCGGGGACCGTGTGCAATTGGTTGGGGATGATTTGTTCGTTACTAATGTTGACTTTCTCAAGAAGGGAATCGATCAGGGGGTAGCCAACTCCATTCTGGTGAAAGTGAACCAGATCGGATCCCTGACTGAAACCTTTGACGCGGTGGAAATGGCCAAGGAAGCTCAGTACACCTCCGTAATTTCTCACCGTTCCGGAGAAACGGAAGATGTGACCATCGCAGATATTTCCGTGGCCACCAATGCCGGACAGATCAAGACCGGTTCTCTTTCCCGCACCGACCGTATCTGTAAGTACAACCAATTGCTCCGCATTGAGGAACAGTTGGGAGACTCCGCAGTTTACGGAGGAAAACTCTAGGCTGTTTTTGCTGTTAAGTCCGCAGAGACTAATTTATTTCTCTGCTGATTCTGCATGAAGCCAACCATTAGCCTGCCTCCTTATCCCAAGGAGCTGGCAGATTGGTGGTGGCAGCAGACAGCCAATCAGTGGTCGGAACACGGCCAGGAAAAAATTCTCAATTTATTGCGGGAAGAAATTGTTCGGCAAAGTGACCGGTTTAATAAGACCCGGGATTTTGATCCCTCCTCCTATGGATCGCGGGATTTATCGATTCTTGCCTACGGTAATTTTTACACCCCTCGCACATTTGCGGCCTGTGGATTTTCTTTGGCAGAAGCGTTTGATTATCGTGGCTGGCGGGCTCCCGGCAAGGGTCCAATCCGCGTACTGGATATGGGATGCGGTTCTGGAGCAAGTTCTCTCGCAGTTCTTTTTTATCTGCGGGCATGGGGTATCGAAAACCCCATTCAATTGGACGCGTGGGATTACTCAGGAAAAAGCCTGGCATTTCTGAGAAAGATTCATCGGGAAAATACTCATTTATGGAGAGACACCCGGGTCAATACCGAACGGAAAGATTTACGTCACTTGTCTAGTGATTCGCAGAAAGGGGGGTATGATCTGATCGTGTCCAACTATGCTATTAATGAATGGTTCGAAGGTGAAGATCAGGCACGCCGTGCAGAAGTCATTGAACAGATCGGATCCTTACTCAAGGAAAGTGGTTATTTGTTGCTGATGGAGCCAGCAGAAGGAGAAGTCTGCCGGGCACTGCATGGAGCCAGTGCACAAGCTGTAGAAAACAACGATCTCTTACATCAGGTTGCTCCCTATTTCAATGGCTCCCCCTGCCCTCTGCTGGAAATGGATAGCAAATATTTCAGTCACGAGGTGAGACCCTGTACCCCGCCCCCGATGGTTGAAGAGATCAACCACCACCTGAACCTAGAAATACGCGAGGTAAAGTTTGGTATGTCTATGCTTGCCCGCAGCCGGGGAAGAACCCTACCTGATCACTCTGGTGTCCTACGGATTATCTCTCCTGTACGGAAGAGAAAAGGCACGATCTCTTTTTGGGGAATCAGGGTGGATGGTGAAGAAGTAGAGGTTGAATGGCAAAGAAGGAACCTAACTAAAGAGGACCAGAATCGCCTACTGTCCTTACATCGGGGAGATATCATTGAACAAATTTCAATGAATGAATGCAAAGATCTAAGAATCCGTCTTGAAAAAGCGGATGATATCCGTCCGCTCTTTCTGCCCCGTTGGGATCAGGCAGCTTAAAAACCAATCGCTCCCCGCCTGCCCTGCTTGGTGATTAATTCGCGGCCAAACCAAACACCAGTACCACCATTTAGCTCTGTTAGAGTGAGAAGGAAATAGAAATCTTTTTGGGTAACTTTTTCCACACGGGAGGTTTCCTCAATAATTTTACCAGAGAGCGAAAAATAAGGCCTTGGTTTGGAAACCTGCTGATCTCCGACCGCCCCGAGTTCCTGCCGGACAGAATCGGCATAAGAGTCGGATATTTTTCCTGCGGGACCAGCCGTGGTGGAAATACGAACCTTTTTACTGGCGAGCAAATCCCGCTTCATTCCCTGCAGTAGTAAATCGGTGTCAAAGTAGGTCTGGGTATCGTTACGGATTTCTCCGACATGGAGAATAGCAGGCTGGCTGGGTGCTTCAGACAGGCTACCACTGGCCAATAAATCAGTGACCAACTGATTCGCCGCACGGGTAAAGTCCTGGGCATTTATTTTACCGATGTTCACCAGTCCCTTATTACTCCCATCTTCCAGGTATCTTGCATCGGCTGCTTTGCCAATGGGTTTGCGCTCGTTACATGAAAAAAGGAGCAGGCATGACAAAAAAACTGTTGGGAACATAAAGGATTTCATGAATTTTTGGCTGGTTGTACTTTTAATCGGAAAGTGGTTACTCCTAGACGGGAGGAGATGGATTCAATCATTTTGGACTCCCCTGGACGGATCATCAAGGCTTTCCAAACCAAAGAGGTATCCTTGACCAAAAACCCTTCCTGATCCAACCATTCAAGTTTGTGTGTAAGCATGACTTCTTTGGAAGAAATATTTTTCAGCTCCACCTGGATGCGCAAGAGATCTCCTTCTGCTTTGCCTTGAGTAATCCGAATGACATCAAGGAACTTGTCCAATCCTCCTCCAAATTCCACTTTTTTCATCTCAGGCTCTGGGCTCTGATCCTGAGGATCCTTTTTACTGATTGTGCCTACAGTCTCTTTACGAGCACAGCTAGAGAAAAGCAAAAGACCAAGGAAGGACAGGAGCGAGAATTTCAGGAATGAATGCTTCATGGAGGTGATTATTTTGGAGAGAGGGAACAAATTCCAATTACCCGTAAAGGGGTAAAAGGGGATACACTCCGTACCCAGACTAAATTGATAGGTGATTTTGGTACCTTCACTTCAGTTGACAATGTCGTACCAGTCCCCCGCAAGGTCAACTTCTGATCTTGCGGAGTGGGTATTTTACAAAAACGGATTTGCTTGGGCAAAGTGCTCCATGACCGTAAATCTGCCCGGGTTGATAACTGGGCCAGGATACCTGCCCCTGCACCTACAACTGCCCGGGTTAATTCATTTTCTGAACGGACCGCATCGGTGGCTAGGTATTGTAAGCCTCCCTTCGCTATGGTCCCAGTAATCGCTTTGGCCAATTCAATATCGAAATATTGATCAAATTCCTGAGCGACAATCGCATCCATATCGGCAAGCAATTCAGTGCCCATTTTTTCAGACCTATTGCTCGAAGAAAATACCTCAAGGTCCGCTAAGTATTGATCATTGGTATGGAGGGTGGGAAAAGCAATCCCAAGGTAGGGAATCCGGGAAGTGGCGGAGAAAAAGAACAAGGGGAGATCAAACCTGCGCTCCATTCGAACGGGAGCTCTTCCGGTTTCAAAAAAAACATAGGTGAATGAAACAGATTCCTGACGGCCGGATTTCGCCAGCTGATAATCCTCCCGAATCCATTGATTATCAGGAAAGATAGAAACGAGTTGCCGAAGAGAATATTCCGCTTTGGCATAATCTTCTCTTTGCGTGGCACCATGTAAAAAGTATAAAGCTTCCAAATAAAGTGCCGCCGGGTTTATGAACCTGGGAAGATTTGCGGGAACGAGGCTACGGATTTTTTCACGCTCCTGTACCAGAGCATGCTCCCCACTTTTATTGGATAGGGTTTTGCCAAGATCCACCTTGCGTTTTTTTGCGTCCTCGCGGGCAGCTTCCAGTTCCAATTTCCACAAATCCTTGGAGTCATCAATGGCCTGTCGTGTCTTAAAGATCTCCGCTCGGGCACGCCCACGATCCCCATCCAGTAAATAATTATGTGCCTGGTAGGTACGCAACATTACCCGTTCATATATCCTGGATTTATATGGCTTGAGCTCAGCCGATCCTAGGGTGGAAAGAAATTCCTCGGACAACCGGGTCTCGGTTCTTAAGTGCGTACCGAACCAGCGGTCATACTCCATCGCCGCATTATTGAGAGCCGAAATGCTGCCCCTTCGATCACCCTGCATTCGCTCCACCGCGCCCTCTTCCAAGTAGTAGAGCAAACGATCTCGCTTCGGTCCCTCTTGTGAAAGGCGCGCTGCTTCTCGGCCAGCCTTGTTTAAATCTCCAATTTTCCACAAAAACTGAAAGTTTTCGGTCCGGTCATAGTGGGAAGAAACACAACCACCCAGGAAAAGAAGAATGATAAAAATGAATGAAGATTTCTGCATTTACAGATTATTCCAGCCTACTAAAACTTGAGGCCCTGTTGTTCTATTTATGGACTATCCTCTTGGAGAATCTTTAATTCGAAATTTTCCCGCCCTTTGACATCTCCCACCACCGTGCGAAATTTTTTCTTGGTTCGGAGTGCCTGTAACATTGCCTGCTGTTTTAACTTGGAATGAAAAACGGCTGGACGCGGAAAATCGGTCAGCAAATTCGCAGTAACTATCAGTGTACTAAGCTCGACATTCATTTTCCGGCTGAATCCGTCCGGCAAGGCAAAAACAAGCTCTCCTGGAACAAGAGTTTCAGATTTACCAGCCAAAGAAAGTTCAATTTTACCAAGCAAGCAAATAATCTTCATTCCTCCATTGGTGGTCACTCCAGCCATACAGGCAAAAGGCTGTCCTGATGAAATGGTGAGATCAGCAAATGTGGACTGAACTTTCAGAGGCAAAGCAGCTGTTTGAGAACTTATGGCATAAGATCCGGAATGAAGCTCAAAACTCGATGGTGAGGAAAGAGTAAAACTGCCTGCCTGAACACATCGCAGGGAGAAAAACCTGGAGTTTGCTTCTTCTAATTCAATTCCAGCATTGGGTAAAACCGTGACCGTGCGTCCGGTTCCCAGAAAAGAATTGGCTGTGAGACTATCCCTGTTTTCCCAAATCTTTCTGGCAATTACTTTTCCAAAAACTTGTTGAATGAGAAAATCCCTGCCTTCATCTTTAATCGGTTTTAGTCCATTGTTCTGCTTAACTTCCTCCGTCTTATTTTTTCGGGAGTATCGAGAAACCACGATTTTTCCCTTGGTCAGTCTAATCTGTTTTTCCACCTCTGAGCGCAGAGGGTGCGAGTATTTGTGCTTAAGCATGCCCATCGCCTTGTTGAGTTCGAAGAGGGCACCGTCATATTCTTCTTCCTCAAACAATTTCATACCATAACGGTATACCTCCTCAACAGATTCCACCGGAGCTGCCCATGAAGCAGCATGGGCAGACATCAATAAAACAAGACAGATACGGAGAGGAGAAATTGGGCTCACACCCATCAGACAAAATAAAGACCCGAGCCGAGTCAATTAGAAGGCGTGGTTTACATTGATTCCACCACCAAATATAAAGTCATCAAACTCAGGAGTATTTGGGTTGTTGCTCGATTTAGTGGTGTAATTGGCCATCAAGGATAAGCTTAACCATTCGTACCACAGATAGGAAGCACTCACCCCGAAATTGAAGGTTTTATCAACCCTGCCATCATTCATACCCTCGGTGAAACTAAAGCTCTGGTAGGAAATCGTAGGAATAATCGATATTCGTTCACTGTAGGGAATCATGTAGGATGCTGAGAGCATAAAAGTGTATCCATCCTGTAAGTTGGCTGGATAATCGTTAGCGGGAGAACCTCCCCCTTCTTCCATTACTGCCTTGAGGAAATTGAAATAAACAGTATCTGCAATCTGTTCTTCCAAGGTATCACCGTTGGAGAATGTATAACTCATACCGGCGACAAGAATGAGCATATTACCATCCTCCATCGGCATATTCTTGGTCAGGGTAATCGTAGGCGTATTGGAGTAGGAAATCAAATTCCGCCCACCACGGAAAGTACTGGGAGCCACATAGGAGTGGGAAAGAGTGAGGGTATAGTCATTAGGCAGTACCAGTGGTGCGGTTAGTCCGGCGATGAAAACATCCGCATCATACACCCGCATATCCTTATCAAATTTTTGTAGAGGATCGTTGTAAGTTCTCATCTGCATCAATGATGCAGCAGGGGCACAGACAAAGTAATCCCCAACCGCATATTCACCCAGGCCTAAATTCACCCCGATGGTAAGATCCAGTGTGGTTGAATTTTTTCTCTGTGGGTTCTCCGTTTTGTCGGGGTTGGATGTATGCTTAAAGGAAGTACCAGCTAGTAAAGATGGGGAAAACCTCGAATTTTTAACCTGGAGCAAGCGTTGGGTCCCCATCGGATCCTGCTCGGTAGTGGCTCCAGCCAATGATCCCGCAAAAAAATCGGAAGTGAGAAAAGGCAATGCGTCAGGGTCAATCATTTGAGCCTGGTCAGGTTGAGTTTGATCTTGAGAATCTGCTAATTGAGTAGAGTTACTTTCTTCAACAGGAAGATTTTGTTTAGCCAAAACAGTAACATTCTCATCGACTTTTTCCTTTTCTGTAAGGATTTCAGATGATTCCTCTTCGCCTAACGGAACTGGCTGATTAGGAGCTGTAGTGATTGGTTCTGCTGATGATGCATTCTCATCAGTATTATCAACAAGTGGAGCAGGAGTGACCTGATCTTGAATTTTTTCTTCGGGAATTGCCGAGCTATTCTTCAAGGTGTCATTATCTTTGTCTTCATTCACTTCAGGAACATCAGCATCAGAATTTACATTCTCATTGATTTGCTCTTCAGCAGGTAACTCCGGAACCACGAAAGAGTCCTGGAAAGTTTCTGAAAGGGAGGGGCTTCCTTTTTTGATTTCAACTTTTTCAATATCCCCCAAGTTGGACTTAAACTGTTCAAATGATTTTCCTCCGAAAAGAGAAAAAAAGCACAGAAAAGACAGTACTAGAAATGCTCTAATGAAAGAATTCACCACAAACAAGATGCTGTATGGTTAGAATACAAAAATAATTTCGGACGGAAACTACTGTCCTAGCTGCCCAATGGTTACATTGGTTCCATACTGGTCGAAACTTGGACGATCCATGATCAAGTTTGAAGAGTAACGAATATTTTCAACAAAGTTGACACGGCCTAAGACAGAACTGTTGAAATTTGGATATTTCCCATCAATTCCACCGTATTGGGAGTTCAGCTTAACCATAGACCCATCAGGGAAATTTAAATTATAAAGATTAATCGTCAATGCTTCCATGGTGATTTGCCTAATCTGTTTAGAAAATGCCAAATTATTTACCGCCAGTTCGTTGTAGGCAAGTAAGTGTACAAAATCAGACCCCCTGCCACTCGTTTCCATTTCAGAATTCTTAATTACTAAGGAATCAAGGGAACTTGCCGAAATCGAATCCATTGCATAAAGATCGACCTCAACAATCTCGAAGGTATCGAAAGCTCCAAAACCAAGTTGGCCTCCACCATAGGATATGGAGGATTCTTTCCCAAAAGAAAGCCCACCTGCAGATACAAAGCTTAGAGAGTTCCACGGATTATTATCATTTACATTAAAAATGAGTTCACCAGACAAGGTCATCTGATTAGTGGATGTAAAAAGGATGTCCTGAAAATTGAGGAGGGAAAGATCATAAGTACCATCTCCAACAGTAACATTCCTGCCTCCAAGAACACCTAATGATGCCGACGCGCTAGTTCCTGAAACTGACTGATTGCTGCGTCTAGAACTAATTCCGACAGAATCTAAAGAATCAAGAATTTGACTATCAGCAGGAGTGTAAGCTAATGGGTTTTCTGAAAGAGCAACAAGGGCGTCCACAACATCCAAAACCTCCTGGAAGAAACTGCTGGCAAAAGCCAACTCGGAGGAAATCACCAAGTCTTCCCTAATCTGACCAGAAAATTCATGATCCAACAAAAAGGACAAGGTAGCAAATTCTGGGCTTTGCCCCTGTTCACCATCAGGGGTTGAAGAAGGTTCGTCCGCATTCGGGCCGTTGAGTAGATCAGAAACAACCAATTTAAGCTCCGCTCTCGTTAGACCTAACTTCTGTAATTCCAGGGCAAGTTTAAGGGGAATGTTCGTAAGTTTGACTCCCGTCCGGTAAAGCTTGCCAAGGAAAGGACCGTCCAGCTGCCCAAGTTCTAGAAAACCAGGATCCATTGCATACAAATCCAGAGCCACACCACCAGGTAGTCCATTCTCAAAACCGATATCCTTGAAAGCCTTGAGGTTATCGAGGTCGTTGATCAGCGAGAAGAAAATGGCAATCCGGGGCTCGTCGCCGTCAAATTCGTTGGCGAATTTGTTGATATCATCAATTTTATCGATGTTGGTAAAAACAATATCCAGGCGATCGGGATTGGATTTGAATTTGGAAGCAGTGGCGGCGATTTTGCCAGCAATCTCTTTATTTTCATCAAAGATAGCATGATATTTGGCAGGATAATCCGATTTCAGTTTAGCGAGACCCTGATCACGCAAAGTATTTTCGGTATCACTGAAAAGAATTTGGAAACTTCCCTTACCATCTTCCCCACGAAGATCATCAAGAACGGCGAGGAACGAGTCAGCCCGGTCGATGTATTCGAATACTTTGTCCACGCGCTTGATATCGCTTCGAATGTAATCCCTTGAGAGTAAATCGCTCAGTGCTCCAACCTGTTCTGGATTGGCAAAGATTTTATTTCGTTTATCGGCATCATTTTTGAAATTGAAAGCAAGATTTTTGACCTGCTTGAGCACGGTGTCTCTTTTATCCCCCTCAAACTGGCTTGCGATCTTGGCAAGGTCATCCAACTTGTCCAAATTGTTAAAGAGGAGAGACAACTGATCTTCATTCCCCTTAAACTGGTCCTCAGAAAGAGCCAAGTCATGTATCACATCGATCGAATCAAGATGTTCGAAAATCTTATCCAATCTTTTCGGAGCATCGATGTAAGAACTAACCAGATCGTTGTAAAACTGAATGTTGTCTAAGTCCCCATAAACCGCATCAAGTTTAGCCGGATGGAACTTCAATTGCCTGGAAACGGAAGCAAGGCTGGAAAGATCGAGTGTATCGATTCCGTCTATAATCACGCCGACTTTAATGACATCATCACCCAGTGCTTTATTTAAGGCAAGGAGGTCATCCATTTTATCAATATTTTCAAAAATAGCAGATTCTCTAATACTGTTCTCTTTAATAGATGGATGGTTTAAGATTAACTGTAAATCACCTGCCCTATCCTTATCCTGAATCTCATCAATTGTCTTTTCGTAGGATGGAAAGCGGGTTTTCAATCTAGCCGCCGCAGAATCTTCGACCGCTGTTTTAATATCAGTAATAGAGCCCGACTGAAGATTGGTAACTAAAGTAGGATCATCCTCCAGGGCTGCAGCCAATTGCTCAACCTCTTCCACATTATCCAAAATATCGTCAAAGGCGGTAACATCGTCCAAGTCGCCATCATCTCCAACCAAAGTTTCAGCCACTTCAACAAGAGCATCGAGGCTATCAAACGCATCTGTCTGACTACCGCTTCCTCCATCCGCTGGTGCGTTGTTATCCACTTTTTCGATCACTTTAAAAAGAGTGGCTACTTTTCCGGCATCTTCACCCGCATTGTCTTTAGCTGCCTTAAAAGCCTCAGCTTTGTCCGCATTTTTGATCAAAGCTTTCACACTGCCTCCAGCATTATTCGCATTTGCAGACTCAACCACTTCAGCAAGAACATCCGCACTCGCCGCATTATCTACCACATTTTTCAATAAATCCTTGGCAGCAGCTTCATCTCCGGATGCTTTTTTGATTTTCTCAACCTCGTCGTTGAGCTCTTTTAGTTTATCCGCTTTATCGGCGTTGGCCAAAAGATTGGTGACATCCGCAGGGGCACCACCGTCAGATGTTTGCGAGGTTTCGAATGCATCTACCACTTCCCTGAGGTCATCGGCTTTGTCGGCATTTTCAAAAACACTGTCGAGCAAATCAGCGTCAAAAGTGCTCTCCCCCGAATCTCCAGTCGACTTCGCTTTTTCAGAAAGGGATTTAAGATCGGATGCCTTGTCTGCATTCTGCAAGACCTTATCCAAATTGGCAGATGCACCATTGGTGCTGGCGGTGGTCACAACTTCTTTAAGATCCTCAGCCTGGTCTGCATAGGCCAGAAGATTGTCGAGAACTGCGTCATCATCAAATGAGGTATCCGTTTCGCCCTTCTGCTCCTTTAAGTCCAAGACCGTCTCCGTTAATTCCACTACCGTCTCGATATTGGAAAATGAGCTGGTAAAACTTAAATCTTCTTTTACTCCATTCGCAAAAGTTTTGATTTTATCCAAAACGGAAGCCAGAGCCGCATCGGTCTCATATTCCTCCACCAGGTCATCCACCGCCTTGGCAGAGGTCGCACTTTCCAATGCGGTTTTGATTTCAGTAGAAAGTGACTGAGATGCAGTATTTTTAATTTCCTCATTTGCTTGAGACGCCTGTTTTTTCGCGTCCACTTTTTTAACGACCGTAAACAAGGAATTGAGCTTTTTGGATTTATCCACATCTTGGCCATCCGCACTTTCGACAACAGCGACAACCTTTTCTGCCTGGTCCGCTGTCCGAAACACAGCAGTCAATGCAGTTTGACCATCGGCAGTAACTGCGTTGTCGGCACTGGAGGATGTATCTTTGAAGGTATCGGTGGCAGCGGTGACAATTTTCTTAACCTTATCAGCCTTGTCTGCATTTTTTAATGTGCTTGAGAGAATGCTCTTCTTGGATGCATCTAATTTCTTAGATCCGGAACCATCATCTGAACCAAGAGCATCTCTCGCAACATCCATCACTTCCTTTAAATCTGCGGCCTTATCAACATTTTTGAAAACCTTATCGAGGCTTTCGGAATCTTTTGCATCTAAATCTGCCGCTACTTTAACAACTTCTTTCACTGCACCAGCATTCTCAGAATATTCAAGCAAACTATCGAACATCTTGTCTTTGTCCTTAATCCCCAGTGCTTCGGCTTCCACAGTAACATCAACCACATCGTTAATATTATCCTTCAGAGAACTGATAAAGGATGCACCGTCTTTTTTGCTATTTTGACTTTCCTCACCAGAAACATTTCTTCTTGTTCTAAGATTACGATCTTCTGGGAAACTATCTTCCACATCAGGCACTCCATCTCCATCGGTATCCTTTAGTTTATCTGCGTAAGCCTTAGAAGCTTTTGCAGTTACTTCAACATATGACCCAACCTTGGATTTTTGATCCGCATCATCCAAATCTATAAGGCCTGCTTTTTCAAGTGCAACGGCATCGGTGCTGTTCTCATCGTCCCCAACTCCTTTGGCAGATGCCTGTCTTTCATCATCTGACTCATTGAGTTCGTCTTCAGAGGGAGCGTCCTCTTCGGAAGCACCCTGAGGGGTATCCCCACTGGGCTCACTATCAGCAGGTGCGGCACCGCTGGCAGCAGCT
>Ga0181599_1001027_pt1 | contig 28342 bp, 40 predicted proteins | sample 041ome_3_FD_148658 | JGI IMG/M metagenome (GOLD analysis project Ga0181599, IMG submission 148658) | Coastal salt marsh microbial communities from the Groves Creek Marsh, Skidaway Island, Georgia - 041405US metaG (spades assembly) | ecosystem: Environmental > Aquatic > Marine > Intertidal zone >...
CGTAGAACCAAATCCTTTAGATCCTCTCTCGGTCTCCTCGATGAGACCAATTTCCACCACTTCTGGTGTATCGCATTTCTCAAGAACAAGTTGTGCGATACGATCACCTTTGTTTACCTGAAAATCGGCGTGTCCGTGATTGAAAAGAACAACCTTAACTTCGCCCGTATAGTCTGGATCAACGACCCCCGCCCCAACTTGGATACATGTTTCACGGCGAGAAGGTCATTCTGTCCGAATAATGGCGAGGGCAGTTCTTAAAATATTTTTTGCTATTCTTTTAATCGTAATTTTCCTTCCATTCTCTCTATTTCACGACGACATATTTTGTAAAAATTTTCAGATCGTAAAGTTTCATCTATATCACGATACTGTTTGTATTTTGGAGAACGTGGAATCAGTGATCCTGCACCCCAAACATTTTCCCAAAATGATTTTGATAACTTATCCACCATGAATTTATACAACTTCACATCTCGGATAGCTACCCATTCCTTTGTCGCCCATGGTTTTTTGGGCATCCGACGATATGCGTGTCTAATACTTCCCCTAAGAAGACAATAATTATGTCCACGATCGTACCAATCTTTCAAACATCTTTCTAAGTCTTCTTTGGAACTGGAATATCCTTCGAGTGTAGACACAACAGTATCGGCACGTTGTCTACACTCGTCGAATGTGGGGTGGATCATTTTGTATTTTGAAGTAATTATTACATCATATAACTATAACTTAGGCATCTAGAAAACCAAAAGCTTTCATGAAAAACTTCTTATCGGTATGACTATCGAAGTAGACACGGAATCCTTTACCAAAATAGGGCTTTGGATCATCCAATTCCTCTGTGTCAGATTGGGGTTCTGTTTCACTTTCATAATCTGATCCATCTTCGGAGTCCGATACATCAGATTCGTCGTCGTGTTCACTTTCAGACTCCTCAATTCGCCAATCGTCATCATTGAAAATCACGGTTGTAGCATCACTTTCCGAATCACTCTTGTCGTCATCTTCTGATTCGGATTCAGATGTGTAATAATATGACTTTTCAACAATTTTACGCAGACGTGGTGCCATCTCTTATAGTTGTATTACGTCACAATTCCTTATTTAGTTTCCAAGAAATGATTCTTTAATTATACTACAATTTGAAAGTATCAGAAAAACTCAATTCTATTATGAAGTGTAGGGAATAACTTTCTTTTCCATTCAATTTCGAGATGATCAAACATTTTACGACGACACTTGGAATAATGCAGTCTTTCTGGGAGTTGATACATGTCACACTCCTGTCGTTCCGGCATATGTTTCCAGTTACTAAAATGCTCGTTATACCAAATTTCCTTATCAATATTTTCAAATTCTTTCTGGAGAGAGTCTATTAACTTTTGATGAAGATTCGATACATTATCATCAATTGTATCATATTCAATAAAGAGATTATTGATCACTTTGTCATCATCAAATGTATCAATTCCACAAATCTCTTCTTCGAGACGCCCCGTTAGTGTAAGTAGACGTTTGACATGATCGTCATATATAGTAGTATGACCATAACGAACAAAGTTAGCTCGTCTTTTATTTTTTAAATGTTCGAGGATATCTTCACATTTCGACAAGAGTTTTTCGAGTCGGTGACGCCGTGGTAAGTCCATATATTTCTTTTATAGTTATTAAACTTTATCTATATTCCAAACTATAGTTCTTTGGTATATGCAAAACAACAATTTCATCAGCTTCGTTTGTAGCAATAATTTCGTCATAGTCTTGAAACTCCTTTACAGGTGGTTCACGTGTAGAGTATCGAGTAGGTTGTGGGGCAAGGAGTTCCCAAAAACTCTTGAGTATTTGATATGGCATTTTTGTGGTGTTGGTGGGGTAGTCAACTTAATATCTTCGTAGAGAAGTTTTCTCCAAATGATACACTGAACGTCTGGACAGAGAGATTTTGTTATTCGGCAAAATGTAACTCTAAAATCGTCGGTTACCAATGGTATATAATCCATTTATTCGCTTGAACTTATGGAAGAATCTATTCTACTTAGGTAATCTATTTCTCGTTTAATCTTTTGTTTTTCGAGTTCAACATCTAAATATACACGATACGGTGCATCGTACAAAGCAGTCTTTAACCACGTACATACATTTTCTAAATAAAATGAAGTCATTGATATAATAGTTCTATACACAGCTTTGACATACATTTAATTAATAATAATGTTATTTTTTTTAAATAACTTATAAAATATAAAGATTTGATTATTTTAAAAATTAATAATGTTAAGAATACAAAATACATCATGTTTTAAAGTTCCTGTAATTACACCACGTACACAAAAAAGACGGTACGTTGTGAATAATGTAAGTAAAAATAAAAAACCCGGTAAAAGTTTAAAACTAGCCGAAGCCATCGCCGGAAGAAGTTCTATGTATGGTACTGTTTTCGGCGGTGCAAACTGGGCGCTTACTGGGTTGGACGTCATTGATCAAGTACATTATTTGCCATTTACTCTATTGGCTGTTGGTTCTTCTGCATATGTTACATATACAATGTTAAATGCCGAGAAGAAGCTCACAAAAATGAAGTTTGAGGAATATACAACGATTGGCACAGGAAGATTATTTATGTTAATCTTCTCATATATGTTGTTACAATCTCTTTTGAACTAACATCTGGATTTTGTGCAACAAATGATATAAATTCTAAAAGTTTTATCTTATCTTCAATCGTAAATGTTCCTGTTCGCTGAGCAACATACGACATTAACATCAATATCATGTGTATATTATCTACGATGTTCATCTTATAATTAAAATGATTTTAATCACAATTTTCTGACGATAGAATCCAAGATACATATACCGTTACAAATTTGTGAAATAGTCCGTATAATATCTTCCAGTTCCATATTAAATTATGGCAACATTATTTGTGTCTTATCAAGTAAAGTAATTGGTGCGAGTTCACTATATGTATAGTACTTCACCGAAATCCCAAACCTTTGCAACATTGTGTCGTTCACATAGGTATTAATTGTTTTTTTCCAAGATGCTGGTGAAGTTTGAAAAAAATATATATTACGATATGTGTTTACAAATTTGTTAAATTTTCCACCTTTGAAGATTTCGTTCATCCAAAACTGTTTAACCTCTGTAATATTTGGTTTTATGAGTTGATCTGTTTCAATGAGATCAATCACATAGTATCCATTTTTCTCAAGAATTACATTTGCCTGAACATATGGATAAACTCCGATATACGCTTCAAAATCAGACAAACTTGGTAAAGTAAAAACATTATCACCCGACCCCGGTGGAACTGGGTGTGTGTGATACATTATATATGAATCAAGTTCATTCACTTTGGGTGTAACCTTAGAGAATGAATCGTTTGTACTTGCAGTCGGTGTATTGAACTTAACATAACCCCGTGTATTCTTGACCATGAAACGTGTCGAACCAACGTATTCAATTTGTTTTTTGTAACTTTCCGAATATATTTTCTTAAAATCGCTTACAAGTTTTCGACTCAATCTAACACCTAATGCCACATTTGAAATACTTGTAATAGTACCCAAATTATATTTATTTGTTGGAATATTAATAACTCGTGTAAAGTTCCTAGAAAGTCTATTCACAGCTCCATTGACCGATAACTTTATTCTCTTAGCTGGTGGTAAATTATCATTGGCTGTAGCCGATCTGGGTCTCACTGATTTGTTCGGCATATTACTTTATAACAATATTTTTACTTAGATCTGAGTCGTTATGTTTTACATTTCTATACACTACTTAACAGACTATGAAAATGTTCACAGAAATTTATGAGTTTGGGAAGAATCTCGTGTTTCCATTTAGGGTAATCCCTCTGAATAAGATAAGACTTTGACTCACCTTCGTAAGTCTCAATCAGACGACAATACTCGATATCATCAAGCATCTGGAGATATGTTTGGCATTGCACCTCTTCATAGTCTCTCACTTTATTAAAAAGACCTCTTGTTCTATTTTTGATTTCCACAAGTATTTTAGAACCGTCATCATTGTGTTGAATTCGATCGACACGCCCAACGACTTGATAAAGGGTACCTTCTAATACACATATGTCATATTTATAAAATGTTTCGTCTTCTTGAAGATTCGCTGCCATCTTATCAGATTGTGCTGTATTCTTCTCATTGCGAGTACCGTGATTGGTCGCAAGAGTCTTGCGGATGTGCTCTTTTGCATAAATCATCTGTTGAGGAAGCAAACCAGAATGTTCAATTTGATGAAACAATTTACGAGTTTCCTGTTGAACATCCGTGGAAGTATCACTCTTAAAGTTTTCAGCCTCCTGAAGAATCTTTTTGGTTGTCTCAAGGGAATTAAGAACAATGAGAGCCTCTTCATCTCTGGTTTGTCCCTCAAACGTTTGAGGACTGTACTTTTTCCAAAGCTCCTCCACAAGCTCATTAGGTCTCTTATATTGATTGATACCAATTGCCGAAGAAACGGACGAAGCACCAATGATCACTTTTTTGATTGGAAGAGATTTGAAAACACGCTCAGTCTGTCCGAGAAGATACAGATAAACCTTACCACACGCAATTGAATCTGCGAGAGAATTATGAGCATTGTCAAATGCTTCACCGAAGATATCTTCATAGAGTTTTATAAGTTTGATCGGTCTCATAAATCTCTCTTTATACATTTCAAGTGTACACCGAACAACAAAATTGTTAAGTTGTGTTGTGTTCAATCCATTGCGAATCATCTCAGACTGAAGAACGCACATGTCAAAGTTTGCATTATGTGCAACAAGGGTGTTTGTTCGAGGTCCGATGAAGTCCATAAAATCCCAAAAGACTTCAATGAAAGGACGCCCCTCCTTGAGTGCCCTCTCATGTGTAATTCCATGAATATCAGTGGAGTCTTGCCCAATTTGGAAGTTATCGGGTCGGATGATAGCATCGAAAGTCTTAATAAGACGACCACGCTGTGAGAAACGTGCAGCACTGAGACTGACTGCACGACAATTATCGAAATTCTTTAAGTTTTCAGATGTCACATTAGAGACACGACGCCCTTTGGGAAGACCGGAAGTCTCGAAATCGAAGGCTATGTAGTTCATACACGCCATCGTTAGTTAATTGTATTAAAACCATTGTCTTTATCTGACTTAGGCATTGACATTGCAAGCCACGACCCCACACCTATACCGGTGCCTGCTAGGGAGGTGAGAGAAATTACGGAGAGAGTTGTGAAGATATGACGTTGCATTTACATTACACATTATATTTTAAATAACGGGTATTATAATTAAGATCATCATCGTGTAATGTGATAATGGATTTCACCAACGGACCAGATAATACCGGAGATTGAGATTGCGCTATGAATAGACTCGATCAGAGAATTCATTTTGATTTTTCAATGACGATGGGTTACTTAGGAGATTTTTGCTTCTCCTTCATGCGTCTGTTTCGTTCTCGTAATTCCTCACGGCGTGCGATGAGTCTCGCCTTCTTTTCAGCAATCTCCTTCTGTTTTTTATTTTTGTTTGAATTTTTATAATTGTACGTATTACATACATTCTTATTCACTGGACCACAACTCTTACGATTAAGCTGTTTCTCGGTCTGTGTACGTGAGAGGGGATCTCCACACCACTTGTCCTTGAGTACTTTGCATATTCTATTCATTATAATGACACGATATTTTATATGTCGCATCCAATCTCTTCTGCGAATCTGGTCATTCTTTCCTTGTCGCATTCACATTCCACGTAGTCACACTCCCCTCTCACAAGGTCACAGAAGTCGCACACCACAGTCTCATCATGTTCGTGAGGTGCCAAGTAGTCTTCTCGCAATTCTTGGGCAACAAAGACTCGCATAACTTCATCCATCTCTTCCACAATTTTTTTCGCCTTCTTTTGGAAATTGTCGTAGATCTTGAACTTGGTCTTTGGAAGTTTCTCGGAAAGGGCAATGAGTGCCTTGGCATCCGTAGCATCTTCAATCTTTTTGAGGGATTTCACACGAGCCTTGATGGCTTCATCGTATTCTTCAAAAAAATCGGGTTCGTCGTCAGACCCACTTTCGTAGTTGCGAGCCATTTGGTTTATAGGAGTAGTTAGTTTTTAAGCTTTGTTTAACGTCTACATGTCAATAATTTATCTTTAACAATTTTTATATAATTCTTATTTTCAGTATTTTTGAAATAATATTCATTGTGTAAATATGTAAGTGTCGCAGAATCAAGTTGTATTATGTAATTACTACCCATACCAGTTTTGTTGCGTATATAGTTCATTATATTAGTATTTCCATTGTTATATTTTTTATATATATAATCTATAAAGTCAAAAAAATCATATGACTTTGATTTCTCATTCAAATGAAGACCAAACGTTGTCCATAATATATGTGGATTTTCTGTCATGTTTGTGTCAAATTTTACAAGTTTGCCCTGCTTACTATCATATTTAACCGCTGTTCTATTTCTTCCTTGTTGCAACTGCAAAAGTTTATTGGAACCATTTTTGAAAAGATTACTATTTCTAACTATAGCACTTTTCATCGCATTTATATACCGTGTGACATTTCCAGGTTTTTCGAATGTTTTGAATACCGAATTTCCGGGCATTTTAGTGTTTCCGTGTGGGGGTAATGCTTTAAGGCGATGCATTCTACCATGATTTACAGCAGACATTACAGTTTGTGCTGCCTTATTTCCCGGTTTACTTAATGACGAGTACAGATCAGCAAAGACGACTCTTCTGCGAAGTAAGCACTCGTCTATATTTCCACGAAGACTACACTTATTATCACCAACATGTGTAGTTCCATGTTTATCTATCGCACGATTAATAAAATACGCAAATAAAGATCCTTGACTAAATGCATCAAGTACACTCGGATTCTTGAGTATACGTATCATCGAGCTTTGTGAAAGTGTATTATGATTTGCTGGTCCATGATTAACTGCAAGTGGTATTGGATTAATTTTATTTGCCTGTCTATTTGTCAATTTATGTCTTAATTTCGAAAACAATAATTTGTATTCGTTTTTCATATTTTTTAGTGCTTTTACAGATTCTCCGCTCTGATTTAATGTTCTCAAAAATGTATTTAAATCTTGATTCTGATTATTTCTAATCACGTATAATTTTAATGCAGAACTCGCATCGGTATCTTTTATAGAAGAAAGAAGACGAATGTGCTCATCTTGTATTTTCATATATACATCAACGTTGATTTTGCCCGTTTTATTGGAAGTTTTAGAAAATAATTGCTCAAAACTAATTACGAAACATTTAGATAACAACGTTTCAACTTGGCTGTCATTTTCTTCTTGATTTGGATATGTATAATTGCCGATATCCGATGCGCATATTTCTGTTCTAATCAAATCTAACCATGGTTCGTAGCTTTTAAAAACTATTCGACTATTCTTTGTGGGTTTAAATTTTGTTAATTCACATATAGATCTAAGATATTTATCATATGTTTCAAAACGCTGACGAAGCCTAATAGTAGCCTGACCACCAAGATATGATTTTTTCTCTCTATATTCAGAAACTAATAAATAAAACTCATATAATACTTCGGGTGATATCATCTTACGGGGACTCAGTCCAGCTCCTATCCTTTTAGCCCGTGGAGTATTGACTCGTGAGGTGGTCGTTTGTTGGGGAGATAGTCGTGGAGTATTGACTCGTGGGGTATTGACTCGTGGGGTATTGACTCGTGGAGTATTGACTCGTGGAGTGTTGACTCGTGGGGTGTTAGTTCGTGGAGGAGTATTTACCAGTTTATAAAATTCACTTTTATTTGATATATACCTGTTAATAAGACCACTTAATAAAACATTTCTGTTTTGTTTACCGCTAACTTTATTTAACAATTTTCTTATAGTATTTATATTCATATCTGTACTCATCATCTTCGTGCGCTGATTATTCGTCAGTCTAAGACTCTCAATAAAGTCACTACGCTGTTGCCGAGTAGTCATACCTATTATACCCCCAGAAAAATATTCTATGTAAATACAAATGAGCCTCGTCAGTGTACAACCCACCCAAAACAGACGACGAGTGATAAATAACATGTTCACTAAAAATGAAATCATACAGAAGACAAATATAGTTAACCCCAAAAGTTTAAAACTCTTGAAGACGGGTATAGCTCTCGTGAGTGTGGGACCAACCATCAAGATTACAGGAAATTATGCGGTCGATGTATATTCTGATATATTGGACATACTCAACAGAGTCGCGATAATAACGGCGAAGAAGAAGTTGAAGAAAAATGTCACAACCGGGGCCATGAGTGTCATAGGCAATGTCGCGGGAACTCTACCAAAAGATTTGTATTTTGGTACACGCAATGTACTCTCACACATCGTATCGAAGGCTGGGTTCACCGTGAAAACAGTAACAAATAACGCGGCGCGGACTGTATTAGCCACGACGGGTGCGATTGGAAATACCGCAGAAACTGTGCATTTTTTCATGACATATGCATTACCAGCTGTACTCTTATTGGTCCTATTCGTGACGCTATTCACACGAGGCTTTTTGACGAAGGAAGGTCTCACCGAGGGATTATCACTGATGAAAGCAGCTCTCAGAGGTAGTAAAGATATAACAATGAGAGTTGCTGGTCGCATTTTCAATAGAACCGTGTCGGATAAACGAAATGTCATACCAAATCCTCGAATCACGAATGTAACAAACAACTATAATTCAGCCAAAGAGAATGAATAATTTAGTCATAGTCGAGACTATCCAAATCGGAGATACGACCAAGCTTACACTTCCCATTCATGAGATCGTACACCCATGTTCCATCAACAATCTCTTCTTCAAGGAGTTTATCTTTGAGTAATTCTAATTGTCGCTTGTTTGTACTCAGAATACCAATAGCTTCTTTGTAACACATATCAACGAGTTGATCAATTTCCATATCAAGAAGTCGAGAGGCTTCTTCAGACATCTTACGATAATCAAAGTTATAAGAGCTGAAGCCGTAGGTCGTGAGCATTTCACGAGCAATCATATAGACTTGTGCATAGTCACCTGAAGCACCGGTGGTAATGCGATCTTTACCATATATAATTTCTTCCGCGGCTCGACCACCGAGAGCCACGATGATCTGCTGCATGAGATACTCCTTCGTGTACATGGCGGATTCGGCATTTTCTTCCGATGGTTGAAAGAACGTGACGCCACCCGCATCACCCCGAGGGATGATAGAGACCTTACGAACCGTATCATATTCCGGTAGAATAGCACCAACGATGGCGTGTCCAGCTTCGTGGTACGCGACAAGCTCTTTCTTTCGGGGAGAAAACTTGGTGTCACCTTTGGCACCCACGACGATGCGTTGATAGACATTCTCGACAATTTCATTCGTGATGATACCATCACCGTCTCGAACCGCTCGGATGGCGCATTCATTAAGAAGGTTCGCGAGTTCTGCACCAGAGAAGCCCGTCGTTTGCTTGGCAATCTGACGCAACTTCACGTCATCTGCAAGATTCTTGTCTCGAGCATGGACACCTAGAATCTTTTCACGTCCCCGGACGCTCGGAAGAGACACGGTGATCTTACGATCGAAACGACCTGGGCGAAGAAGGGCATCATCGAGAATATCAATACGGTTCGTCGCGGCGATGACCACGATACCAGCTTTATTATCAAACCCATCCATTTCCGTGAGAAGTTGGTTAATGGTTTGTTCGCGTTCATCATTGGCGGGTTGACCACCAGCACTACGTTGTTTACCCACCGCATCAATCTCGTCGATGAAGACAATGCACGGTTGATTCTCACGAGCGACTTCAAAAAGGTCTCGAACCCGCTTCGCACCGACACCGACAAACATTTCCACAAAGTTTGCCGCAGAACATTGAATAAATGGCACATTAGATTCACCCGCAATGGCGCGCGCGAGAAGGGTCTTACCCGTACCAGGCTTACCCGTGAGAAGTGCACCACGAGGGATCTTTGCCCCACTTCCGAAATACTTTTCTGGTTGTTTCAAAAAGTCGACAATCTCCTCGAGTTCATCCTTGGCGGCATCGATACCTTCAACATCGGAGAAACGTGTATCAACTTCTTGATCCATATCAAATTCTTGATTTTTGATGAATGGATTACCCATGGGTCCACCACCGAGAGGTGACATGAAACTCCGAATAATGAAAAAGATAAAACTCAATAAAAAGAGCGTAGAGATTGTATCGGAAATAGAAATACCAGACGTCATGTCAATTCGAACATTCGCGTCACTTTCGGCAATGGTTTGCCATAAGTCCTGATTCTGAATGATCTGGACGTCTCCGTAGTTTCCCTCATCATCTTCAAATGCGGCAATGCTTTGATTGGGTCGAATGAGCACTTCCGGGAGTTCGTTATTCTTGAGACCTTTAATAAACTCACTGTACGTACGGGGACGATATTCCTTTTTAGGTGGAATCTTCACTTGCGGTGCCGGTGCAAAACTTTTGCCCAAACTGAACATGGGGATTGTATTACATACTAGCTATATCTTTATATCTGGCAAATTTCATCTTTTCAGCTGCGTAATAAAAACGATAGGCATCGACGACGTTTGACTGACGATACTCCTCTGGCATGCACTCGGGAATACCCTGTTTTGAATAATACGCTGTGGGACTAGTATGTGGTTCGAAGTGTGATGGTTGATGATCGTATAACCACATCAAATGACGTGCGCATGTGTGAATCTTTCTATATCTACGCGTGTATTCGAGTGTTAGTGCAATACCAATCTTACACGCGTACATATAGTTTTCAAGACTCGATCCAATCCACATGGTCATGGGATGCTTCGCATGTGCGGGCTTATACCCACGTCTCGAACCATCTTTCGTGAATGGTGCGTGTTTTTCAACGAAGGTGGACTCATTTGCGTAGTGCCACGCCGTATAAAGCATTTGACAAATCTCCAATTGTATCTTGACGACGTGTTGATCACAGGACATTTGTGCTATTTCGGATGGGTCCAGTGAAAGAAAGAATATGTTCATCTTGATAATCAGACGCTTCAAGTGTTTTTGGTTCGTATACACGAGCTTCAACGTTACCGTAGTAAAACTGTCCACCACCAAGTTCCCAGACTTTGTGTCTCGTTGTTTCTTGTGCGTATGCAGAGGCTTCTTTTAGATTCCAAAAGAAACCACGGTCGAGAATGTGATCACCGACGACGACGTTGGTAACGAACATTATTCTTACTTTTTACACGAAGAACCACCACTTAGGATTTTAATGTCCATAAATTTTAGGAATGTGGGATGATTTACCGATCGAGCTTCAAGAAATAATCATGGAAAAATCAGTACAATTATGTCGTGAAGAGTATCTAGAATCAAATGGAAAAAAACACCAACGTCAAAAGAAAAAACAAGGTCGAAGTCTATTGAGTGCGGACATGATCAAGAACATAATGTCCACGACGGATCCGATTGAACTATTATGTTGGGCATTTCCTCTCGAGTTTATAGAATTACAATTGCTCGTTGATATACCTATAGATGTAGAGATAATAGACTACGACTACACTGATTTTTATGATCAGTTTCTTTCAAAATGTATTGAGTACCTTGAAGACCCCCAACACAGCGACGAATGGATATGTCCATCAAAAGATCATTGGATTACCATGTTTACGAAGTTGAATGATTTTCATCGTAAGCATGGTCATGTGGATATACTCGGTGAAGTGGATGGTTCTCCCGCGTTATTTTTATGGCTCGAATACCAAAAAGATTCTGATACCGTTCTTTCACGTGAAAAGAGGCATTCATTACGTTCGCTCGGTGTTCGACTTCCGCCTATTCGTCGTCATCAATGAATTCTTCGACATTTTGATCGACAAGTTCGTCTTCGTCGTCACACTCAACGTCCATTTCCCCATCTTCACCTGGATCGTCTTCTTCTTCTTCCTCATCATCGTCTTCGATTTCGACATCAGGTTCGGGTTCTTCTTTCTTCTTTTTTGTCTTTTTCACAGGTTCTTTACCAAAGGCCTTATCCATGTTAAATGATTCTGTAATTTTTATTCTTTTATCGTGTGATTTTATAATTTTTTCAAGAAACGTATTCGAATACCCAACCGATTTATACGCCTGCACCAAAGCCTTGAGTGGTGGAGATTTCTGTTTTGAATAATACTGATCATGTAAATCACCGATGGCTGTATTTAATTTAATACGAATGATGCCACTTTTTAAAATCTTAAGCTGTAGGTGGACTGGGTTTATATACGTGACGAGACACTCGACTGTTTTTTCCTTTCGAGTCGGTGGTACGTAATCCGGAATATTTAACTCTTTTGGCTCCAAACCGAGTTCCTCTCGATGTGTTGTATACAAGCGTATATAGTCTTCCTTTCTGTATATGGCTCGTACAACATACGTAAAATGTTTTGTTGGTGGTGGATGTGTGATCGTGTGTAGAAGTGTACCCGGTTTTATGTCACATTTACGACTGTGTACCGACGGCAATTTCTCTCGGATCACAGGTCGTTTGTACATTTTGACTTATTTTTTCAGACTCTACTGAGGACTTAGGAATAAAAACCTCGAGTTCACATCTAATAATATTATGCACTTGACCGAGAAGAAGTGATTCGTATGGACCCCAAACCTCAATCACCTTACGATCTTTGTCGTACCAAAGATAATCAATATTCAAGTATCGCGTCAACCAATAGAAACGTCGACCATCTTTACCGATGAAACTAAATATAGTATCTTCATCAAAATCAGATACATCTACTTGTGTGTAATGAGACACAGGCGGATTATACGGCGCCATTTGTGAAAAAACGATCCAAAACCTTATATACATTTTCCCAGGCATATTCTCGTTGTAACAGTTCCTTAACACGTGGAACGTCATCACGATTGGTGTAACAATACTCGAGACGTTCTGCAAAATCACGGTAATCCATCATCGCCAAATCACCCCCGTGCTTCTCTTGCTCTGTAACCTGTATCCATAACTTGGGTTCAATGATGTGTGCGTGGTCACCAAGGATTTCTCGTAGAGCTGGAACACCTGATACAATTTGAGGTCGATCAAAGTAAATGTGCTCCGTCGTGGTGAGACCAAATCCTTCACCATGACCCGTATTGAGACCAACATCTCCAGCGTTGTAGACGTTATTAACTTCTTCGTCGGTGAGGTGGAGAGGTCGTGGGTTAAGGAAGATGTGTTCATTCAAAACCTTTACGGCGTCCATACCCCTCTTTGCACATTCAATCTGGATAACCTTTCGAATATCCACACCATCCGGGGTTATGGGCATACATCCACAGAACAACTTAATGGATGGATCCATGTCACGTCCCTTGAGAAATTCTAAAAACGCGCAGAGTGTCACACCCCAACATTTACGGTATGAATTCCTGTTCATATTGACGACAAGATAGTCATCTGGTTTGAATCCCAATCGTACCTTCGCCTCTTCTTGAGGAACGTCCACAAAGCGTTCAAAGTCAATACCATGCTTCATCACAGATACAACATCCTCATTAAACCCAATGTCATCGATGAGATGCTTTTTCCAACACTCCAAGAATACAAAAATTTGGTCAAAGTTGTATCGCTTCAGACTATCATAGATGGAGATATCCTGCCATGGATAGACAATGTCGAGGTAGACATACTTCACAGGTGGCATATACTCGGCGGGAATCAATTCCATGAGAGACTTTGTGACCATCATATCATTGTAGAGAAAGAGAACATCGGGTTTCTCTTCGATGATTGCGGGGATGATACCTTTGTCACCAAATCCCCTCGGTGAGACTGGATCCAATTCCATGGCATCGTAGAACTTGATACGAGGATCAATGAAACGATCCTTTACCTCTTGACCTTTGAAGTTTTGAAAAGCGTAATAGACAACTTCGACACCTGGGATGTTCGCGAGATAGTTTGTAATCTTATTTGCTACTCGCGCATACCCCGTGCCCTGATTGCTGTGTGTGCACATGAAGAAGATCTTCATCGCGAGCCTTTTCTAATACCTTTAATTTATTCCTTATATGTTTTTGTGAATATACCACCTTCTTGTTTTTCTTGTCGTTTTTGGTGACACGTTTTTTGAAGTCGTAATCCATACTCCGTTATCTTTCTACCTGAGGCGTAATCTATAAACATGTAACGCGTGTGATCACACTGTATATTGTTTTGTGTCACCATTAAACACCATGGTTTCATCATGAAGTACGCGACATCGTCGAGGTGTACATTCACTTTCATCTTGGCGAATTTCATATATGTTTTTTGAAACGAGGCAATCTCTGTAAAAACATCTGTAAACGAGTCACACTCTACATAGACCTCTCTAAATTCCATATATTCACGACACATTGGACATGTTTGGGTTTCGGACTCTTGGTACCACTGTTTAATACAGTGATAACAAAAGGAATGACCACAATTAATCTGGAAATCCGGTGTGTTGATATAACACACCGGACATTCTTTCATCTTATAAAAAATACACACCTATCATTTAAGCCTCATCTTCATCTTCATCCATGAGCGATTCGGATTCACTGTCATCGGTTTCGGAATAGTCAAAATCTTCATCTTCACTGTCATCAATGAGTTCGTAACCACCATCCACCTTTACGTATAATTCCGTGTCTTCCAACTTATCAGTATCATACCATCCACAAATAGATTCTTTGGGAATCACACTAATATCATCTTCAAAATCATAGACACCGCTCTTCACTCTCATGAGAAAGCGAACCTCGGCCTCGTGACCATTTTCATCACGCACGAGATCTGCGATTTGAATACTGTCATCTTCATATTGAACATCGACGAGCATTGTGTTTATGACGTCATTTAAATCTTTAATAGTATTAATGGAGTATCTCAGAGAACGCGGTGAAGAATATATCACCGGTCGATACGTTGACCGAGATAGAGATGCCGTCATGTTTGATATCGATGATACATTGATTTTTATTTCCGGACAACCAAATACACCAATGATTTCATTACTACAACAGGCTAAAGTACTCGGCTATAAAATCATCATCATCACGGCGAGACCAAACATAAGTCCGGTCATACACAGTACCATCGAACAACTAAAACATCATAACATCGAATTTGATCACATTGGATTCGTACCAGCAGAGGAAAAGGGACTTTTAAAAATAAACAGTGGATTTAATTACATACTATCGGTTGGTGATATGGAAACAGATCTGACAGAATCAAAACACGTTCTTAACACTTCCAATTTCTATCACAGTTAAGACATGTCACGAACGTTGTCATGGGTTCATCCGCACTTCTCGTTTGTAATTGATAATAGGTTGTATTTTTAGACCTACATCTACCACACGTGAAGAAACCTTCGAGATTTTTGTTTTCTCGAGTCATGTCAACCTTACGCAAATCTTTGTAGATTTGTTCCGTGAGTGTCGCATCGTATGGACCACCGGGCCATAAATGTGTCGGTGGCATTTCCATCAGCTTCACTGGTTTTATCTTACCGGAGCGTATAGCTTCGCGTAACGTGTCGACTTTGTGAATATGCGATTGGATTTCTAGAAACTTGTGTTTGTATCTATTCGTAAATGTGTGATTATCCCACGCCGGTTCATCACACAGACTTTTTGCGCGACGCACAGCCCAATTATTTAGCGACTTCTCGAGATTGATGCATAACGTACTCGTCTCGGGAATGTCGAGAATTTGTGAGAATTTTTGCACGACATACGCGCGTGTAGACTCTCCCATGTTAATATATACTTTTTAGAGTCTTTTAAACCACTTAGGGAAGCGGAAGACCTTCGAATTGATTGTTGAAACGCTTACAATCTCCGAAATTTTCAGGCGAGCACTGATCGAAAAATCCAGCGCGTCGTCGATTTGGGTTGGTATCCACAGCTCCGTATGCATACTCTCCCCTGTAGACTTTGTAATTTTCCTTGACTTTGTACTTGATGATGTAGTACGACAGGTAGACCACCAACGCCACAAGTAAGGCGTGAATGAAAAGATTGTTCATTTACTAAAACGCAATATTTTTTTGTCATTCAATTTTAAGATGACGAGAGCAATAATTATTCACACAACTCTGGGGAACCTCGAAGAGATTGATTTAGATATTACACCTGAGAAGAATGAAATCTATAATCTTCTCGGAGGTAAGGCGACGTTTATCGGACAGTGGCCGCACTATGACGTTGTTATTATTAAATGTGTAAATGGATGTACACACAATGAGAATAAACTTCCACCACCTTTCGAATGTGAAGATGTTATGGGTCCGATACTTCTCGTTCGCATGGATGAAAATTCAGATCCAAAAGATTTTACGCTTCGTGAATATAGATCTTTACGCCGAGGTGGGTACGAAAGCGTCACTGTTTAGAACTGCATTCGAATATTTCATAGCCAATTGAAAGTGAATGTATGCCCATGACATGACATCCTTAATTTTAGGTTTGCCTGGGAGTGGGTTTGCGTCTACGAGTTTAATCACATCAACCTTTTCATTATTCGTAATCTTCGTCATCGCGTTTCCCACGTCACGTAACCATAGTACATGCTCTTCATTTTTGCAATCAAAAACCTTCACAAAGTCCGTCATTTATATTAGTCACGACTTTCTTCTATAAGTAGACGCGCACTCGGATCCGTTATGTGTGTCCACTTGGGTCTCCAGATCTCCGAGATGAGATGGTCATTCCTCGCATCGTAACAAACCCAAAAGAGTTCACGATAGTAGGCTTCCTCCTTTGTGAGAGGCGTGTTATGTTTACACATGTCCTGTGTAATCTCGAACATCCTGTCACCCATCGCTTTTTCAGTGTGTTCCTTGAGTGCACCGACCCACCCCGTACCAACCGCATCGCTCATCCCATCTTTTTGTCGCCACAACACTTCATCGGGGAGATACCCCTTGAAGGCTTCTCGGAGAACTTCCTTCTCAAGTTTTGTCATCTTCAATGTTTGATTCATCTCCATACAACATTGAATAAAATTTTTGTCCAAGAATGGAACGATGAGGTCAAGGCCGTGCGCTCCAGCGCATCGGTCTGCTCGGAGACCATCAAATTGATGAATGAGATGAAGACGTCTCATATTTTCACATGCAAACTCTTCAACGCTCGGTGCGTTGTGGAAGTAAAGGTATCCACCCAATAGTTCATCACTCCCCTCACCAGAGAAAATATACCGACAATCTGTATTTTCTTTGATGTATTTACACAAAAGCCACATCGGCGTCGAGGCTCTAACAGTTGTGGTATCATAGGATTCCAGAGAATGGACAACTTCACGAAGTGCGCGAAGTCCCTCCTCCACTGTGAATGTTACCTCGGTGTGATCCGTCGCCAGGAAGTCGGCAACCTTGCGAGCTGCCTCCAAGTCTGGGCTACCCTCAAGGCCAATGGAAAAGGTTTGGATCCGTCCAATCTTACGCGCAGCGATCGCAGCGATGAGACTACTATCAAGGCCACCCGAGAGAAGGAAGCCAATTTCACGATCCGTATTGTCGAGACGAATGTGTACGGCATCTTCAAGGGTGTGTCGAATCTTTTCATGGTTTTTCGTGCCACTAAACCTATGGACGTTCCAGTACCCCGTGTGGTAACAGATAAACTTGTTCACATACGAATCATAGAAGTGACCGGGTGGAAAGATCTCAATATGAGTACCCAAGAAGAGAAGTGCCTTGGCTTCACTCGCGAATGCGATGGAGTCCTTGGCATAGCGAGTATAGAACATAGGTCTCACACCAACTGGATCCCTTGCCGCGAGGACACGTTTACCATCGGTGTACACCATTGCAAAATCACCATTGATAGACTTGACCGTGTTCTCAATACCGAGGGTGTGAATGAGATTCATGACAACTTCACAATCACTCTTGCTTCTCTCTTCACCGGAGCGGAATGAGCGGTGATCATAGATTTCACCGTTACACACAAACATACGATTGGGACGGACAAATGGTTGCATACCCGCGTCGGTTAGATCATTAATCGCGAGACGATAATAATCCATTTGACACTTACCCATTGTCTCTGTACGATAGTCATCTGGACCACGATGGGTGAGGAGACCTTTAGGGACTTCCCTCTCCTCACCAAAAAGTGTAATAATACCACACATCTTGATTTACATTACATATTACTTTACTTTTAAGTTAAACTCCAAAAGATCTCTGTACGAGAGATCATCGGCTTCACCATCCCATTCCTGACCAGAAAAACTAACAAGTTGTTGTTCGTTTCCATTGGGCATGTATAGAAAATTGGTAACACAAATAAAAGACACATTTGTACATTTTGCCATTTTGTCAATCTTATCGTAGTCAAAATTTTGTAAATCGAGGTATTTTTTAAGTTCTTCCTGTGTTCTTTTTTTTATGAGTGACTTACTTCGAATGACAGTGACACTATTTGACATGTCCATACTGGGCCAATGACCGTGTTTTGACCTGAAAAGGGTCACGTAATCAATGAACACGTTGGCTGTTTTAGTATCACTGAAACACACGAACCTCGATTTTTTATTTGGATCTACGATACTTAAATATGTCTTTGTTGGTTTCATCTGAATTAAATGGTACGTCATAGTCATGTAATATTCTGATAAAAAAAAGCTCCAAGATTATCAGATGATCTTAATAATCACACTGACTTTGATCGTTTTTCTATTTTGGGTGTATCTCAATAATAGATTGATTATAAAAAAAAGGTCACCGGAAACAGTCCCAACGTCAACTATGTTTAACGAACAATCAAAAGCTGGTGTGAGACTTAGGGCTTTAAAAAAGCAAATATTTTCGACATGGCATGATCACGGGTATTATAAAAAAGACAAGAAAATCTTGACAGACAAAACGAATGGCACACCTATCGAAAAAATATCAGTCTACGACACATCACAGGAAGAATTTGAACAAATATACAAAAATCCAGGTGTTCCGTGTATGATCACGGGGATGGCAGATGATTGGCCGGCCATGAAGACATGGTCGTTTGAAAACTTTAAGGAACGGTTTCCAAAATCAAAATTCATCATTGCAAACGGAGATAGTAAACAATTACGCTATGAATATTTTTATCATTATATGAATCACAAAAAACACCGTCGAGATGACATACCCATTTATATCTTTGATAGTGAATTCGGAAATGAACATCGGGACACAAAAACACTTTTAGATGATTACGATGTTCATGAATGGTTCAATGAAGATTTTCTCGCAATTCTCGGTGAAGATCACCGTCCACCATTTCGATGGTTGATCGCGGGACCGAAACGCACCGGGAGTTCATTTCACGTTGACCCAATCGGTACGGCTGCCTGGAACACATTGATCCGGGGTAAAAAACGGTGGATTCTCTTTCCACCCGAAGCATTCTCGGATGAGTCGGATATATCACCAGATCCAGGCGCTTCGTGGTTCATCAATGAATACCCAAAATACAAAGACAAATATCACATTGACGTCATCCAGGAATCAGGTGAAACACTCTTTTTACCTTCAGGTTGGTGGCACGTCACAGTGAATCTTCAAGATTCAATCGCAATAACACAAAATTTCGTCACGGATGCAAATGTCAAGGAAACACAACGAACCATGATTAATAAAAGACCCAAAACATACTTTAAATGGGTAAAGCTTATGGGTGATCGTATCCAGGAAGACAGAACTTTTGATGATGTTGCATATTCTTCGGATGTATACAGTTCCTCGGATTCTGAGAATGATTAAAACATAAGTAATAATATATGGAGTTTCCCAAAACGGCTGGACAATGCAAGTACATGTTGGCGCTGAGATCACACAAACCTATCATTGTGGGCACTGGACCGGCTGGTTCAGGAAAGACCATGCTCGCGTGTCATATTGGTATCGAACATATACATAAGTCCATGAGGGGTAGGGTCATCCTTACGAGACCGATCGTTGCCGCCGATGAAGACATGGGATACTTACCAGGTGACATTGATAAAAAGATGGAACCGTGGACCAAACCCGCATTCGACATTTTTGAAAGGTACCTGTCACACAACCAATTAGAACGTTGTATCAGGATTGAACCTCTCGGCTACATGCGAGGTCGAACATTTGATAACACCGTGATCATCGCCGATGAAATGCAAAATAGTACACCCAATCAAATGAAGATGCTTTTGACTCGCATCGGTACGAATACGAAACTCATCGTGACGGGTGACATCGAGCAATCTGATTTGGGTGAAGATAATGGTCTCAATCATTTGATTTACAAGATACAAGGCATGGAACTCAAGTACATTGAACATGTCGAAATGGATGACGACGACATCGTGAGACACCCGGCAGTTAACGAAGTACTTAAAGTATTAAATGTATAGCTTCACAATGAAGGTTATCATCGCCTTTCCCGGTCGTGAATTTTCTGGTACCTTTTTGATGCGATGGTCTCAGACGCTCATAGAACTTACGAAACGAGGCTATCAAATCCTATTATTAAATGAATATAGTAGTTTTGTCCCGTTTTCGAGAATGAAGACACTCGGTCTTGACGTATTACGAGGTGCCACGCAAGTACCATTTAATGGTGAGATCGATTACGATGCATGGGTGACAATCGATAGTGATATCGTATTCGCACCCGAACAAGTCATCGAACTCATCGAAGACACGAAAAAGTATCCTGTCATTTCTGGACTGTATCGCATGGCCGATATGGTCCATTTTGCCGCCGTGAAAGAGTGGGACATCGATTATTTCAAAAAGACGGGTTCGTTTCAGTTCATGACACAAGAAGACATCGACGAGTGTGAACAGTATACGACCGTGGCATACAACGGTATGGGTTTCTTCGCGTGTCGAAAGGGTATCATTGAAAATATAAAGTATCCATATTTTAGCTATCCTCTCATTGAGATAGAAGCTGAAAATGGGAAGCTCATTAAGGACATGTGTTCGGAAGACGTCGCGTTTTGTAAAAACCTCAAAGATGCCGGTTACCGTGTAGTTGTGAATACGAAACTGCGCGTTGGTCACGAGAAAATGCTTGTGATTTAATATTTTGGACTGTATTGTTCAGTACTTTACTCTTCGCGTCAAGCACTTTGAGCTTTTCGAGTGCAACCTTTCGCTCACATTCATACTGTCTCAATAATTCCTTTCGGTAATCGTACCAGTCGTAAATTTCCCTGACTTGCCGATCAATGTCATAACATTGATCGATGAGTTTATAATTGACGCGAACTTGTTGTATGTCATTACATATTTGTTCAATTCTAGTGTCGAGATCGTCACATCGGTCTTTGATTTCGGCGTGCTGTTCCATTACATCAATTTATCATATAGACTATTTTTTTCTGGTGGGAAAATCGAATACGTCCCATCTTCAATCTTCTTCCACCGACTCGCTTGTTTTTCGAGTGATTTAATATGCCACATACCAAGTCGGGGATCGGCCTGAATAGCGACAACCTTATCAGTGCCCACAAGTTTGGAATGAAGTTCGTCTGACCATGAAATATGATCAGCGTTTTTATAGATACGACCCTGATAATCCGGCCAGTTAACCCAACCAGATTCATTCACATTGAATTTCATTTCCTCAAGGAATGCCTTCGTTGCACCTGGATGAATGTTCATACGAGGCACGTACAGTACTTCCGCCTCGGAGGATTCGAGGATTTTTTTGAGGTTCGTGATGAGATCTTCTTGTGGCATTTCATCCGCGTCGATATGAAAGATGTAATCCCCGGTCGCGACACTTTTATGATACGTTGGATTCTTACAAAAGTCATCAAACGGGCGTCGGAACACGCGTATACCATCTGAAAAGAAGCTTAATACATCCTCAACCTTATCTGTGACATGATTGCTGTCCACAACGACATTGATTTCATCCTCGTGATCCTTGACTTTTTGTAGGAAATTCACAAGAGAAAAGAGCTCTCGCGATTCGTTACACACTTGGATTGTGTACGTGAGCTTCATATAACAATAGTAGCGTGTAATTCTTTAGCCGCTTTAATTCGGTATTCGAGGTCGGTAGCTGGCCATTGGATCACAAAATCCCCTTCTTGCCATTGTCCACTTTCACCCCAAATATCTGTGTAATCAATGTCACCCCCGAAGAGTGGTAAGTTTTTGTAATCATATGAGTTCATGACTCGCTGACGAAGCACATTACTCACTTCCGACCAACATGAACCACCCGGTTTATACGTTCCGTCCCATAAATACTTACCAATGAGCATATCTTGAATGAGTTGGTTTTCATAGAGATACCAATGCTTATACAATGGCATACCCACGATGACAGTATCCAAAAACGCACGACCAATCGGAGAATTTCGAACCATCATGACACCACAGTTTATACCATGATGATCCGATGGCACGAGAATGTGTGTCGTCGGTCCTGCATAGTCCTTGACTATGTCTTCGAGTTTAATATCTGGATTCGTAATCATGACGTCGCAGTCTGCGTTGAATATCCATTCGGCATCCGGATATAAATCCATGGCTTCTTTCATGAGGAATATCTTGCCCCACCCAAGTGGATAATGTCCATCTGGAATTGGTGGATTTGGTTTGACTATCACGGGTGCACCGATGACACGTTCACCACCGTCGGTATCGTAGTGTAAAGTGTATCCATGCTTTTCACAGTATAGTTTTTTATTCTTATAAAGCGTCCACTCTGCGAGTGGTTCATAATTTTGATCGTGTAACGATGTAAACACGATCATTTCTTAATTTTGGGGTGTAATTCTTTAGCCACTTTAATTCGATAGTCGAGATCAGTTGACGGCCACTGAATCACAAAATCCCCTTCTTGCCACTGCCCATCGGTCCCGAGAATATCCTTATACTCGGGACGATTCTTGAGTATAGGAAGATTCGAATAGTCGTATGAATTCATCACGCGTTGTGGGATAACATTCCCAGCCATCGCCCATAATGTTCCACCATTTTTGATACCACTTTCTTGTAAATGCGTCCCAATAAATAAATCTTGGATGAGTTGATTCTCATAGAGATACCAGTTGCGATACAAAGGCATACCAGAAATGATCGTGTTCAAGAATGCACGACCAATTGCAGAGTTTCGAATAAGCATGTTTCCACAATTGATACCATTACAATCAGCGGGAATCATGATGTGTGTATTTTCATGAGCGTATGCCTTGATGATGTCTTCAATTTTAGTATCCATGTTCGTAATCATGACATCACAATCCGTATTGAAGATCCACTCAGCATCCGGGTACTTCTGCATCGCTTCCTTGATCACAAACGCCTTTCCCCACCCCATAGGAATGTGTGTTTCTGGAATCGGTGGTTGCGGCTTTGCCATCATGGGTTTTCCCGCGACCGATGCACCACCATCACTCGCGTAGTGTAAAATGTACCCATGCTTTTCACAGTATGGTTTTTTATTCTTATGAAGTGTCCACTCGGCGAGTGGTTCGTATTTCTCATCGTGGACGGATACGACAACGATAGACATTCTACTAACAAAACACGGGATATCTTTAACTTAAAGATTAATACTGCTAAAATACCAATGGTTGAATATCATGATCTGACACTTAGGGATGGATGTCATGCGATATCACACCAACTCACAATAGATATGATAAAGAAGCACTGCGACTTTGTGGAAAAATCTAAGATTCCAGTCATGGAAATCGGTCACGGAAACGGTCTCGGTGCATCTTCTATTCTAATAGGTAAGGCTATGCTTAGTGATATCGAAATGATCTCACTCGCAAAGACTTGTCTAAAAAATACAAAGTTATCCGTACACGTCATACCAGGTCTAGCAACCATAGAAAGAGACATAGAACCCGCAATTAATCTAGGAGTTGACATATTTAGAATTGCATCACATTGTACAGAAGCCTCTATGACAAAATCGCATATTGAATATTTAGCGAGTAAAGGCAAAACAGTATACGGAGCCCTCATGATGTGCGCCACATGTCCATTACATATGCTTGTCGATGAGGTTACAAAGATGAAATCGTATGGTGCATCCGCCGTGATAATCATGGATTCGACGGGTTCATTCACACCCGAACAGGTTGAAGAGTGTTTCGCGGAACTTTCAAAAATAGGCATTACACTTGGGTTTCACGCACATAACAACCTCGGATTAGCGGTCGCAAATTCACTCGCGGCAATAAAAAGTGGCGCAAAAATCATAGACGCGACGGTGTGTGGGTTTGGTGCAGGCGCTGGTAATACACCATTGGAAGTCATATCAGCGATCCATCCATCAGGGAATATAAATGTTTTGGAATCGATAGAACATCTCGATTACAAAGCACCGGTCACAAAAGTGATCAATATACTGACGGCAAAACATAAGCTACATTCAGTGTTCGAAAAAAAGATACTCGATGCGTCACAGAAGTATAACGTTTCTTTGACGCGCCTCGTTGAAGAATTAGGAGCTCGAAAATTAGTGGCTGGACAAGAAGATCTCGTGCGAGTTATCGCTGCGCAGATGTCCGAATGATTAAATCAGATTTTTTAGATTTATTATCTCCCATGATTCTCTCGATTGTTTCCAATGGTAATATGGGTGACATCTCTTCGATGGGTGGTGCAAAAATAGAACCATCCTTTTGAAGAACACCCTTCACCTTTGGCAAGAATTCTTGATCCGCGGGCATGAATAATTCACATATCGCCGGACCATCGTGGTCCATGAAACGGGGGAAGTGGAAATTAAACTCATCCCACGATTGCACTCGAAAGTTTTCATACCCGAATGCCTTGGCGACTTTCATATAGTCTGGTAAAACGATACCTGTATTCTTATCGACTGCGTTATAGTTTCCCTTGAAGAGCATATTCTGTGTGTGTTTGATCATCAAATATCCATCATTGTTAAATATAACGATTTTGACACGAAGTCCATGTTGAATGATTGTTTGAAGTTCTTGAATATTCATCATCATACCACCATCACAGTTGAGACACAACACTTCCCTCCCATTACCAGCAACGGCAGCTCCAAACGCAGCAGGTAATCCATAACCCATCTCACCCAAACCGTACGAAGAAAACATCGTCATACCATCCTTAAGAGTGATCGATTGATGACCAGAGAGTAACGCGGTTCCCATATCCGTCACAATAATTTGATCGGGTTTCATGTACTCTGAAATACGGTCAATCATTTTGTATGAATTAGGAAATCCACCGTCCACGTGATTCTCTTCAACTATGGGAAATTCCTCGCGGATACGACGACATTCACACACCCAATCGTCCCGTGACACACCCGATTCAGAAAGTTTTTCTAGGAACGCTGCGCAATCTGATTTGATAGGTAAATCAACAAATTCCTTGAATTCTGTCTCGTCGATATCGACCATGACAATGTGCGCGTTTCTCGCAACTTCTTGGAAATCGTATCCAGTTTGAGGAATTGTTAATCGCGTTCCAATCGTAATGAGAAGATCACACTTTTGAAATATAAAATTAGCAGATCTCTGTCCATACACACCCGGAATACCAAAATATAATGGGTCTTTGTGATCAACCAGATCAATCGCAGACCACGTCAATAAAAATGGTATATTGAGAGATTGTATTCTCGACTTAAACAATTCCACAGACTTTGAAAGTTTTACACCGTGTCCCGCGAGTATGACTGGACGTTTCGCGTTTTTTATGAGGCTGTGCACCTTTTCCATTTGATCATCTGTAGGGGATACTCGAGTCAGTGGTAATGGTTTCCATAATTGTTCCGGTATGGATTTGGATTGAACATCAAATGGTATATCTAACCACACGGGTCCCTTTCTCCCATCCAATGCGGTATGATATGCGTATTCGAGTTCATCATATATAGTTTCTGCATCCACAAGTTTCGCGTACTTTGTGGTTTTTGAAACCATGTGTACGACGTCAAATCCCTGTGTTCCATACATCCGACGATGCGCATGCTTATCGACATATTCTCGTTTTTCTTGACCAGATATCACGAGTACGGGTGTAGAATCCGCCCATAAACTGACGACACCAGTGATCGCGTTCGTCGCACCACCACCCGCAGTCACCAGTGCCAATGCCAGTTTTCCAGACGTTCTATAATATGCACCAGCCGCTATGAGTGCGGCTTGTTCATTGTGTGTATTGTAAATATGAATACCAGCTTCCGCACACGAATTATAAATGTGTGAGTTTGCTGAACCTATGATACCGAACACAGTCGTTATACCCTTTTGTAAAAGGAACGACACGATCGCATCACTGACTTTAATCATGGTCATTAGTCGTAGGACGATTATATTGTTTAAGTTAAATATCTAAAACGTCATTGTATATATTCTTGGGCTGTGCTTTGATACTTTTCAAAATTGAAATTTTCTTTGCCACTTCGATGGCTGCACAGTTAATAATATCTAGATTACCTGCGTATTTTGATAAGTAATCTTCGGAACCATATACCTTTATAGAAACCATGAGTGTGTCATCGGATATGTATCTTGGGGTCATTTCCGATGTATAACCCGTCGCATACGATTGCATCCGCTTAATAAATATATCAAAATCGTCAAAGTTCCCTCGTGTGGCTTTGAAAAACACCGTCGTTTGCATGACTGTTTCGGGTGATGGATTTACATTGAGAATGACTTTACAATTGTTTACACCTGTAAGACTTTGAATAGCACTCTCCGTGGTTTGGATGTACTTATCAACATTAATCCGTGTCGCCATTCCAGCGCTCTCGGATGAGATTTGCGTGACAACCTCGGCATACGATACGCTACACTTACTCGTCACGTATTTTATGAGTGGTATAGACACTTGTCCTCCACATGTGACCATGTTGACGTTTTTAGCGTGATGTAAACACTCACAGTTTACGTTAGGTACACACATTCGACCAATTTTAGATGGTGTCATGTCGATGACAATTATATCTTGTGATAGAAATACACTTGCATTCTGACTCGCTGTATATGCATCTGTACAATCAAATACAATATCACACGATTTTGGATTATCTATGTAATACTGAATACTGTTTGAGTAATATGGAACATTGTCCGGTAGTGTCTTCGTGGATTCTCGACGCCCGACAAACGCCACGACTTCAAAGTTTTCAATCTTAAGTAACTTGCACAATAAATCGGTGCCTATGTTTCCAGTACCTATGATTGAAACTCTCATCTTACACTTGAATCCTTTTTAATCTTTAATATATACGGCTCATCGAATCCCGATGTGTCTTCAATCTCATATGTCGCCCCAAAAAATACTGCCCACTCGGAGAGTAAACGTGTACATGGGTCCACAATATTCATTTCCTTTGCATCGAGTTCTTCATTCACGTACTTTGTAACTGCTTCTTTTACATTTTCCACATCAACAAAGTCAAAATACTTATCTTTTTTGATGACGACGTGTCCTTCGCGACGACATACCGCACTGAAGCGTGTGTCCAGTTCACCCGGTCCGTAGCACCCCCACACTCGTAACGAATGTGCATTTGGGAGTGTTTTAATTCGTTGGTCAATGATCCATTTCGAGAGTCCATACGGATCCGTCGGTGGATCACCACGTAACGCCGCACCACTCGAAAAATACAATAATTTACCTTTGAACGCACGTGTGACATTTTCAAACATGAGAATGTTCGTGTACGCCGTGGATGGGTTGTGTTGGTCGATGCTCGCGGCACAGTGTACGACAACGTCGTATGTGTGAGTTTTAAAGTATTCTTCAACCGCGTGTTGATCCGTAAGATCGAGTTCTTTTCGTGAAACACCTACCCAATGTGTATTCCTTATGAGGTTTTTACCGATGAAACCATTCGAACCAAGTACGCACACTCGTTTCATTTAATTAAAGAATACCTTCCTCTTTATGTCATAATGCCAAAGAAAGTGTGGTATGCCCCGAATAAATTTGAATCGTATGGTGAAGAAGAGATCAAGGCCGTTGAGGTTTGTTTGCGCGACGGCTGGCTCGCTGGTTTCGGTGATCGTTCTGTGGAGTTTGAAAAGCGTGTGGCAGACATCTTTGGAAAGAAACACGGACTTTTTGTAAACTCTGGAAGTAGCGCGATCCTTTTGGGTCTGTGTGCATTGAACCTTCCAAAGGGTTCTGAAGTCGTGACACCGGCGTGTGGTTTCTCCACAACCGTGGCTCCCTTGGTACAACTTGGTCTTAAACCCGTGTTTTGTGATGTTGGACTTAATTCCTACGTTCCGACGGTCGAACAATTGAAGGCGGTTGTGACTCCGGAAACCAAGTGCATCATACTCCCGAATCTTATTGGTAATGTGCCTCAATGGCAGGCG
>Ga0181599_1001040_pt1 | contig 27946 bp, 29 predicted proteins | sample 041ome_3_FD_148658 | JGI IMG/M metagenome (GOLD analysis project Ga0181599, IMG submission 148658) | Coastal salt marsh microbial communities from the Groves Creek Marsh, Skidaway Island, Georgia - 041405US metaG (spades assembly) | ecosystem: Environmental > Aquatic > Marine > Intertidal zone >...
TGATTATTAAATGAATTATATGTAAAACTATCTGAGGATATTGTTTGAGAAAAAAGTATTATAAATAAGAAAGAAAGATATCCTCTCATTTAATTATCAATTAATTAGTGGACAAATTGTCTAAGGCAGCTGCAGAGAAAGCGAGATCAGACAAAATTTGTGTAATGGGAATCAAAGCCTCTATTCCAGGATTATTAGTAATAATTTTTCTTGGGACTACAATAGTGTCACCTGGTTCTATATCAATATTTCTAACAAAAACACTCCTATTAGCTTTTTCAACAATTCCATTTGCCTTAATAACATAAACCCTTCTTTTATCTGCATATTGTTGATATCCACCAGCTTGGTTTATTGCAGATTTAATAGTTAATTTTTTTGAGTATTCGAATGCTATTGGATTTAAAACCTCTCCTAGCACATTTATAGCATTTGGATTTTTTGGGACGATAATGGAATCTCCATCAAACAGAATTGTATTCATTGAGCCCTGTGAATTTGGGGAAAAGTCTCCTGCTAGCCTCCCTAAATTTTCTGGTTCAATATTTTCTGAAAGTGCTCTTATTATATTTATATCACCAATATTTTCTCCTTCTTGGACAGAAGTTAAAATCACCTTATTCAAATCTTCTCTAGATTTTTGAATAGATTTAAGCTGCCTTTCTCGTATAGTTTGTCTAGTTAAAATAATTCCTTCTAAATAGGCTTGAGATTTGAAATTACCAATTAATTGATACAGATCTTGTACGGTAGCATCATCATTTAAAACATAAGTTCCGGGAAAATCAACAGCTCCTCTAATAGATACCTCAATAAGATCATTATCAGGTGATCTAAAATTAACTGTATTGTATTTTTCTGCTGTATATTGCATATTTTTGTAATTATCATTGATTACTATATTCTTAAGTGGGCTTACATAAGTAGCAACTTCATCTACATCACTCATGTCTAAACCCAATAAATTTATAAATGAACTAACAGAATATTTTCCATATACTGGCAATCTAAAATTATCCTGTCTGTGAGATAGTCTTAATTCATATTCGGTTATTAGCCGCCTTGAAGTTTCAGCTACATCAAATGATCTTGCATCAATATTTGCAAAATAAATTCTAGAATTAGGCAATAACTCTACAGAGCTATATGTGCTTGAATCATTTAAATTAAATAAAATTGTTGATTTAATTAGCTCATTTTCATCAAATTGCTCTAGTACCCCAAGCCAAGGATAAACGTCAATAAATTTTAAATCATTTATTAAATCAGGTAATTTCCTATACCTTATAGCGTCATAAAAACCTGGCTCTTCTATTGCTCCCTGAACAAGAATGTTAGCGCTTGGTTCATTTACATAATTAAAAACATTTACTGATAATACGTTTTGTAGGCTTTGATCTAGAGAATCAACATTTTTCTTAACTACCGTAGCTTTATTTAAATCTAAAAAAGATACAGATATGTTTGACTTATTTGCGGTTGGGTTAAAACCAAGAGCAAAATCAACCAAATTGTTGATAGTTTCACCTTCTAATACTTCATATATTCCTGGTCGTTTTACAGCTCCAGTAATTTCAACAAACTGAGATGCTGCATTTATTAATAAAGTATCGCCTGCTTGAATTGTGAGATCATTAGTTCTATTACCTTTGATAAGCAGGTCATATAAATCAAAAGAAAAAATCTCTTTGTTATTTCTTATTAACTTAATATCTCTCAAGGATCCTATTTCAGAAATACCCCCTGAATATGCCAAAGCTCCAGTAATGGTGCTAAAGGGGTTAACTAAATATGTTCCTGGGGTAATTACAGCACCAACAATAGTTATCTTTTTGGCACTTAAATTTTGCAATGAAACATCAATATTCACCCCTATGTAAGCTTGTGCAATTAATTGCGATAGTTTCTCTTTGACCTCTCCAAAAGTAAGGCCCACAACTGAAACAGAGCCAAGTTCAGGAAATAAAATTGTGCCATCAAGCTTAACATTTAAATTAAATATGGCATCTTTGGAGCCTGATAAAATAACTGTAAATTGATCTCTTAAAGATATTACATAGTCATTAGGGAGTGGTAAATCTCCAACAGCTGTGAGTGAAGTAGGCATTGATGAGAAAAAATCATAACCATATTTTTTACCTGCAATTTTATTTGAATCGCCGCTAGATTTTTTAGTTACTAATGACTCATCGATTACTGGTATCTCTTCAACCGACTTATCGGTAGAATTCTTACTTGCATAAGCATCTTTTGCCATTTCAATCTGCTCAGGACTAAGCTGAGATAGGATTGATGGGTCTATAGCTTGTGCAAAAGAATAAAAAGGAAATAAAAACAAGGCTAAAAAAAGTAATTTTTTGTATTGTTCCGTCATAATAATGCGTAATTTAATAACGTATTTTACATTTATTTATAAAATATAGAAGTGATAGCTGTAATATTAACTATAAACCCGGCACAGAGACGCCCTCCAAATCAAGGATAGGCTTTAAAAGCCTATGAATAGTTTTTTGAATTTCTTCCTCAGATAAAGTGCATAAAACTGATTGAAATATAAGCCTAACACCAACTTTTATCTCTTGAAGTTTTTTGTTTTCATAAAAATCAAAAAAATATGCATCTTTCAAAATATCATCATCAAAATTTGAGATGAGTTCTATTACCATATTATATTTTTTAAAATCTACTATTGAAAATGAAAAATCTCTAACACTTGAAGGGAACTCAGAGACTGGCTGATATTTGATAAAATTAATTTTCTCTTTATTAAAACTATAATCTTTATATATATCAGGAGGAATATTTTCAATTAATACTTCTGTATAAAAAATTTTATCTTTCTTTTTTGTTTTTAAATCTGCTCTAGAAATTTCTTCGATATTAAAAATATTGTTATCAAGGCCTTCATTTAAGATTTGATTTAAATAATTAAAATCTAATTTCTTCGAAAAATCAGCATAATTATGCCCTCTTCTTCCACTTATTATTATGCCCAACTTTTTTTCTTGATTTATGTGATCGTCTCTAGAATATATATCACTAATTTCAAAGAGCTTGATTGAGTCATTTTGTCTTCTTTCGTTAAATTGAAGATTCTCCAATAAAGAATATTTTAAGGATCTCCTGAGGTGACTCTTATTGGAATCTAATGGGTTGTCAATAGTTATAGATTTTTTATCTTTAACGGAAGTGAACGGGAAATTAATTACCTCAGAAAAACCATTTTGAACTAAAAAATTTTTAACTTTAGAAGTATGCTTTATATTCTCATTTAAATTATTTTTTATTTCTATGGGTTTGTTTTTTATATTGTCATAACCTAAAACTCTTGCTATCTCTTCTGCTAAATCATTTTGTGATGAAATATCATGTCTGTAAGATGGCACATTTAGTACATTATTGTTAATTTCAAACCCCAACTTATTAAGGATCATCAGATATTTCTCTTTTTCAATATCAATGCCTAAAATTTTGTTAACTCTTTCTAAATCAATTGGGATGCTATATTGTTTGTGCTCAACATCATTAAATGTTTGTATTTTAAAGTTCTTAATTACTGCATGATCCTGAACTATTGCGATAAATCTTCTTAGAACTTTTTCTTGTGCTTCAATGTCAACACCTCTTTCAAATTTATGCGCTGCATCAGAAACGAGATTGTATTTAATACTTTTGCCAATGATTTCTTCTGGTTTGAAATAAGCACATTCAATTATTGTTTTTCTTGTTTGTGATGAACATGCCGTTGATTTACCACCCATTACCCCGGCAAGACTTAAAATTTTATTATCAACACTAAAGATACAATTTTTGCCTTCGAGATTAATATTAGATTCTAATAATGTCTTAAAAGATTCGTCACAAACTCTATTCTCAAAAATTAATTGATTATCAATTGTCTTGGCATCAAAACAATGAGTGGGCTGGCCTAGCTCATAAGAAATATAATTGGAAACATCAGTAAAAAAATTTACTTTATTATTACCAAGCAAAGAAAAATAATTTTCTAAATAGGGTTTGTATAAAGCTATACCATCTTCTATCTCTATTTCTAAAAAACTTATTTTTGGACAAGCATCTTTGCAGAGATTTTTAAAGTTAAAATCAAGAGGTGGAATATCTCCCTCAAAGATTTTATATGGCTGAACTTTCCCAAAAAAAACATTAAGCTCTCTTGCTAATCCATTTAAAGATAAGCAATCTCCTCTGTTTGGAGTTAGCTCCATATCAAAAATATCATCAGCAATCTCATGCTCATGACCAAGCTGAAAAAGTTTTTCAGACAGAAGTTCTTTTGCAGGCTTTTCCGATAAAAAATTTAATAAGTCTTTGTATAAAAATTTCATTTAAATTGATTTAAAAAATCTAAATTAGACTTGTAGAAGTCTCTTATATCATTAACTCCGTATTTCAACATAGCTATTCTCTCCACGCCTAAACCAAAAGCAAGGCCGCTATATTTATTTGAATCTATTTTGCAGTTTTCAAGCACAAGAGGGTTAATAATGCCGCATCCTAGAACCTCAAGCCACTTGCCATTCTCTGAGAGAATATCAACTTCTGCAGAGGGTTCTGTAAATGGAAAATATGAGGGCCTAAATCTAATTTGTATCTCTGAACCAAATATTGCATAAATGATTTTATGAATTAGATCTTTAAGTTGGGAAAAAGTTACCTGTTCATCAATATACATACCTTCAACTTGATGAAACATTGGTAAATGTGTTGCATCATCATCTTTCCTAAAAACTTTTCCAGCAGAAGTTATAGCTAGTGGTGGATTTGAATCTAGCATGCTTCTAATCTGAACAGGTGAGGTATGAGTTCTAAGGACTTTAGTTTTATTATTAACATAAAAGGTATCATGCATTTGCCTAGCTGGGTGTGTTTTTTTGATATTTAGCATATCAAAATTAAATTCTTCTGATTCTATTTCTGGCCCATCAACCGCAGTAAATCCATAATCTTGAAGAAGATCAATAAGGAAATCTTTTACTTGATTTATTGGGTGTATAGCACCTAATTGAGGACTTAACTTAGGAGGTTCGATATCGTTAAATGATGACATTTAACAAGTTTATTACTTATTGGCAGATTGAACTATCTTTTCAAAAGTTGATGGATCATGAATTGCAATATCTGAAAGAATTTTTCTATCAATAATAATATTATTTGTAGTCATTCCATTAATTAACTTAGAGTATGAAACACCTATAGCTCTTGATGCAGCATTTATTCTAGAAATCCACAATGATCTGAAAGCTCTTTTTCTATTTTTTCTATCCCTAAATGCATATTGAAGAGATTTGATATTAGATTGCTTTGCAGTTCTAAATAATCTACTTCTAGCTCCGTAATGACCTTTGGTAGCACTTAGTACCTTCTTATGTTTAGCTCTGGCTGTTACTGATTTAGTTACTCTTGGCATACTTTTTTACCTTCTAATTAATGCAGAAGCCATCTTAAGAACAGTTCCTGTCAACTTATTAAGGCCTCTGTTATGCCTTTTTCTCTTTGTAGACTGTTTGGTTAGGATATGATTTCTATTAGCACTTTTACTTTTTACAGACGAACCTGTTTTCTTAAAGCGTTTGGCTGCTCCTGAATGTGTTTTAAGTTTATATCCCATAATAATTTTTCTTAATATTTTAAATTAACTTTTCTTTTTTAGAGGAGATAAAACCATAAGTAGTTGGCGCCCTTCTAATGATGGCTCTTGGTCTACCTGAGCAATATCAATCAACTCATCTCTTAATCTATTTAATAAGTTAAGACCCATATCACTATTTAAAATCTCTCTGCCTCTAAAACGGACGCTTATTTTAGTCTTATCTCCGTCAAGAATAAAGCTTTTTATCTTTTTTAATTTTATATTGTAATCACCAACATCGGTTGAGGGTCTAAATTTAATCTCTTTAGTGGTATTTCTTTTAACTTTGACCTTTGAAGATGAAATACTTTTCTTCTTATCAAAAAGATGTTTACCATAATCTAAAAGTTTGCAAACAACTGGTTTAGAATCAGGCGGGGAAACTTGAACCAAATCCAGGGATGCTGCTCTTGCTGATTCAATAGCTTGTATAAATGGAACTATTCCTATCTTTTCTCCACCAGCAGCGATAAGCATGACCTCATCTGCTCTTATTTTTTCATTAATTGGCGTAATATTTTTTTTCAAGGGAGCTATGAGAATACTTAAAAGTTATAAAAAAAAGAAGTGTTGAACATTAAAGAATTATGAAGATTTTTTCTCGAAGTTGTAATTGATTTAGTTTTATTCAATCAGGTGATTTTATACTAAAAATCATATTTAGCAATATTTATGGTTGAAGAAATGAGTGACTCCATATGCCATCAATCATATCATAAGCATCTCTCTTGTTTATTCTCGACTGATGCCCTTCCCAAAATTCAAAATAATAAGGTACAAATGAATAACCGCCCCAATATACAGGACATTTTTTTAAATCGGCGACTTTCAATACTCTATTATAGTTTTCTTTCACTTTACTGTAAGAATCTATTTGCTTCGATTGTCTTGATGAGATGGCTAATGCATTTTTTTTCTCTTCTCTTTTATAAAAATATTTTTGATTATATTCCTTAGAAGTTTTTTTTACTTTAGATTTAATTCTAATCTGAACATTGATACTGGGCCAATATATCAATGCAGCAATTTGGTTATGAGATAAAAATTCATTAGCTTTGGAGGATTTGTAATTAGTAAAAAAAATAAAATTATTGTTATCTATAATCTTCAAGTTTACAAATCGTGAGCTTATTTCTTCTCTCTCTCTGCTATAAGAAGAAATGGCCATAGCTTGAATATTTTTTTCTCTCATGGACATAGCCTCATTATACTTTTCATAAAAGAGTTGGTATGGGGTTTCTCGACTTAAGTTATTAAATTCAATCATTTATCTTGACTTGTATTTTTTTTTATAAAATTTTTTAAATATCATAGATATTAATATAAATTAAAAAACTGTTTAATTTTACTTAAATTCTTAAGCAATAATCCTCTTGCTGGATTTATGCCATTGCTTATCATTATTGCTTTATCCTCTATTGATTTTTTAAAAATATTTTTTAAACTTCTGTTGCTTTTTCCTCCAACTCTCATTTTTACTAAAACCTCTGGGATATAGCAGGCCTTAATTTTCTTTTTCCATAATAATCTAAGCATTAGGTCATAGTCTGCTGAAATTTTGAAATTTAAGTTAAAGTTTCTTTTGGAGTCATAATGTTTTCTCCTTGCATAAAATGTAGGATGAGCAGGCATCCAACCATTTTTAAATTTTTTTATATTATAGTCTCCGCCAATCCATCTGCGTATTATTCTTGTGGTATCAAGTTTTGAAACATAGTTTAAATCACCATAAATTGCATCTATTGATTTACAACTGAATTTTTGAGCTATCATGCTTAAAACTTGATCATTGGCATATTCATCATCAGAGTGTAAAAACCCAATAACTTCCCCTGTAGCTAATGAGATTCCTTTGTTTAAAGCATCATATATACCAGCATCTTTTTCAGAAATTAAAGTAGTCAATCTTTTATCATATTTATAAATTAGATCTACTGTCTGATCGGAAGAACATCCATCAATTACGATATGTTCAATATTAGAATAATCCTGAGCATTGATTGACTTTATAGTGTCAATGATGGTTTTTTCACTATTACATGTAGCTGTAATTATTGAAATCTTCATTTTTTTATAAATACAAATCTTATGATAATTTATTTCGTATTGATTTAGCTGGATTTCCTACAACGGTATCACCAGGATTAACATCCCTAACAACAACACTTCTAGCCCCTGCAATTGCTCCCTTTCCTATTATTACACCGGGCCCAACAAATGAATCTGCACATACCCATACATCCTCTTTAATTTCAATAGGAGTTTTTAAGAGTGGTCTAGAGGATTTTGTAATATCATGAGTCCCAGCACATATATGAGAACCTTGAGAAATCGTAGATCTATTACCAATAGTTATTGTCCCTAAAGCATAAAGTATCGCCCTGTCGCCAATAGAGCAATTATCACCAATCGTAATATTCGATGGCATTGTAATTCTAACACTTGGATAAATATGAACATTTTTCCCAATATTTGCTCCAAATAATTTAAGTAACCCAGTTCTCCATTTCCAAAATATACGGGGACTAAAACGAAAAAATACATAAGCGATTGACCAAAATAATCTGTATATTAATTGCAAGAAACTCCATTTTACAGCTTTTCTATTCGCATCAACGTCTATCACGGTATAATTATAGTTCTTTTTATGTTTATTCATTAGTAAATTACTTGTCTAATCTGCTATCAAGATAGTCAAACAAATTTACACTAGGTTTCCATCCTAATTTTTTAAGCTTTTGATTATTCAAGACTCCGCTAATTCGATTTGCTTTATTGCTAGTTACAAATTCGATATCATCTGAAATATATTTTGCAACCTCTAGTACAGAATAGTCCATGTCATTACAAATCATAAAACCATCACCAATGCCGCTATTACCTACAATCTTTAAAGCATTGATTGTGTCATGAATATGGGTAAATGCTCTTCTTTGAGAACCTGGCATAGTTACAATAAGTGGCATATTTTTCTCTTTTAACCTTAAAAATTTTTCTATGACAGTGGCATATTTACCTGTGCCTAACTCACCCTGACCATAAACATTATTGAGATAAACAATCGCATACTCAAGATTACAAAATTTACAATATGAATTTACTATCTCGGTATTAATTTTCTTAGTTATAGCATAAGGATTAGTTTGAGAAGCTTTTCCATCATCAGCAAACTTTGTTGAACTTCCTGTATATATTAGTTTGGCCTTTTTTTTATTGCAAAAATCTAAAACTGGGATAATGCTTCCTATATTATTTCTAAAAACCAAGTCAGGTTCGGATAAAGATTGTTCCACTCGAGAGTACTCTCCAAGATGGTAAAAATATTCACACTCAATCTCATACTTAAAAAGGTTCTCAACACTATCATTTATAATCTTAATACCCAAATCATCCAAATAATCCTGTGATCTACCAAGCAAGCCATTGTCAATAACAGTAACATTATTTTTAACAGCGAGATCTTTTGCTAGCTCAGCACCAACATGGCCAAATCCACCTGATATAAGAAAATTTTTTTTCATGTGTTATTTAAAATTATTAAAAAAATCAATTAACATAAGGAATCCTCATTTATAAGACGATAAATTAAGTTGAAATACCATGTTTTTGCAACTGAGTAAGAAAAACCAGCTTTTCCATCGAGGAATCCTAATAGAAAAAAATAGTTAATACAAAAATAAGATGGAGCAAACCAATAACTTGTAATAAGTTTATATTTTATACTCTGCCGAAAATTAAGATATTTTATTTTTTGTTGCCTATCTTTTGTTAAAGAAAGGTATCTTTTTGCCTCCCATTCCGCATAGTTTATATGTTTGAGATAAAAATGCTTAATACTTTTATAGTCATTATGAATGATTCTTGATTTTAAAGCTCTAGTCTTACCCTTAATTATAGGATGTTCGTGAACTTCCATATCAAGCTGGGTCCAATTAAGATCGTTAATCTTTTCATATCTGCCAAATCTATGACGAAAAAGTGCAAGCTTTCTTTGTTGAATACCAAACCTTAATTTTGTTCCAAGAAAATAATTTTCATATTTTAGCCAATACCCATAAATATCATCTCTTTTAATATTTTCTATTAATTCTTCTTTAAAACTTTCTGTAAGAATTTCATCCGCATCCACAAATAGAACCCACTCGTTTAAAGGAGTGTAATTATCTAAATACCAGTTTCTTTTTTTTGGATATTCTCCATTCCATGAAAATTCAACAACTTTAGCTCCTAATTTTTCTGCTATCTCTTGTGTTTTATCCGAAGAGCATGAATCTAAAACAACAACTTCTGAAAAATTTTGAAGAGCTTTTAGGCATCTTGAAATATTTTTTTCTTCATTCTTGGTAGGAACAATTACTGTGATGTTAATAATATTAATCGCCATAAAATAAATTCAATAGTAAAAATAATTTAATCAATTTTCTTACAATAAGCTCCTTCATACGCATCTCTAGCTAACATTTCATCATGTGCTAATTTATCAGATTCACTGTCAAACCTTTCTTTAATTTTGTTTGCAGGAATACCTGCAACTATATTATAAGGGTCCACATTTTTTACAACTATAGCTCCAGCTGCCACAACAGAACCTCTTCCTATTTTTACACCAGTTTTTATAATTACCCGCGCTCCAATCCAAACATCATCCTCTATCACTGTGGTGGGATGCGGAGGTCTGCCACTAAATATCACAGGAGTTCCTACATTATCAAAATTATGATCATTGCCAGATATCAATAAATCTTTTGCTACCATCACATAATTACCAAACTTTACTCCCTGAGGGATTTCGCCACCTGGACCAATATAACAATATTTACCCATATCAATACTAGTGTGAACCTTGGATGATAATGAAATGTAATTAGTTGATGACAAATGAGAGACTTTCTTTAAGAGATTTACTATAAAATTTCTAACTCTGCGGAGTTTAACTCTCATTGTACAAGTCCTTAAATATGCTATCTCTTATAACTGATGCTTGAAAATATGGGGTATAGTTTAACTCAATTACCTCTATACAGTTGTTAAAAATTTCCTGTCTTATAAAGCTATCATTTGAATCTTTTATTGAAAGTTTCATCATTTCTATTAAAGATTGTTTACACCCTTTTTTGAAAAGATATCCAGTTTTTCTGTGCTTAATGGCTTCTGCTTCTGGCATTTGAAAGTTCATATCAGAATGAGTTATGACCGGACATCCATAAGCAAGAGAGTGCATGGCTAGCAAGCCAACTTTATTGGGACTTATAACTGCTTTAGCATTCATAAAAATAGTACTAAGCTCTTCTTCATGGTAAATGGCATCAAGAAAAATTACATAATTTTTATCAATAGAAATTTTTTGTAAGTTTTTTTTATTTGGCCCATCACCAACAATAAGCAAGTCAATTGATTTATTGTGTAAATTAAAATCATCTAAAGCATCAATAATAAAATCAATATTTGCAGAATCTATTAATCTTCCAACAAATAAAAAATAATCTTTTGAGGGAATAGACAAAAAATTTCTAACTTTTTTTGACCTACCTTCATCTCGGCATTTTTTTTGCTTGTCATAATCAAGCGAGTTGAAGATCACGGAGATATTATCTGGATAAAAACCATAATTTATGCCTATTTCTTTTGATCTGTTATTGTATAAAAATAAACGATCTGAAAGGCTGTAGAAAAAATTTCTAATATAGTCTTTTAGGTTTGGTTCAGTTTTATACCAGCCATGAGTCCACATAGCAGTTTTTTTTCTTTGAATCTTTAGCACCAATAAAGATATCCAAAAAGATAAGACATAGGGATTCCCCAAAAAAATAAAGTAGTCATACTTTTTTGAGAAAGCAGAAAAAATAGAATTAAACTCAAAATAGAATTTTAAAAATTTAAATGTTTTATTATTTTTATGGCCTTTAATTGCAGTTCCTGAGACAATGGTATTGTCAGTACCTTGATAGTCATAAAATATTTCAACATCTAAGCTTGAATCATTCAATATTGAATCAAATACTGCTTGTCTATAATGCGGGAAATGAGTATAAAAAATTGCAACTTTTGGTCTCATTTTAAGCTCCTTAAAAATAATAACTTTATTTTTTTTAAGTTATTAATAACTTTAAATGTAGCTATATAGGAAGCTATTACATAGATTCCTAATTTAGTAGTTATGAAGCTTTCAGATTTAATTTTATGGTCTAATTTAACAAGTTTAAATCTAGCTAAATTAATAAAAGATCTATCAAGAAAATCATGATTTGCAAAATTAGTATTAAAGATAATCCTATTATTAAAAACATGGAATATGCCACATATAAAAAGCGCATTAAGCATATTAAAAATACCTTTGATAGAATTGATAGAACGAAGTGATATAGGAAATATTGTTAGGTTCTTTTTATTTAAATAAAATTTATTATAAAATTTTGTCATATTTAACTTTCCATATAAGTTTTCTGAAACTAAAAAAAGTAATATGACATTATTATCAGTTGAAGTTGAAGGCTTTAGTTGAAAGTTAGTCTCATCACTTATATCAATACAAGGATCTATAAAATAAATGTATGTCATAAAAGCTCAATGTTTAAATATTTAGAGGGTTGATGATCTAGTAGGTTTTTCCAGAATAAAACGCCATCTAAAGCCTCTTTATCGGCAAATTTTTTAGGAAAGATAATATTTTTAGACCCTAAAATAGCAGCTGTTAATGAAAATGTAGATGGGCTGGCCACAATATAATTGCAGCTAGCTAGGGCATATAAATCCTCTATCATTCCTTTGCCGAGTATTAAAACTTTATATTTATTTAATATAAGCCATGCTTTCAAGTCATTGTAGATGGCATGGTTTGAGTCATCTGTACATAGAATTATTTTTCTTATGCCCAATCTCTTAATATTATCAATAAAATAATCTAATGGAATAATCGAATGCGGCTTCCAGGTAGCAAAATCGCCGCCTCTAAAATGCACGCCTAAAATACTATTTTTGCAATCTTGCTCAACACAAATAAAATGCTTATTTACTGAAACAGGATTATTGGTGAAAATAACATTGCCAATTTCAACTCCTGATAACTTTCTGTATGGTAATCTATTAAATTTATATTCTTGCTGAAGATTTAACAGTCTTAATACAGGATCTGAAATAGAATAAGTATAGTCCGTGCCATAACGAAAATTTAAATCACTCAGAATACCTAGAACACTCAAAAATTTATTGCCCAAGCCTCCAGAAATTGGTTCAATTTTATAGTGCATTTTTTGATTTCTTCGAATAAATGAAAAATAAAGTGCATAATAGATAATGCAACGCTGAAATGCTAACAGAAGAAGGAATAAACCAGCCAAAAAAGATAATCGTTAAATAAAATAATTTAGTGAATAAATCAAATATATTTAAAGATTCTCTTAAAAAATACAGAAGGACATATATACAGGGTGCCACAACGCATATTAACCCTGTAATTCCGTAAAAAAATGCAGCTTCAAATATAAATGAGTGCGGGGCAGACCATACATCATAGTCAGAAGCTAGACCAAACGGTAACCAGTCAAGACTGAGAAAAAATTGTAAGTAATAAAATCGAGCATCCAATGTATTTTCAAATTCTAATGTCTGTAATGTTTCTAATTTTGAAAAATAAAATTCTTGATTATTTAATAAAAGAAAGTCATATAACTCAAAATAACCATAGAAAATCAATGGAATAAAGAATATTAAATACTTAATATTCTTTGGGTGAAGAAATCTAAAAAAAATAGCTAAAAAAAAGAAAACTGTGAAATATCGCGAGGCTGTAATAAGAATGCAGATAGCAACTAGCAGATCAATGAAACTAATTTTTTTTTTATCTGAGTTGTTGTTAGTAGTGGTATATAGAATCCATGCAAAAAAAATATAGTATGCATTATTGTTTGAGTTAATAAAGCCAGCCCCTGGCAAGATTGTGTCGAAATAATCTATTGAAGGAAAAGTAATAATCTCATAGCTTAATAAAGGCGAATTTTGAAGTGCCTGGAATAATGTTAAAAAAACCAATGTAAGTAACACCAATCTTGCTGCATCTTTAATAAACCGCAAAGACATTTTTTCCCGATTATGAAAGATACACATTACTGTGGCTATGAAAAAAATATGATAAAAAAGTATATAAATTCTCTCTACAGACTCTGACATTAATACAGAGAGCATAAAGCTGACTGCAATTATAAATGTATATAACCAACTTTTAGCTGGCAGATTTATGAATATAAGAATTCCTGCCATTACTATGTACAAAATATATGATATTTTGAGGCCTGCTACCTCGATAGAACCAAATGATGCTAAGAAAAATGCAGCCATTACAAGGAGCTTATAAATATCAAATATTTTAATTCTACTAGATAACAATCCTAGGATCCCCTGGATTTAATTCTTCAATATTAAAGTCTCTATCTTTGTCAAAAATATATTCCTTATTTTTAATTGCGTTAGTTAAAATTTCAGTATCAGCAAATTTCTGGTATTCAGGATGTGAATAAGAATTTAACTTCTGAATCATGCTGCTTACCGGCATGATCCAAGACATGTGAGCACCACAAATTCTGGGGTATTTAATATGCAAATCTCTTCTGTGACATACTTTAAAAGCATTATCAACAATATATTTTGGTTTCTTTACCCAAGAAAACTTATACAAAGTTGGTGATGAGAATTTAGCATCTGTCCATAAGTAAGTAGGTTTAAAAAAAAATTGATTAAGCTTAATTGACACTGGCATTCCTATTATCCTTTGAAATAGGAACAGCTCTTTAAATCGATGCGCATAGATGATTTCATCAACATCACAATCAATTATAATATCTTCGTCATTTAGATTAAAAAATTGATCATTAAAAAAATAAGATCTTTGTACAGCTTCATTTAATTCATGCACTACCTTTGATTCTTTAGTTTGTTTACATAGATGTTTTACTGAGACTGGTCTATAAATTAGCCTTTTAGATAAATTTTTGTCCAATTTCTTTATCAATGATTCAAGTCTGAATGGCTTTGGATCTCCCACATGAGTTACGTCATACTCATATACAACAACATAGTCAACGTAGCCATCTGATTGAATCAATTGCGCCTTTATAAAATCTATCTCATGCTCAGCATAACAATATGTTTTTATATATTTCATTTAATTCTCACTTATAAAAGCTAATCCTTTTCTTAAAAAATATTTTTCAACATCAATACGAGTAGCATTTCTAGTAATTTTAAAAGAAGCTAAGTCATCTGTGCCTAAAACATTATCAGATGTATCACAACATTCATCAAGTGATTGTTGTGATGCTGAATAGGAAGGAATATTAGAATCTAATTTTAGAGAAAAGCAAAAATGCATATCTTCTCCAGTTTGCAATGTTGACGGTTTAATTGTGAACATTTTATAAACCCATTCATGCTTGAAGCACCAAAGATGACCAACAAAGTCAACTAAAGTTGATTCAGGCCTAATTCCATAATCGGGTGGATGATATAAACTATCTTTATTAGGATTAATTTCAGCAATTCTCCCATTTCCACCCACGATAGCATTTAATGATTGCATCTGATTAATGTAAGATTCAAAACAAGAAGGACCGGGAAGAATATCATCATCCATAATAATGATATTGTTAGCATTAAAATTTAAACAATATGAAAAACGACCAAAATACTTGGTGTTAAAAGTATTTTGTACATGATGGAATTCGTAAATTTCCTTTAAGTGCTCTATATCAGCATGAAGCTCGTTTTGAAATACAATAATTAGATTAGGTTTTTTAGTCTGCCTTTTTATTGCTTCGAGCTGTAATGCTAAATTCTTTCGTTTAAATTGAGTTAAGATAACAACAAAGTCATATTTATGATCTAAATTTAATTCATTTTTCCTTTTTGTTCGGATTTGTTTAATTGAAGGCTGAAAGAGTCTAAATTTTATTATTAAATAAAATTTTCTAAAGAAACCCTTCATGTTAGGATATCTTGATTATCTTTATTAATAGGATTTTCCATATTTGATAGTGATAGTTTTTCAAAATAAACATTGTGGCTTAGGTGATTATAAACTTTTCTATGAGTAATAAAAAGACATATTTTATTTTTAGATTCCTCAAAAATAAGCTCTTCAATAATAGTTGCACTTTCATCATCTAAATTACTTGTAATTTCATCAAAGATTAGAACTGGCCTGTCTGAAAGTAAAACACTTGCAAATGAAAGCCTTTGTCGCTGACCGCCAGATAAATTTTTACCATTTTCAAGCAATATATTATTAATGCCCCCTGATTCATTTACAATTTTGTAAAGATTTAATTTGTCAAGCAATATATGAATAGTTTCATCCAAAATAAATTTTGATGAAAAAATAGAAAGATTTTCTTTGATTGTCGTGTTAGTCAAAAAACCTTGTTGTGATGCATAAGCAAAATTATGATGCCATTCTGAGTCAGTGTTTTTAATAATGCTATTTCCATTTATAAATTCAATTTTTGAATCTGATTTTGCTAACCCCATCAAGCTTTCTACAAAAGTTGTTTTCCCAGTTCCGCTTTGACCTTTTAATAGATATGGCTTACCAACATCAAATACTAAATCTTTACAATCTATAATAGTGTTTTTATTGTAACCAGCTTTCATAAAAGAAATTTTTAATAACATCTTTTTGTCATACTGATAATTATTTATTTTAGAACTTATATTAGACCTAAGGGCTTGGTTTTGAATATTTATTAAGGGCTTGGATACCTCATCTACAATAGTAATATGAGCTTTTAAGCTTGCCCATCCAGAATAAATGGCTTGAGATATTGGCAATATTCTAATAGCAGCATATCCAAAAGGAATGAGTGCTGAAATCAAATCAGGATTTGGACCATTAAAATAATAATCTTGAGTAAAATAAATTACCATTCCTAAAACCGCAAAAATTTCTAGCATGTATCTTGGCGACGCGCCATAAACTAAATTCATGGCCTGCAAATTTCGCAATTTCATCTCATTTTCAGAAAATAATTGGAGATATTTAGATAAATATCCTGACAAATATAATTCTTTAACACCTTGAAAACTTTCTTTTAAATTGTATATTTTATTTTCATTCAACTCACTTAATTTATCTGAATTTCTCAATAGTCTCGGAGATATTAAAAATATGGTAAACCCATAAAATATCAATATTGACATAAAAGCAAAAAACATAAGCTCAAAATTTTGATAAAAGAGAACTATTAACATTAAAGAAAAAATAGTAAAGTTAGAAAACAGAATCATTACTGGATTCAAAACATTATTTACTACCAAATTAATCAACTCATATCTTTTAAGGTACTGCGCTGAATGAATTTTTTTAATTTCACTAAATTCTGAAAAGAAGAAATCTTTATTTTCTTTTTCAGACAATCTTGCTCCTATTTTGTAAACAAAAGAATGACATATATAAATCTGCAATACTCTAAAAAAAGCTGCGGATATAAAAAAAATTAAGAGGTATAAATAACTTGCGCCTGGAATAGGGGTCTCATTGCCGATAGATCCAATTATACTAATATTTAATAAAACTAAAACCTCAAAAATTGCTGTTAAAAGAATTGTTATTATAGAAAATATAAATAGAGTTTTTAATTTATTATCATTAAATTTGAAAACAACTTGAAATAATTTTAAAACTTTTTTAAACATACTTTTTTCCTAACAAATTTCTGCTATTTTCGAAACAAGGGCTTCATTCACTTATTTTTCCATAAATAACTTGGTGTTTGTTTACCAACTGGTGTCAATTTTTATACCCAGCGCAACATATATTTCAGCAGATATCAATCTTTTAGCTTTATTCTTATTTATGATCTAATATTTATTTAAAATAAAATTATTCAATTTTTCTACATTGATTTTGCTTTTATACTTTTAATTTTCATATGGTTAATAAAAAACTTTACTTATAAAGATTGTAATCTTTTTATATTCAAATAGATTAATATTTACTTTCTTATTATTTCTTGGGAGTTTAAATACCATTTATAAGTTTTTGTTAATCCTTCATGCAAATCTATCTTAGCCTTCCAACCAAGACTATTAATTAATGATGTATCCATTAATTTTCTTTTTGTTCCATCGGGTTTATTAACATCCCATTTAATTTTTCCTTTATATCCAACAACTTTGGCAACTGTTTCTGTTAAATCTTTTATTGAATAGTCAATACCTGATCCTACATTTATATGAGACATCATTGGTTTAGTTTTGAGTTCGTATTTGGAACTATCAAGATTCATTACAAAAATAGATGCTTCTGCCATGTCATCAACATATAAAAATTCTCGCATTGGCTTTCCTGTGCCCCATGCAATTACTTCAGGCAGATTATTAATTTTTGCCTCATGAAAACGGCTAATAAGTGCAGGAATGACATGAGAATTAACAGGATGAAAGTTATCATTTATACCATAGAGATTGGTTGGCATTACAGAACGATAATCACGCCCATATTGGCGATTATAGCTCTCACAAAGTTTAATTCCTGCAATTTTTGCAATTGCATAAGGTTCGTTGGTTTTTTCGAGTGTAGAGGTCAATAATAATTCTTCACGCATTGGTTGATCAGCTAATTTGGGGTAAATACAGGATGATCCTAAAAATAATAATTTTTGAATATTGTTTTGATGTGAAGCTTGAATGATATTTGCTTCAATCATTAAATTTTGATAGATGAATTCAGCTGGGTATTGATCATTAGCTTGAATACCACCAACTTTAGCAGCAGCTAAATAAACTTCATCAATAGCATTTTGCTTAAAAAAATTATCTACTTCTGCTTGATTTACAAGATCTAGCTCACTCTTATCCGCCATAATAATATTGTTTTTAATGTCATTCTTTAATAGCCTTACTAAAGAAGAGCCAACCATGCCGTTATGACCAGCAATAAATATATTTTTAGGCGTCATACTTATTCCCTTGATACTGGTATATCATGGCCATGCTTACGTAACAAAGAGTGTCGCTGAGCAGTTTCTAAGTCTTCTTTTACCATCTCTGAACACATTTCTTGAACTGTGATAGCTGGCTCCCAGCCAAGCTTTTCTTTTGCTTTTGATGGATCTCCTAAAAGTGTCTCCACTTCAGCTGGTCTAAAATATCTAGGATCTATTCTTAAAATGACATCACCAATGTTTAAGGCTGGCGCTTTTAATCCCTTGATTTCTGATACAGTTGCAATTTCATCAATTCCAGAACCAGAAAATTTTAAAGATATACCTAACTCTTCTGCAGACCAGATAATAAATTGTCTTACAGAATATTGAGCACCTGTAGCTATAATAAAATCTTCAGCAACATCTTGTTGCAGCATCATCCATTGCATGCGGACGTAATCTTTTGCATGCCCCCAATCACGAAGCGCATCTATATTACCCATGTATAAACATTTCTCTAATCCTTGTGATATGTTGGCTAGGCCTCTAGTAATTTTACGAGTAACAAATGTCTCGCCACGTCTTGGTGATTCATGATTAAATAAAATACCATTGCATGCATATATATTATAAGACTCTCTGTAATTAACCGTAATCCAATACGAATACATTTTTGCAACTGCGTAGGGTGAGCGAGGATAAAATGGAGTATTTTCTGTTTGAGGAATTTCTTGCACCTCTCCAAACAGCTCAGATGTAGATGCTTGATAAAATTTTGTTTTACTTTCAAGACCAAGCAATCTGATAGCCTCAAGAAGTCTCAATGTTCCCATTGCATCAACATCAGCAGTATACAATGGCGATTCAAATGAAACTGCAACATGAGACTGCGCTCCAAGATTATATACCTCATCAGGCTGAACTTCTTGAAGGATTTTTGTTAAGTTTGAAGAATCAGTTAAATCTCCATAATGAAGAATGAAATTGGTATTATCTAAATGAGGATCTTGATAAATATGATCTATTCGTTGCGTGTTGAACGATGATGATCGTCTTTTAATCCCATGTACTGCATATCCTTTTTCTAAAAGAAATTCAGCTAAATATGATCCATCTTGTCCAGTTATGCCAGTTATTAGTGCTTTTTTTTTCATTATGTATTTTATTTTAGATATATGTATATATTTTATTATAGCCTATAGCATTTATTTCTAGTATTTCTAGTTCTAGAAATTTTAAATTCTCACTCAATATAAATTTTAAGGCGATTGCTGATAATGAAGGTTGGGTTTAAGTAATATTTTTAGAGATTCTTAAATATAAAAAAATTTAGGCATCACTTCCAAAAAGGTCTCGTGTGAATATCTTTTCATTAACATCTATAAGATCACCACTGTTCCTATTGGTTACGATTAATTCAGATTCGGCTTTAAATTCTTCCAGACTTTTTATTACTTTACATTTTAAATAGCTACATTCTTTTATCAGCGGTTCAAAAATAATAATTTTAATATTTTTTGCTAAAAGGCGGTTAATAATTCCAAGAATTGCAGAATCTCTAAAATTATCAGAGTCACTTTTCATAGATAATCTATAAATGCCAACTACTTTTGGTTTCTTTGACAAAATTAATTTACTTATTACATCTTTCCTTGATGCATTTGAGTCTACTATAGCCTGAATAATATTGTTAGGAACATCTGCAAAGTTAGCAAGTAATTGCTTGGTGTCTTTTGGCAAACAATAACCACCATATCCAAAACTTGGATTATTGTAATGAACTCCAATTCTATGATCCAATGATACTCCATCAATAATTTGTTTTGAATCCAAATTATGTATAGCAGCATATGAGTCTAGCTCATTAAAAAAAGCTACTCTCATAGCTAGATATGTATTAGCAAATAGCTTAATTGCTTCTGCCTCAGTGCTATCAGTATACAACACATCAATATTATCTTTTAACGCTCCCTCAACAAGAAGATTAGCGAACTCTATTGCTTTTTGGCTTTTCTCTCCAATTATGATTCTTGAGGGATATAAATTATCTTTCAAAGCACTTCCTTCCCTAAGAAACTCAGGAGAAAAAATAATTTTACTTGTTTCAAATTTCTTACGAATCTCATTAGTAAACCCAACAGGCACTGTAGATTTAATAATAATCGTTGCGTTAGGATTTATTTTCAAGACATCTTTTATTACCATCTGTATGCTGTCGGTATTAAAGAAATTTCTTATTGAATCGTAATCAGTAGGGGTAGCTATTATAACGAAATCAGCATTTTGATATGTAACATATTTGTCCGTTGTTGCTTTAAGATTCAAAGCCCTTGAGCTGAGATACTCTTGAATCTCTTTGTCTTCGATAGGGGATTTTTTTGCATTTACAAGATCTATCTTATCTTGATCAATATCAAGTGCGATTACTTCATTACGTTGAGATAATAAAACAGCAATTGACAATCCAACAAAACCTATTCCTGTTACAGCTATTTTCATAACACTTACCTATTAATTTAATAAATGGTCTTTTTAAGCATTTAACTCAAGATATTTTAATATTATTTGGCTAGAGTTCCCATCCCCATATGGGTTATGGGCCTTACTCATTTTCTGATATTCTAAGTCATTGTTGAGTAATTTTTTTACGTTTAAACAAATCGTATCAATATCGGTACCAACTAATCTTACAGTACCAGCATCAACAGCCTCTGGTCGCTCAGTTTTGTCCCTCATTACAAGAACAGGTTTTCCGAGGCTTGGAGCCTCTTCTTGTATACCTCCGGAATCAGTCAAAATTATTGAACATCTCATCATTAAATAGACAAAAGGTAAGTAGTCTTGAGGCGGAATTAAGTATATATTTTTAATATTTTTTAGTAACTTGTTTACTGGCTCTTTTACATTAGGGTTTAAATGAACGGGATATATTATTTGAATATTTGGATGTTCTAATGAAATACGTTGAAGCGAGTTACAAATACGTTCAAACCCACCTCCAAAACTTTCTCGACGATGACCAGTAACAAGAATTAATGGTCTTTCAACTTCAAGCATAGGATAATTTCCTTCAAGAACTTTTCTTAACTCATGGTCAGATTCAATTTTATTTTTAACCCATAATAACGCATCGATTACAGTGTTTCCGGTAATAATTATATTCTCTTCAGATATATTTTCTTTAATTAAATTATCTTTTGATAATTTAGTTGGGGCAAAGTGGAATTTCGAAATGACTGAAGTTAACATTCTATTTGCTTCCTCTGGCCAGGGTGAATAAATATCGCCTGTTCTTAAGCCTGCCTCTACATGCCCAACAGCAATTTGCTGATAATAAGAAGCTAATGCTGATACAAAAGTAGTTACTGTATCTCCATGCACCAAAACAATATCTGGTTTAAATTCCTCTAATATAACTTTTAAACTCAGTATTATCTCAGACGTAATACTATTAAGGTGCTGTCGAGGCTTCATAATATTTAAATCATAATCTGGAACTATCTGAAACAACTCAAGCACCTGATCTAACATTTCTCTATGCTGTGCTGTCACACATATTTTTGAATCAAAATTTTCACTAGCTGATAGTGCTTGAACTAGAGGCGCCATTTTTATAGCCTCTGGGCGAGTGCCAAAAATTGTTAAAACTTTTTTCATTTTCCAATACCCTACTCTTCAAGAGCAACTTATTACCAATAATCTTTAAATAATCGTTAATTTAATTTATAGATTTTTTATTTGCAATCATATGCCTTATTAGCACAACAACAATACCAATCATGGCACCAATTAGTGCTCCCAAAATACAAATTAAAGCTCTATTAGGGCTATATTTATTTTCCATTACTACTGGATTGTCTATATATTCAAATACATAAAACTCACTAGCTTCAATTAATGTTAACTTTTGAATTTCTTGTTTTAGTAACTCTGCCATAACATATTTTATTTCAGAAAGGTTTGTTTTATCTATTTGATTATTAAGATAAGTTATAGATTTTTGTGCTTCTAATTTATCTTTTTGCCTATAAAAAGAGTTAATCTCATTTACATACAATTCGGTCCATTTTTTTGCTATATGTGGTGATTTATGCTTAATTGATAAAGAAATGATACCGCTTTTTTCATCTTTAATTAAATTTAAATGTTGGTTTTTAAATTTTACAAAACTCTCTTGAGGGCTTGGTTTCTGTTTTTGAGGGTATGAGTAATCTCTTATCCAAGAGTTTTTATCTTTATCATATATATCTTCATCATAAACTAAAGCATTCATATTAGAATCCCATGATTTCAAAGCCATTAAGTTTGGAAGAAATATTCCCTGCAATATATTATTTTCAAAAAAACTAAGAGTCTCGAGTTTCTCTAATGCTTTTGCGTAATTATCTTGACTTGAAACAGCAGGCAAATTTATACCTGCAAAACTAGCAAGACTACTATAACCTCCAAGAGCTGAAGCATTTCTACTAGATGATTCAACAGGAACTAATAATGCTTTGGATTGATATAAGTTGGGTAATTTAAGGCTAAAATAAACACTAATAATAGATGCAAGAAGAGTTATAAAGACAATAATCCATTTGCCATGAAAAAGCATATAGAAAAAATCATTAAGATTAATTTCATCATTTTTATAAATAGGTTCTGTATTGCTTATTGGTTCTTTCATAAAAATATTAATACTTTTTTAAAATTAATCTTTATAAATGGTACCCGAGGCCGGACTTGAACCGGCACGATATTTCTATCGAGGGATTTTAAGTCCCTTGTGTCTACCAATTCCACCACTCGGGCTTATTAATTGGTACCGATTTATAATCTTCATTATACGTTTTAATAAAGAAATGTCTGCTAATTTTGGAGGCTGAATCCGGAATCGAACCGGAGTACACGGCTTTGCAGGCCGCTGCATGACCACTCTGCCATCCAGCCAATATATGTGATGCATTGTAAAGGATTATTATAAACATTGAAGTTTTAAGAGTTATTTTTCTTGATAATATTCTGTTCTTTCAATATCGTCTTCGACGCACTCTTCTCCATACTGAATTTCAATAAGGTGGCATGTTTCCTCAAAAGGATTTGTAATTTGATGCCATTCACCCAAAGGCACCAGGTAATGATCAAATTTATTTAATTTAATATTTTGTTTATTATTAGGGTCATCTTTACTGTAATTAACAATACAAGATCCTTTACTGACCATCCATATTTCACTTCTCTTAAAGTGCTTTTGAAAGCTCATACCTTTTCCAGGAGCAACAATAAGCTCTTTTACCTTTACTTGGTCTTCTTCAAAAAGATTATAAAAACAGCCCCATAACCTCTCTTCTTTATAATACTGCCAATTTTTTAGAATCCAAGAAGATGAGTTTTTTTTACCATCTCCCCCAACACTGAATTCAAACTTTATATTATCAACAGACATTTCAGGAATATTTTCTTCATTTCTATCGCCACCATTTGCAAAAATCAGCTCATCATCGGGATACATTTCTTTTATCTTATATAGTGCATTGGTAGCACTTCCTAGAGCATCATCTTCAAAATCAATAACCAAATCAACACATGATAAATTCTCAACTATGGCTTTACGCTCATGAAATGGCATAAAGAATTTACCTTTTTTATTAATAAGCCACTCATCACTATTTAATGCAACTACTAATTCATCACCAAGTTCTTTTGCAGACTTAAAATAGGCTATGTGACCAGAATGTAAAGGATCAAAGCCACCACTTACAATAATTATTTTCATATTTTTTTATAGATATTTTTTATGCATTTTATATTATTTAATTATCCAACTCTAATGGGGTCTTGTAATTATATATAACGCCATTAAACTCCTTAAAAAAATCTTCAAATTGTGCATGTTGAACGCACAGCATAGCAACTTTTACTTGTTCTGGCTCATCTTTGAGAGTTTTAATGCCTAGTTCATTTAATTCTTTATGATCGTGATCCAAAATCAATGGGTCCCATAGTTGAAATTTAATTTTAGAATCTTGCATCGATAAAAGTAAATTTTTAACTTTTGTATTTCTTGTATCTGAGCAATTTTCTTTAAAGGAATATCCAAAAACTGTGATTTCTGTATACTCTAGATCAATTTTCATCTTATTCATATGTCTCATAAAATCTTTCAAGACCCATAAATGCATGTCATCATTAATTTTACGTGCTGAACTCATTAACTTTGGGATATAGCCTGATGTTTCAGATTTATGCATTAGATAATAAGGATCAATACTTATGCAGTGGCCTCCAACCATGCCTGGAGTTAATTTCATAAAATTCCATTTTGTTGCTGCAGCTTCAATAACATCGTTAGTATTAATATCAATAGAGGTGAATAACTGATGCATTTCGTTAATGAGTGCAATATTCACATCTCTTTGAATATTTTCAGTAACTTTTGCAGCTTCAGCAACTTTAATTGATGGCGCTTCATGGATACCTGCATCAATGATAGAAGAATATAAGAAAGATATAACATTAAGAGCATCTTTGTTAGATGCTGATACAACCTTTACTATTTTTTCAATGGTATTTATTTTGTCTCCAGGAACTATTCTCTCAGGGCTATATCCAGTCGAAAATTCTTCATTAAAAATTAAGCCAGATTTTTCTTCTAAAATTGGAGTACATATTTCGTCTGTTACTCCCGGATAAACAGTGGACTCATATATAACTATTGACTCTCTTTTTATTTTGCTTCCAACAAGCTTGCTGGATTCTATTAGAGGTCTAAGATCAGGAGTCTTATCCTCATTAATTGGTGTTGGAACGGTAATTATGAATATGTTGCTTTCTTTAATTTCATCAATATTTGATGTTAATTTTGAATTTTTAACTAAAGTTTCTAAGTTTGTGTCTGAAATATCATTATTAATATCAATTCTATTAACAAGCTGATTAATTCTTTCTTCTTTTATATCAAAACCAATTACATCAAATTCTTTTAGTGCAAATCTTGCTGCCAAAGGAAGGCCAACATATCCCAATCCAACTATACAAATTTTATAATCTTCCTTATTTAGATTCTTCATTTTTAAAAGTGCTTAAAGTATATATATAGCCAGTATATAAAGTAATAAAAAGTGATATGAATAAGAGAATATCCGCTATGACAATAATTAACATATTGTTTAATGCCAATCCAAATAAATATATTGAAAGAGTTGATAGTTGAACTGTGGTTTTTATTTTTGCTAAGAAAATAACTTTGGTCGCATTGCTTTTCCCATTCCTTGCATTTAAATCTCTTAAAGCCCCCACCCAAATCTCTCTGGTTATAATTATGGCTCCAATAAAGCCAATCAAATAACTAGAAAGATTTATTGCAAGTCCAAATAAAACAAAAAGAATAAGGATCTTGTCTGCAATTGGATCTAGTATTTCACCGAGTTGAGAAACTGCATTATATTTTCTGGCCAAGTACCCATCAAAATAATCTGTAACTCCAGCTAAAAAAAATAGTACTAGTGCCAATAAATATCCATCAGGTGACATTAACAGCACAAAAATTATAGCCGCTATGAAAATTCTTGATAATGTTAATATATTAATTAAGGTTGTCACAAATTACAGCTTTTCTTTTATTAATTGTGCTATTTTGTCATTAATACCTTTTACAGTCATTAAATCTTCTATATTTGCTGATTTAATATTTTTTAAACTTTTAAAATTAAGTAATAATCTCTTCTTTAAAACTTCACCAACTCCTTCAATGTTATCTAGCTGAGATTTTCTATTTTTTGCATTTTTCTTTTTTCTTTGAGCTTTGATAGCAAACCTATGAGATTCATCTCTTATTTCTTGCAATAGTAAATAACCTTTAGAAGCCTTATCAAATTCAATTATTCCTTCTTGTGATAACACTGTTTCTGTTGCTCTTATTCTATTCATACCTTTAACAATTGATATAACTTTTATATCTTTATGAATTGAATTATGAATTACGGACTGAGAAAAATTAAGTTGATTTTTACCTCCATCAATAAGAATTAAATCAGGCTTTATTTCTTTACTGTCATAATATTTTATTCTTCTTTTAATTACGTGCTCTAAAGAGCCAACATCATTACCTGATAACTCTTTTGTTATATTGAAAATCCTATATTCTTTCTTGCTTGGCCCTTTGTTTGAATAAACAACACATGATGCTACAGCATGATTTCCAGAAATATGACTAACATCATATGCTTCTATTTTTTTTATGTCTTTTTTAAATCCGATATGTTTTTTTAAATCATCAAATGCAAAGTTATATTTATCTGACTTGCTTAAATGGTTTTCAATTATTTGTTTTGCATTTAGCTTGCATAAATTGTAAATAGATCGGATTGATTTGCTTGGATTGTGAGTAATTTGAACATTTGCATTGAATTTCTTTTTAAGCACCTTGCAAATTAATTCTTTGCTTTCAAGTAAGTTAGTGCATAAAACTTTTTTTGGAATATCTACTTGGGAATCATAAAAGTTAATAATTGCCATTTGATAAACAGAATCGATAGATTCATAAAAAGCTTTCTTTAAAAGATGGGTTTTTGTTCCTCTAATTTTTCCCCTTCTAACTACTATTATTGAAATACCTATATAGTTATTTTCTGAATGAACGGAAAATATATCTATATCTCTCGCAACAGTAACAACGGACTGCTCTTCGCGAATAAGTTCAATTCTTTTTAATCTATCTCTTATATCCGCAGCCTTTTCAAAATCTAAATTATTGGATGCTTTTTGAATATCATGCTTAAGACGTCCAATAGTTTGGGAATCAGATGAAGATAAATATGATTTTGCTGATTCTACGTCTTCAAAGTAATCAATTTTTCTTATATTTTTTATACATGGCGCAGAACACCTCATCATTTGAAACTCTATACAAGGTCTAGACCTGTTTGAAAAAGTAGAGTCGTTACAGTTTCTAAGTTTGAAAATCTTTTGAATTTCCTTAATGGATTTTTTTACAGCTCCAGAACTAACAAATGGTCCATAGTAATTTGAATTAATTGCTTTTTTTGTTCTTTTTAAATAAACACCCGGATAATTATGGTCTAGAGAAAAATATATGTATGGGTATGTTTTATCGTCTCTTAGAAGGATATTAAACTTAGGTTTATTTTCTTTGATTAATGTTTGTTCTAAGAGTAATGCCTCGACTTCATTTTTAGTCGTAAAAGTTTCAATCTTGTCTGTTAAAAATTTTATTTGTGAAGTTTTTCTATCTTTAAAAGAGTTACCAAAATAACTTGAAACTCTTTTTTTTAAATTTTTAGCTTTTCCAATATAAATGATTTCGGTTTTACTAAAAAATTTATATACGCCCGGCGTTGATGGAACCTTTTTAAGATCAACCGTCATGCTCATCTAAATA
>Ga0181599_1001060_pt1 | contig 27587 bp, 22 predicted proteins | sample 041ome_3_FD_148658 | JGI IMG/M metagenome (GOLD analysis project Ga0181599, IMG submission 148658) | Coastal salt marsh microbial communities from the Groves Creek Marsh, Skidaway Island, Georgia - 041405US metaG (spades assembly) | ecosystem: Environmental > Aquatic > Marine > Intertidal zone >...
GGAGCGGTTTTTCCTACGACACCATTGATCACTTAGTCCGGCGCGAAGGCGGTGCGCTCAATAAACTGAGTTCGCCGGGCCTTTCTGCGCGCTCTGTAACCGGACCGATGAGCAGAATTCCTCTCTTGGAGAGAGGCGATCCGATTGGTGTGGGCTATCTGCGTGACGGTTATTTCGGTGTTCGGGCGATGGATGCGAGATTAACCGAGTTTCTTGAGCGTCAACTCGCGGCGGGTGCGAGCAATGGCGAGGTCGCTCTGACGAGGCAGGCGCTCGCCGCGAGCAAGATTTACCGGGGTGATTACCAACTATTGCAGAACCGCGGTTCGGGCACTCGTGAGTATCGCGAGGCACATGAACTGCTCCTCGCATCAGGGCTGACTGAAGACGAGGTAGACGACTACTTTGCGCGACCCGCCCTCATTCCATCGACTGAACTGCGACTCACATTTGAAGATCTTAAGGCCGACAATCCTAACGGTGAATGCCTTCCTGTTTTCACCGCACTCAGCGACCGGCTTGCAACGCTTGCAGCGCCGGATGTGAAGTCGCCCGCGTGGAACATAGAGTTGCCGCACGCCGAAATCACTGCGCGCTTCGATGTGTCGCGAAGGGGAAAGGCTACTAGCGTCAAAATTGACGACGCTGGCGCTGAGGACGCGAGGCTGCGCCGCGCTGTGAATAGAGCTATTAAGGATTTTCAGTTTAGGCCAGCAGTAGTGAAGGGGCGCACTCAGAGATTGCGCGACCAATGCATGCGGGTGCGCGTTCCAATTCTCGACTGATCCCCAGTTGGCAGGGATATACCACCTTGCTAGACTCGCTCGCCTGATGATCGAACTAAGACACATACAAAAAACGTTCGACGGCGGCGCGAGCTATGCCGTCTTCGACACCTGTCTCACCATTGCGCGTGGTGAACTGCTTGCCTTAATTGGTGAGTCAGGCAGTGGCAAGACTACGACGCTTAAAATGATCAATCGCCTCGAAGAGCCGACCGCCGGGCAGGTACTGGTCGCGGGCCGCGATGTTTTGGAGCAAAATCTGCAGGAATTGCGCCGGAATATCGGCTACGTTTTTCAGGGTGCAGGCCTCTTTCCGCACCATAACGTGGCAAGGAATATCGCCGCTGTGCCTGAGTTGCTCGGCTGGTCAAAAGAAGTCATTGAGGCCCGAAGCAGAGAAGTCTGCGCTCTCGTCGGTCTGCCGTATGACGACTATGCATTGCGAATTCCCTCAGAGTTGTCCGGTGGTCAGCAGCAGCGTATCGGCGTCGCACGGGCGCTTGCGGCGCGCCCCGATGTGCTCCTTATGGACGAGCCATTCGGCGCACTCGATCCGATCACGCGGGCTGGCCTGCAAGAGGAATTTCGTCGCATCCAGCAAGAGCTCCAACTGACCGTTGTGCTCGTCACCCATGACATAACCGAAGCGATGCTAATGGCTGATCGAATCGCAGTGATGCAGGGTGGTGAGCTTATTCAGGTGGGGACAGCGAGTGAACTGCTTAATCATCCTGCTCATGACTATGTCACTCAGCTAATGGAAATGCCGCGTCGCCGTGCCGAGCGCCTTGAGCGCGTGATGCGAGCGGCGGAGTGATAACATGAATCCTGTGTTACGCGAACAGCTTCTGCTATTGCCGGAATATCTACAGGGTCATCTCGCGTTGACCTTCGCCGCGCTCGGCGCGGGTATTGCGGTGAGCGTGCCTCTTGGAATTATCGCATCGCGATCGCCACGCATTCGACATCCGCTTCTTGCTACGGTTAGCCTCATTCAAACAGTACCAGGACTCGCGATACTCGCGCTTGTCGTCGCGATGTTGGGCGGCCAGATTGGTTTTTTGCCGGCGTTTATTGCTCTCACCCTTTATTCGATGTTGCCAATTATGCGCAATACGGTGAGCGGTCTCGAAGGCGTGCCAGCCGATGTGGTTGAAGCTGCGCGCGGAATTGGTCTTTCTCCTAGGCAGCGGTTGTGGAAAGTAGAGCTGCCCCTAGCACTGCCGGTAATCGTTGCGGGAATCCGCACAGCCGCGGTGTGGACCGTCGGCATGGCGACGCTGTCTACATTGGTCGGCGCGAGTAGTTTTGGTAACTATATTTTCATCGGTATTCAGACACGCAATCTCACCGCTGTGACTGTTGGTAGCCTCGCCGCCGCGGGACTTGCGATATTACTCGATACCCTCATCGGCAGCCTGCAGTGGATTGCCGAACGCCGTGCGATTGGCGTAGGTCTGCGTGAGCTGCGTCGGGCGTTGGTGCTTTCAATAAGCCTCACCTTCGCCTTCGCCGTGGCGTTACTGGTGACCCTAAAGCCTGCCCCCAAGCCAGACTTTGTTGTGGGCGGCAAGCCATTCACCGAACAGTATATTTTGGCAAGCGTCTTGGCAGATCGATTAACGGCCGCAGGCTTTATCGTCGATCAGAACATCGGCATGGGATCGGACGTTATCTTCGATGCAATCGGCGCGGGGACGGTCGATCTTTATGTCGAATACTCCGGCACGATCTGGGGCAGCTACATGCGCCGTGAGGGGAATCCCGGGCGAGAAGAGATAACTGATATTACTCAAGCCTTTGTCCGTGAACGGGGATTAAATCCGGTGGGCCTCGCAGGGTTTCAGAATCGCTACGCGCTTGCTATGCGCAGGGACCGTGCCGAGGAGTTGGGTATTGTAAGCGTGCAAGACCTCGCGCCATTGGCAGGCATACTCAGCGCTGGCGGCGACCTCGAGTTTTTCGGGCGCTCGGAATGGAAACGATTGCAGAGCCTCTACAACCTCGATTTCGCACAGGAACTTACCTTCGACGCGGCGCTAATGTATACCGCTGTAGAGGCCGGGCAGGTGGACGTCATTAGTGCCTATTCAACCGACGGCAGAGTAGCCGCCTACGACCTGGTGCTGCTGGAAGATCCGCGGCAGGCGCTGCTCTCGTACGATGCGATGCTATTGGCTTCGAGCGCTGCCGCGCAGGATCCGCGCGTCGCTGCAGCGCTGGCGCCGGTGCTCGGCGCGATTGGTGACGAGGCGATGCGCGAAGCGAATAAAATGGTTGATGTTGAGGGCCGTCCGGTTTCGGAGGCGGTTGCCTACCTGCAGGCGATTATCGATAAATCAAAATAAAGGAGAGTCGCCCCGAGCACTGCCTCTCTCTTGTCTTTCTTTGGTCTTTCTTTTGTCTTAGTCGGCGTGCAGAGCCAGCCAAGCGCGCATCATATTGGTTACGACATCAGGCTTGTCATGGTGAGGCCAATGACCCGCGCCTGGCACTGTGACTAGAGTCCAGTCTTGATCAAGCTCGTCCCATGTATCATTCAACGAGTCCGGCAGTAGGGCTGTGTCGTTCATGCCATGAAATTGCAGCACCGGCATCTGAATTCGGGGTAAATCAACGAAGGCGCCTGATGTGTAGGGCTCGCGCGGAAAATTAGCACGGTAGTAGTTCATCATCGCGTCTGCGCTAGACCGCTCGAAGGCTTCGAGATAGATCTGCTGCAAAACCTCATCGCCCCGCGAAAGCGCCATGGCAAGCCCTTGGGCCGAAATAGATTCGTGGCTGTTAGGGCGTTGGAAATTGCGCGCATAGGTTGAATTTTTATGCTGTTGTTCCATTTTCGCGAGTTCGCGGGCGAATCCTTTGAGGTGGGGAAGGTTCATAATTACTAGATGGCTGGTCATTTCTGGGCGCCACGCGGCAAAGCTCCAGGCAATGCCGCCCCCCCAATCGTGACCGACGATTATCGCGCTTTCTTGACCCTCATTGCGGATCACAGAGGCGACATCCTCGATAAGTATCTGCATGTCGTAGTTTTCGACGCCGGAAGGTTGATCGCTGAGGTTGTAGCCGCGAGTATCCATCGCAGCAACGGTGTAATCAGATGACAGCCCTTGCATTTGATGTCGCCACGAATACCAAAAATCGGGAAATCCATGGATAAAAACGATGAGAGGTCCAGACCCCATCTTCGCGTAATGGATTTTTGTCCCATTGTTTTCAGCGTAGCTATGCACAACCTCGTCGCGGATATCCTGCGCTGCCGCGAGGGGCGATAGAATGGATAAGGCGATAAAGAAAAGCGTTACGGCGCCTGTCACTCCGCGGCTGTTCGCGCGCTTGATTTTGTTGGCATTGCTATACATGGCTGCGTTCATAAACCCCTCGGATTGACCAAGTGATGCCCTTGGTAACTTTAGTTATCGACTCGCTAGTGCTGTGTTAATTTTGGTCAAAGTTCAAGCTGCGGAATCGAATACGGCGAATCGGCGTCTATTGCCTGGCGCAGTGAGAACACGTTGCCGTCAATGTCATGTGCGTAGGCCTGCCAGAAATCACCAAGCTTGATCGGTGCGCTCACAAATTCGACGCCGAGTTCGGTCATGCGCGCCACCTCGGCATGTATATCGCCGGCTTCGATAGAGAAGCTATAGCCAAAGTCCGTTACCCCGCGTTTACCGCTATATTGCTCGGTCACAGGATTTCGGTATTGCCAAAGTTCGATCGTTTTGGAGCGCTCGTTCATGCGGAACCACGAGGCTAGTAGTGACAAATTCTCGATGCCCGTGATCTCGCCCATGCGCTCGTTATTGACGTAATCGCCATCTCGGTAGGGCGAAAAAGCGAGTATCTTTTCATAGAAATCGGTCAGTGCGACGATGTCATGGGTGACGAGAGCGACTTGCGTCATCCATGAATTATAGCCTTTCTCCGCCCAGCGCTCGTTGTAGGCGCCTGATTGCAGCGGCCCCTGATCTAGCTGTTCGAGTTCAATCATGTTGCCTTCGGCATCGTAAGCGTAAGCATAAGTGACGCCATAGCCGCCGAGATCGATTGGTTCACCTCCGGTCGAGAGTATGTCTGCACCGGCCGCTTTGAATCGGTCAAAGGCCGAATCATTCGATGGCGACTGGAAGCAGGTGTGGGTCATGCCCGGTCCCTGAGCTGGCATACGAGTAAGTGGTTTATCTGCGTTATGGCTGAACGCGTTTAATTCGAACAACATGTTCGGCGCCTCGAGAACGACGGTTTCGTAGCGAATATTAGGCATGCCGAAGAGTGTGTCAGCCTCAGGACCGCTTACGGTCTCGCGGCGAATAATTTCATAGCCGGTGACACCTTGATAAAAAGCTACGGCGGCATCGAGATCGCGCACTGATAACGCAATATGATTGATGCCGAGCAGCGTAGTTGGCGAATCTGCAATTGTCGAATCAGGGTCGATTTCATAGCCGAGGACGTTACCGGCCTGAATCGCTAGCGCGACGGCTGCTGCGATTGCTGGCGAAAAGCGGAAGTTTTTTACGTGTATAATCGGTGCATCTGACATCAAGGGTTCAACTTTTTATTGTTTAATCGAATAAACGAGCAGCATATTACCTGGCTGCTCGCCCCATTTTTCATATCCTGAGGTGACATAGACGGAGCCACCAGCAATAACCGGACCGTCTGCTTCAATGGCGCCGCCGAAGCCGCGAACGCCGTTAATGTCGCCAAATTCTTGTACCGTATTGGTCTCCCATAGAATCGCGCCAGACTCAGCGTCGAAAGCGCGCAGCATGCCATCGAGTCCGCCGGCAAAGACAAGCCCGGGTGAACTGCTGACGGCTGCCGAAATGCCTTGGAAACAAAGGAATTTCGTCTCAGGACAAACATTTGGCAGTTTATTTCGCCACTCGATTGCGCCGCTAGCGAGATCCAGCCGGTGAATACCTGGCTGGCCTTCGCCCACGTTATACGGATTGTTGGTGGGCAGGTCAGAGACGCCAACGAACAGTCCTTCGCCGTCGCTGCTCATGCCATAGTGAATGCCGCCCATCGTGCCACCGCTGCCAGCGCGGGTCTCCCAGATAAGCGCGCCGTCTGCGTCAGGATCTAGCGCGTAGACCATCCCAGATTTCTGCCCCACAACGAGTAAGTCTCGGCCTGATTTGCTTTCGATTAGCAGTGCCGCTGCGCCAAAATCGAAATCAGGACCCTTCTCTTCTGGACAATTAAATCCGCCCGTCGAGCAGGCGCCGTTCCAAGCATCGTTTGTCGTGACTTGCCTAACCCAGCGTCGCTCGCCCGAATGGAGATCTATCGCGATGACGGCATCGCTCGTAGTGGTGGCAGGCGAGGAATAGTTCTCGCCAGTCGTCGCATACACAAGGCTGCGTTTGATATCAATTGTAATTCCGGACCAAACCGGAGCGCCCGACGGGCCCTGCATTTGAGTCCCGGCGCGGTTTTTGCTCGTTGGTTGCGGCGGGGGAGTAGTGAAGTGAGTCCAGAGAATTTCTCCGGTCGCGATACTCAGGCCGACCACGGCGCCGCGGAAACTGCAGCAACTGTATTCGTTACGTGAGGCTGCGATGATTTCAAGAGACGAAACGGGGACTACTAAAATCCCATCAGCCACCGCGGTGGCCCCGGTGATTGTTGCGAGCCGATGCTCATGTACGGAAGTTTTCCAGCGAAGCTCGCCTGTTTGCGCATCGACCGCATGCGCATTGGCAGCGAAGTCGCCAAACAGTAATGTTTCCGGCCTTCCCTGCGCGTCGAGATCCAGAATAACGGCGCTGCGCACTTCGGCCTCGGCATCGTAGGTCCAAATCGGGCAGCCGTTTCTCGCGTCCAGCGCATAAACAACGCCTTCTTGACTGCCTACAAACACCGCCTCGGGTGTTACGAGCGGCTGTGATCTAGCACGTGTTGCGCCGGGAAAGGCGAAGGCCCAGTCAAGGGTGAGCTCGCCGACATTGTCTGGTGTTAACAGGGTTTCGCTATATTGATGCCGTGAATTATTGACTCCTGCGCCCCACCCATTCCACAGCGGTGGTTGGTCGAGGGGAGCGCCAACTGCCAACGATGCGGAACAGTCGAAGGAAACCGGCTTGGTCACGCTCTCATTGAAGCGTTTGCCCGTCAGGAAGAAGGCGACATCGCGCTTTTTCGCGCGTGTTAGCGGCATACCTTGGGTCGCCATGATTCCCGATTCGAGAGACTCAACAATGTGCTCAGGCGAAAACAACGCCAGCGCGCTTCGCCGAGGCGCCTCTAGAAGCGCGCCTTCGTGGCAACCGGCGCAGAGAAGCGCGTAGTCTGATGCTCCCGCGTTACGAGCAGCGTCGTCGTCAGTTTGAGCGTTCACTGCTGTAAATGGCAGCATCGTGAAGTATGAGGCTAAGGCTATCAGCTTTATTCTCGCGCTTTGACGAGTAAAGCGGGGCATCGCGGGCGGAGTATATGACCGGCTTTTCAGCATTTCGAGCGACCCTATTGAATCGAGCGTGAGTAGTTTATATAGACTAAGAACCCTATCGGACTAGGCAAAAATGTCAATCGTGGCGCGAGTCCTGATAGACTTCGCTAACAAGAGCGTCAGCGAAGGCTTGGAAAGCTGCAAAAAAAAATAGAAAGATAAGAAGATGCGCGTATGACTAATCAAGAACTAGTGCTGACTCTGACGAGCTGTGTATTTTTCATGTCTCTTGTGGCGTGGATAGCCTATCGACAGACCCGCGGGGAGGTAGCTACCCGGGAGGGATATTTTCTCGCCGGCAGGGGGCTTAGCGCAGTCTTCATCGCGGGGTCAATGTTGCTCACCAATCTATCGGCGGAGCAACTAATTGGCCTCAATGGTTCTGCGTACGGATTCAATCTCAGTAGTATGGGTTGGGAAGTGACAGCCGCGATATCCACAATCGCGATGGCGTTTTTGTTCTTGCCCCGCTACCTCGCGGGCGCCTTTTCTACCTTGCCCGAATTTCTCAACGCGCGGTTCGATAGCGACGTGCGCCGCGCGTCGGTTGTACTGTTCATGGTTGGCTATGGCTTTGTCACTATTCCTTCCGTGCTCTATTCAGGGTCGATTGCCGTCCTGCAGCTTTTTGATATTCCGGCTATTACAGGGCTCGCCTATTCCCATGCTTTGGCGGTGACGATTATTGCGATCGGGAGTATCGGGGCTATTTATGCTGTTTTTGGAGGGCTGAGAGCGGTCGCCGTGTCCGACACTCTCAACGGTGTTGGTCTACTTATAGTTGGCATTGCGGTTCCACTGCTCGGCCTTGCCGCGCTCGGCGACGGCAGTATCTTGGCGGGTCTTACAGTAGTCACCACAACCGACACTGACAAGCTCAACGCCATCGGCTCGGCGAGTGATCCAACACCCTTTGCTACACTGTTCACCGGCATGATTTTCGCTAACCTCTTCTATTGGTGTACCAACCAATATGTGATCCAGCGAACACTCGGTGCGCGCAGCTTGGCAGAGGGACAGAAGGGGGTGCTTTTTTCCGGATTTTTTAAGGTTTTGGTGCCCTTTTTGATGATGCTGCCAGGCGTTATTGCCTACCATCTCTATGGCCCGGAGCTCGCGTCGATCGACCTCGCCTATCCCGCGCTCATTCGTGATGTGTTGCCGGTTTATGCGAGCGGTTTTTTCTTGGCCGTATTGCTGGGGGCGGTTTTTAGTTCATTTAATTCGCTCCTCAATAGCGCGGCAACCCTCTTTTGTCTCGATGTGTATGTGCCGTTCAAGGAGCGACTGAATCGCGGAGAGAAGGTGACGGATTCGCAGCTTGTACGCGTCGCAAAGTGGGCGAGCGTGGTAATTGCACTCTTTTCTTTTGTGGTAGCGCCTTTACTGCAATTTGCCCCCGATGGCCTCTGGCAGATCATTCGTATTTTTACCGGTTTCTACAACATACCGATAATCGCGATCGTAATTGTAGGACTGTTCACGCGTCATGTGCCGGCTCTCGGTCCGAAGCTGGTTATCGGTTTTCATCTTATTGCCTACGGGCTTTTGCAGTTTGTCTTTAAGGAGCAGGTGGCGATCCATTTTCTGCATCTCTACGCTATTTTGTTTTTCATCGAAATCGGTATCATGCTCTCGGTTGGATACTGGCTGCCGCGCGTTGAGTTATGGACTTACACAACCGCGAGTCGCGTCGATATGAGTCCATGGCCACTGGCAGTTCCCTGTGCGGTGACTCTCTTCTCCTGTGTCGTTGCGCTTTATATTACCTTCTCGCCGCTTGGGCTTGTTGGTGCAGGCAGCGCAGCGTACGAACCGATTTTAGGTTTAGTATTTGCGCTGAATGCGGCGGTTTGGTGGCGTAGTCTTCGATCTGCTTAGCCACTTTAAATAAGAATGCCAATAGGGATTTTATGAGTATTGACACGATCAAACCGAGGTTGCGTTTCTTCGAGGGTGCGGCGGGACAGCAACATATTCCGGAGAGTGATAAATATCTCTATGCGGTTGCGCCACCTGTTCATCGTCTTGCAATCATCGGTACTGGGACGATAGGTCAGGAACATATGCGCGTGGCGCGGCTGTTAGGGCGTGCTGTTGTGCATGGGATTTTTGATAGCGAGCAGCGCAGCATAGACATAGCTCTTGCTAATTACACAGCGCAAGAGATGAGTCTCCCCGAAGAGCAGCGACAACCGGCGCCGATCGTTTACACGAGCCTAGAGAATGCCTGCAACGATGCCGCCGTCGATGCGGTGATGATCTGCACGCCTAATTACACGCATTTCGATGTATTAAAAGTGGCGATGGCGTCAGGTAAAGCGATTTTTCTTGAAAAGCCCATGGCAACGACGTTGAGTGACGCCGCTGCTACTGTCGCTTTAGCGCGTGATTATCACAGTTTTGTCCAGATAGGGTTGCAGTATCGTTATAAAGCGCAATATGTCGAGTCGCTTCACGAAGCGCTCGTGCGCAGGAGTGTAGGTGAGATTAGAATGATCAGCATGAGTGAATACCGGCCGCCGTTTCTCGATAAGGTTGGGCAATGGAATAAATTTAACGATCTGAGCGGCGGGACGTTGGTAGAAAAATGCTGTCACTATTTCGATCTGATCAACTTATTTGCGGGCGTGCAGCCGACGCGAGTTTATGCAAGTGCGGGGCAGTCGGGTGTTTTCGATGCCTTAACGCGAGACGGGCGTAAAAGTGATATCGATGACAACGCCTTCGTCGTTATCGATTACAAAAACGGCTGTCGCGCAAACTTTACGCTCAACATGTGCAGCCCCGATTTCACTGAGGAACTGTGTTTGGTTGGTACTCAGGGGCGCTTGATCGCTACCGAACGCTTTGATGTCCATCATAGGCAGGAGGCGGCCACCAGCCTCAAACTTGAGTTGGGTGAACTCGGTTCATCGAAGGAGAGTGTGCTCGGTTATGCGTCGGTAATCGAGAGAAGTGGCCACCACGGGGCGACTTATTTTGAGCATGCGGCGTTCCTTGATCGCCTCGAAGGAAAAGAGCCCATCGAGGGCGGCGCCGCGACGCCATTGCAAGGATTGTGGTCTATGCTTGTCGCCAGTGCCGCGCAGGAATCGAGTAAGACTGGTAATGCGGTCGAGATGGCGGATTATATCGAGGCAAATGGCCTTGCCTCAGTGCTTGGCGAGAGCTTTGTAGCTAACTAGCCAGCGAGTGCCAAGCGCCCTAATTAAGTAAGATAACAAATGAGAGAATTAATGAGCATAAGTGAAACTGCAACGCTCGCTGTCGATGGCAAAGTTATGCCCGCAGTTGGGCTCGGACTTTGGAAAATTGAGCGCGAAGCTACCGCCGAGGCTGTGTATGCGGCTATCGGAGCGGGCTATCGACATCTCGACAGCGCCGCCGATTACGGTAATGAGCGCGAGGTGGGCGAGGGGATTGCAAGAGCGCTTGCTGCGGGATTGTGCTCGCGAGAAGAACTTTGGATTACCTCTAAGCTTTGGAACACATTCCATCGCCCCGAACATGTAGAAGCAGCGTGCAGGCGATCGTTGACTGACTTGGGTATCGACTATTTCGATCTCTATCTCGTTCATTTTCCTATCGCATTAAAGTACGTTGACTTCGATGACCGCTATCCGCCGGAATGGCTCTTCGACCCTGATGCCGAGGCCGGCTCGGCCGCTGCGGGGATGCAGCGCGATGCGGTGCCACTGCATGCTACTTGGCACGCGATGGAGGGTTTAGTAGATAAAGGACTCGCAAGGCAAATAGGCGTCTGTAACTACTCGACAGCACTCCTTCATGACCTGATGAGCTATGCCCGTATTAAACCGGCCATGCTACAGGTCGAATCGCATCCCTATCTCACGCAGGAGGCGCTGCTTAGAACGGCCAATGACTATGGGATTTCCGTGACCGCGTTTTCGCCTCTCGGCGCGTTGTCTTATGTTTCCCTCGATATGGCGACACCGGCGGAAAGCGTTCTCACACAGCCGGCTGTGATTGCTGCTGCCGAGCGCACGGGGGCGACGCCTGCACAGGTGGTGCTTCGATGGGGTATTCAACGCGGCACGGCGGTGATTCCGAAAACGAGTAAGCCTGAGCGCTTACGAGAGAATCTGGCACTGGCAGGGTTCTCTCTGACTGATGAGGAAATGCATGCGATTAGCGCGCTTAATCAGAATCGTCGCTTCAACGACCCTGGCGTTTTCTGTGAGGCTGCGTTCGGTACTTTCCATGCCATCTATGATTAGGTTGTGCGCCTCGTTAACAATGACAATACAGGAATAGCGTGATGCAGGTTAGGCAGATAACACTCGAGGGGCAGCAGAACTACGACAGCGCAGGCGGCGTGTTTCCACTTATTTACAACGCGCGAGTAACATCAGCCTCTGATCCGTCGCACTCGGCGAATCAATCAGCAGACAAGGTTGAGTCAGCGAAACGGTGGATTGCTGAAAACCGTGAATCACTCATTCAGGCCCTTGCGCAACATGGTGCGGTGCTGTTTCGCGGGTTCGGTGTCCGAACAGACCTTGAGTTCGATGAATTAATCGGAGCGTTTGAATTGCCGAATTTCACCTATCAAGAGTCGCTTTCCAACGCAGTTCGTCGCAACCGAACCGAGCGCGTGTTCACGGCCAATGAGGCTCCCCCGTCCGTCAGTATTTTCTTGCACCACGAAATGGCGCAGACCCCGGTTTATCCATCGAAACTTTTCTTCTTCTGCGAACATGCTGACATGACTGGTGGTGCGACACCGCTCTGCCGATCGGACGTCCTGTTAGCCAGACTGTTAGAAGTTCGCCCACATTTTGTCGCAGCCTGCGAGCGATTGGGCGTCCGCTATTCGAACACTATGCCCTACGAAGATGATCTCGCCTCTGGGCAGGGGAGAAGCTGGCGCAGCACGTTATCGGTGGCAGATTCGGCTGCGGCCGAAGAGAAGCTCACTGGGCTTGGCTATAGTTGGCAATGGCAAGAAGATGGCCAAAGTCTCAGAGTGACCACGCCGTGCTTGCCTGCCGTGCGCGCGCTGGAAGATGGTCGGAAAGTGTTTTTCAATCAACTAATCGCTGCCTTTAGGGGTTGGAAGGATGCGCGCAATAGTGCAGAGAAATCGATAAGCTTTGGAGACGGGAGCATGATTGACTCCGCCGACATGGCCGTGGCGATAGCCCTTGCTGACGAATTGTGTTTCGATATTCAGTGGCAGGCCGGTGATTTCGCTCTCGTCGATAACTTCTTAGTAATGCATGGGCGTCGCCCCTTCGAGGGCGAACGCCGAGTGCTCGCATCGCTGGTGGGCTAGTCTCTTAGTTCGCGTGCATCGCCGATGCCGCCAACATTCTTCGCGTTGGTATAGCCCAGCTCTTGCAATGTTGCTAGAGCGATACCTGCGCGTTTGCCGCTTCTGCAGTAAACATTAATTTCTGCATCTTTATCTAATCCTAAATCCGCAATGCGCAAAGCTATCTCCTCATGAGGGATATGCGCTGACCCTTCGATATGGTCCTCGGCAAATTCTGCGTCAGTTCTGACGTCTAGCCAAACCACCTGTGACGGTGAGCTTGCACAACTGGCCAAGGCGCTCAGGCAGAGAATTAGCAGAGCAGTGGCAAAACGTCGGTTGTAGGTAAACCTAGTTAGTGTGGAATTTAGTAATGTCATTTGATTCTCGATTTGACACCCCAGTAGCCGTGCTACTAGTGGTGATTTGTTGTTTTTGGAAGATGCATTATACCAATGTTCAGACGCCATCTGTTGATCTGGATAGCATTTACCTGTCGCCGCACGCCGGCCGCTCTTAAGCATTTGTTATAGATTGTTACTTTGCAGCAGTTTTACCTCCCTCCTTCGTAGAAAGGCTTGTGTCTCATCACGATTACGCTATAGTACGCGCCAATTTGGTAGGACCAAATTGGCCAGACCACTGGCTTGCCCCGATAAGCCTGATAACGCCCAAGAAACAGGGTTGAGGGATTCGTTAGAGTCACTCCCTATTGGACTGTCCAGATTGGCGAGTCCAGATTGGCAGGTCCAGATTGGTATGACCAAAGTGGTCTAAAGCACGACCAAATCGCGTAATGAGCCGTATGAATTCGATAAGCCCGATAAAAGTGCCGCCCTTGATGACTCGCAGTCATGAAATTGCGGGTGTCCTGCGCGATGAAATTCTCCGTGGACAGTTTCGGCCAAGCGAGCGCTTGCCCTCTGAAAGAGACCTTGCAGCCCGCTTTGGCGCGAGTAGAGGCGCGGTTCGCGAAGCTCTATCTCAGATCGAACAGCTAAGGCTAATCGACATTCAGCCTGGCGGTGCGCGGATAAAGGAAGTTAACGACGCCAGTATCGCCGTTCTAGGTCCCCTCCTGGGAATGGGGTCGAAACCCGACGCGGACTTAGTCGATCAATTCCTCGATACCTTTTCAGCATTAGCGCGTTTTACGGCGACCAGAGCGATACCGAAACTCTCTGAGTCTCAACGAGCCGATCTCCTTGCGCAGCTGGATTCGATGACGCATGACATGAATAGCGTTGAGTCCCTGCAGCCAAAAATGCGCGCCTTTCTGATGACACTTGGTGGTATCGCAGACAATTTAGTAGTGCGCCTAATAAGTAACGATTTGCAGGCACAGTTTGTTGAGCGGATGCTTCAGCTGCATCCGCGTCCTAGCCTTAAGCCAGAGTTACTAAGAGAGTTGGTCTCCGATATGCGGTTGGGGGTTGAGAGCGGCGATGGAGAAGCTGTTGCTTCTGCGCTGGACGTTCATTTTTTGAGTATGCGCGCGTTAGTGGCTCAGGCCCTTGCGAGCGATTGAAACGAATTTACCTAACTACGCCTGTGCGGCGTCTGTCTCCGCATTTGGCATTGAGTTTTTAAGTCTTGGAGTTAGATATGAAGCGAGTATTGATGCCAATCGGCATTCTTTTGGGAAGCATTGTCATTACAGTTGTCTTGATTCGCAACCCAACGCGAGTTTCCGAATCGGCACCAGAAATTATCCCGATTAGCGTGCGCGTCGCAGAAGTGCGATCTGAATCTGTGCAATTGTTTATCGAGTCGCAAGGCAAGGCGCAGGCTGCTCGGCAAGCAAGCCTCTCATCTAACGTGCAAGGGCCGGTCGCGTGGGTATCACCCTCTCTGGAAGCTGGAGCCTATGTGAAAGCGGGTGAGCCGCTGTTGAGACTCGAATTGGCTGATTTTGAAACGGCAGTGGCGCGAAGCCGCGCGACCTATGAGCAGGCATCGGCCGAAGCAGCGTTCGCGGCTGCTGATCTTGCGCGCATCAACGAACTTGCTGCAAAGAGACTGGCCAGCGAGTCGGAACTTCAGAATGCTGAGCGCGCCGCGACCGTTACATCAGCACGTTTGGCCGACGCCGAAGCCGCGCTTGAACAGTCTGAACTCGATGCCGAGCGCTCAATACTCCGTGCGCCTTTCAACGCTGTTGTCGCTTCAAGAGATGTTGAACTAGGGCAATTCGTTAACCGAGCACAGAGCGTCGCGGTGCTATTTGACGCTGACAGTGTAGATGTACGTGTGCCATTGGCAATTAGGCAATTAGGCTATCTCGATGTCCCAATGGGTTTCCGTGGCGAGTTCGATTCGTCTCAGGCACCGCAGGTGGAATTGGTTGGTAGTTATGGCGGCAAACAATACAAGTGGGAAGGTAAGCTCCTGAGAACAGAGGCTACGATCGATCCGAATAGCAACACAGTGCAATCGATAATACGCATTGAGCAGCCGTCTGCTGATCTCGGCGGAGAAACTATTCCACTGCCGATTGGACTGTTCGTTGAGGCGCGCATTTCAGGCAAGCTTGTCGAAGATATTATTTTGCTTCCACGCTCTGCTATTCGTAACAACTCGCAAGTTCTCGTAGTGGATGCTGAAAACAAAATGTATTACCGCGATGTAGATATATTCCGCCTAGAGCAGGATCGCGTATTAATTAGTGGTGGCCTTGTCCCTGGCGAAAAAATCTGCACCTCGCCCATTCAAGCTGTGGTCGATGGCATGTCAGTGCGACCTGTCTTAGAGATGATCTAAGAACTAGGCAAAACCTTTAACACGCTAGCAGCATAAGCGCCCAAGGGCGCGTGGAGAAAGTCAGTGCGAACTCCCATAACGTGGTTTGTAAAAAATCCCGTAGCAACGAACCTTTTGATGATGATTTTTCTTGCGGGAGGGTTTGTTTCCTACCTCAATCTCAATCAAGAAGAATTTCCTGATATCGATTTCGGTGTTGTTCAGGTGAGCGTCGCCTACCTAGGCGCAACGCCAGATGAGGCTGAGTCAGCGATTTGCCTGCGTATAGAGGAGGCGCTTGAAGGCGCAGAAGATATAGATCGTCTCACCAGCACCGCGCGCGAAGGGGGTTGCGACGCCACAGTCGAATTAACCAGCGGTGCGGATCTCAATCGGGTTCTGAATGATGTGAAGGGGAAAATTGATGCGGTTAGCACCTTCCCCGTCGAGGCAGAGCAGCCGATTGTTAGAGCGTTTAGCGCGAGCGGCAACGTCATGACGCTCGCTCTTTCTTCTGATACCGACGACGCGAGTCTTAAACTTATTGCCGAGGAGATCCGAAATGACATCCTCGATCTTGACGGAATATCTACCGTTAATATCGCTTACCTGCGACCTTTCGAGATTTCTGTTGAGGTTTCTGAGACTACGCTGCGCCAATACGGATTGACGCTTAGTCAAATTTCGAATGCTATTGATCGCGCCTCACTAGACCTTCCCGGCGGCACGATCAAAACCGCTTCGGGTGAGATTCTGCTTAGAACGAAAGGGCAGGTTTACAACGGAGATGAATACGAAAACATCGTTGTGCAGTCTTACCCTGACGGAACGCAGCTGCGTCTCGGACAAATCGCAACGGTCAAAGACGGTTTCGAAGAAGGGTATCTCGACGCGCGGCTCAATGGCGTGAACGCGGCAATCATAGATGTCCTTAGAGTCGGTAATGAAGATATCGTGAAATCTTCGCAGCAGGTAAAGCGCTGGATGGCGTCGAGCGACTTTGATCTTCCCGAAGGCATGGCCTTAAAAATCATATCCGACTCGGCGATTTCAACGCAGGACAGAATCGAAACGGTTGCGGGTAACGCCTATACGGGATTGATGCTCGTGCTCGTGATTCTCGCCTTGTTTTTACGATTTAAGCTCGCGATCTGGGTCGCCGCGGGTATTCCCATCGCAATTGCCGGTGCGCTGTCTCTCTTCCCCTCGGTCGGGCTGACCATTAGCTCGCTCACTGTGATGGGCTTTATTCTGGTGTTGGGTATTATCGTCGACGATGCGATCGTTGTCGGTGAACGTATTCATGCCTTTGAGGTAAAAGGTTTTTCCAAAGAGGACGCGGCGATCGAGGGTACTATCGAGGTGTCAGTGCCTGTGATTTTCGGTGTTTTGACGACTATCGCCGCCTTCTTGCCTATTCTTCTGCTAGGCGGGCAGTTGGGTGCGTTTTTCAACACGATCGGCGGAGTAGTGGTTTTCTGTCTTGTCGCGAGCCTCATCGAGTCTCAACTCATCCTCCCTGGCCACATAGCACATAGAAAGACAGTCGGCTATCTGGGTGACGGTTCGCGCTTGGTCCTTGCATGGCAATCTTTCCAAGGGCGCTTGGCGCAGGGCATGGAAGATTTCGCTGAATATCGATACAAGCGAGCGCTAAAGAAAATACTCAAACACCGCTATGCAGCATGGGCGACCGCGACCGGCGTCATCATGGTGACTTTCGCGCTTATGTTAAGTGGACGAGTTGGGCTCCAATTCTTCCCTTCTATCGAGGGCGATACTGTTTGGGGCACGGTAGTCATGCCTGTAGGGGTACCCGGCTACATCACAGAGAATGCTGTCGATGTGATTGAAGAGAAAGCCATGGAATTGGCGGCGGAACTCGAAGCGGAATTAATCGACCTGAAAGCGAACGGAAAAGCACCTCAGACGACTGAACGCGTTGTTGATAGTGTTCTCACGATAATCGGCGGCCGTGCACCTCGAGGCGGACCTTCTTCGCCTGGTCGTGGGGGTTCAGGTAGCAGCGAGGTCGCAGAAGTTGTCATGTATCTTTCTCCGTTCTTCGATCGCGGGGAGATAAGTTCGGCAGAGGTGCGCGATCGCTGGCGTGAAAAAGTAGGCAGTATTCCAGATGCTCTCGAGCTAACCTTCGTCTCTGATGCGTTCTCTGCTGGCGATGCTATAAACTACCGGTTGGCCGGGCGCAATGAAGAGAATTTAAAAATGGCGGCAGCCGAACTGCGCGCTGAGCTCAACCGCTACCCCGGTGTTTTTGATGTGTCTGACTCGTTTCGAGCGGGTAAACAGGAAGTCCAGATACAGATTCTGGAACGAGGGAAAACCCTAGGCTTGACCTTGAATGACATTGCCAATCAGGTTCGGCAGGCATTTTTTGGTGCAGAATCACAGCGGATTCAGCGTGGCTCCGATGACATCAGGGTGATGGTTCGATACCCAGAGGAAGAGCGGCAGTCGCTCGCTAATCTCGAAAATTTACTAATAAGAACGCCTTCAGGTGCAGAGGTGCCGTTTCTAAGTATTGCTGACTTCACGCTGGGCAATAGTTACTCGAGTATTAATCGGCAAGACGGGCGTCGGATAATCACGGTTCGAGGTGATGTTGATAGAACGGCTGTTGCACCAGACGAAATTAGGCGCGACGTAATTCGTAAATTTCAGTCTAAATGGCAGCGCGAACTTGATGTCGAGCTGGTAGTAGGCGGCGAAAGCGAGCGTCAGGCTGAGTCGTTTGGCGATCTTCTGTCGACGTTCCCCATCGCGATGATGGTGATTTTTGCGCTGCTCGCGATCCCGCTGAAGTCTTATTTCCAGCCTTTGATTATCATGAGCGTGATTCCATTTGGTGCTATCGGTGCAATCTTTGGTCACTTCATTATGGGAGCTGATCTCGTATTTTTCTCCGTACTCGGGATCATTGCGCTGAGCGGTGTGGTGGTGAATGCGAGCCTGGTGCTTGTGGTTTCTGTCAATCGCTTACGAGAAGAGGGTATGGGAATGGTCGATGCCGTCTCTACCGCGGGTGCGCTTCGTTTCCGGCCTATATTTCTTACCTCGCTGACGACGTTTATTGGTCTGGTTCCGTTAATGATTACGGCAAACCCTGCGACGTTCTTTGTCGTGCCAATGGCGATCTCTCTCGCATGGGGTGTGTTATTTGCAACCGTAATCACACTATTCCTTGTGCCCTGTCTCTATTTGATTCTGCATGATTTTGCCGGGCATACAGATTCTGACGAGGAACGCGCGAAAGCCTATGAGCACACACCAAAGGCGTTGGTCGAAAATTAGTTCTTGGTTGTCGCCTGAGGGCATTGCATCCCAATGCCCTCAGGTAATAGTCTAAGCCCTTGGTATACTTTCAGCTAACCACTCTCATTGGATTCGACTATGACGCGCCTCTATTCGCCTCTGCTAAAGCCCTTTCTACTTCTAAAACCCGCTTACATTTCAATGGCAGCGTTAGCCGCCAGAAATATCACAATCGCAGGTGTACTGATCATGAGCTCTGCACTAGTCAATGCACAGGTAAACCGCATAGATATTATCCGTCCCGATGCACCGAGCTTAGCTGCGTATGGTGAATTTGATATTGGCGTGCGCACACTTACGGTCACGGATCCCGGTCGAGTAGACGTGCTTAATACGCAGCGCGGCGCTGAGGCTGCGATCTACGACCGCTCATTAACGCTCGAGGTCTGGTATCCCGCTCTACTTGCAAGCGGGCAATCACGAGGAGGAGAGTATCGCGCAATTACTCGTAACCCAGAGATTACCGCGGTGCTTTCGGGGCAGGCTGTAAGAGACGCGCAGCCAGACACGCGTTCTGGGGCCTTCCCCTTGGTCGTCATCTCTCACGGTTACCCGGGCAATCGATATCTGATGAGTCATCTCGGCGAAAACCTTGCCAGCAAGGGCTACGTCGCTGTCTCCATCGATCATAAAGACAGCACTTACGATGATGCTCAGGCATTTTCGAGCACTCTTTATAATCGCCCGTTGGATCAACGTTTTGTGATCGAGGCCATGGCGCAACTCTCTGCTGATCCGGAAAGTTTTCTTGCTGGCATGCTCGATGCCGACAATACAGGGGTTGTGGGTTACTCGATGGGTGGTTATGGATTGGTAAACAACCTAGGAGGCGGTTATAGCGATGAGATTGTTCCATCCTTTATGTCTCCGCCCAACGAATTGCTCGCGCTTCATGCAACGGGTAACCCAGAATACAGAGACAATCTCGACACACGAATAAAAGCCGGCTTTGCTATCGCGCCATGGGGTATGGAGCGAGGATTCTGGCGCAATGAGGATTTAGCTGGGATTCAAGTCCCGACGTTTTATCTGGCCGGCGATAACGATACGGTTGCGGGCTATGAAAAAGGCGTCCGCGCAATCTATGAAGCTGCGGTGAATAGCGACCGCTATCTGCTTACTTACAAGAACGCAGGTCACAATGCCGGTGCTCCCTATCCTGTTCCTCGAGAAATTTTAGATAGCGAGACGGGCGAGGGTGCAAGTCACTATACCGATCCTGTGTGGGACAGTGTGCGGATGAATAATGTCATGGACCATTTCGTGACGGCCTATTTCAACTACCACCTCAAAGGGGATGCGTCGATGTTGGATTATCTCGATGTCCACCCTGATGGCGCCACGGCAACCTATTCGGTCAAAAACGGCGTGCCCGATGACGCTCACACTTACTGGCCAGGATTCGAGGAGGGATCGGCCGTCGGCTTGAAACTCGAAAAGCTTGCACGGGGCGAATAGCAGTCCCGCTATTTTTCGACGGAGTACACCAGGTCCACGCTTTGCTGAATGCCGGATTCGGCTTTGAGTTTAAGGCGATCACTTAGCGTTTAGTCGAGATTGACTTTAGCGCTATAGTAATAAATTCCGATCCCGTAGCGTGCGAACAAATCGACGAAAGTCGAACGTGGGCGCCAATTTTTTTGACTCGTTGCAGAGAATCCCTAAACAGTGAGCCGAATCGGGGTGATGGTAATGTCGCGCCAAACGTCGCCGGTCACGTAGGGATCTCTCTCTAGCCAAGCATCGAGTTCGGCGCGGGATTCGAAGTCGACATAGGTAGTCGATCCAATCATGCGACCTGCATCGTCTAAGATTGCGCCGCCCGCAATCAGATTGCCTTTGTTTTTTAGCTCTATCGCGCCCGCGATGTGTGAATCTCTTACGGCGAGTCTTCTATTTAGAGCTCCTTCGTCGGTGCCATCATAGGCGACTATCATGAATTGCATGGGATTAGCCTCTTAGCGGGTAAATTTATTTCTGGGCCTGTTCTGCCGGAATAGGAGACACCAGTAACCCCGTTATAGCACGCGCTAGTTGTGAGCCCAAAAGGGTGTCTCCGGGCGCGATACCGTCGATTCGCACGAGAGCCAGAAAGTTGCCGTCAGCGTTGAGAGAGTCACCGACGGACCCAATCTCTAAGGCAAGGCGCTTAGAAGCTCGGCGAACACGGGGAAAAGCGAGGCGATAAGAAGCGCCGCCATACTCCTATTGAAGATGCGAATCGCTTGCGGGCTGCGAAGGATGCGTTGTAGGGACGCGCCAAGCCAGAGCCAGAGCCAGATACATGGCGCGCCAATGACGAAGAATAACGCTGTAATAGCTATCACTTCACCGAGATAATCGTTGCCGATACTGGTGTAGGTCACAATTGCGCCAACAGCCATAACCCATGCCTTGGGGTTCACCCATTGGAACGCTGCCGCTTGAAGAAAAGTGAACGGCTTGCCTGCCCTTACAGCGTCACTGCTGACAGGAGCTGTAGCGATTCGATAGGCGAGATAGGTGAGGTAACAGGCGCCAACGATCTTCAGTGCAGTATGCAGTGAGGGGTAGAGATCGAAGACTTGCGCGATGCCGAGTCCTACCGCCAGAATCATTGCTGGAAAACCTAGAATGATGCCGAAGTAATGCGGCAGACTGCGCCTAGTCCCATAGTTAAGCCCTGATGCCATGAGCATCGAATTATTGGGGCCGGGCGTAATACAGCTTGTGACCGCGAAGGCAATGAGAGAGGCGTATTCCATAATTACTATAGGCTAGTTGTGCAGATCGGCAGCAGTTCGACTCACGTCCCGTGGTACAAAAAAAATGGGCCCGATCGCCGTGGCAATAAAGACACGAGTATAAAGCGCGGCGAGGCCACCCGCTAGAATAAACGCAGATACGACTGGAGAATGTGCAGTTTGCTGCTAATGAAGGTAACATCCCGCCCGCAATGAAAATCCTAGCTATCGCTGCCGACTAGATTTGGTGGGGACTGCGAGCAATCTGGTTTATCCCTATCATGATCGAAAAATACGCCGTAATTACCCTCTATTTCTCGGTGCTTGTCTTTTTGGGCGTCTTCGCCTCGCGCGGTGTGCGCAGCATGAAAGGATTCGTCATCGGCGGAAAATCCCTCAGCTTTTGGGTCGCCGCTTTTTCCGCACAGGCAACAGGAGAATCGGCGTGGTTGCTCCTAGGCGTCACCGGCATGGGCGCTATGCTTGGCTTTAGCGCATACTGGATTGTTGTTGGCGAAGTGGTCGGCGTATTCTTCGCTTGGTTCGTAATGGGGAAACGCTATAAGCGCCTCACCGATCTCTATTCTTCAATTACCATGACCGACTTTTTGATTAGTCGATTTCAAAGTAAAACTAATAATCTGAGACTGCTCTCTGCGATTTCTCTCATCATCTTTGTGCTGATCTACATTTCGGCGCAGATTGATGCCACCGGTTCTGCTTTTGAGGCGTTCCTCGACTGGAATTATCACCAGGGTGCGCTTGTGGGCTTTGGGATTGTCGTACTGTATTGCGTCGCAGGAGGTTTTCTTGCCGCAGCTTGGACTGACATGTTTCAAGGCGCCGTTATGCTGGGCTGCCTCGTGGTTCTGCCTGTCGTTGCGTGGCTCGCAATCGGTAATTCGGCCGAGATAGTCGCGGGGCTTACTGCTATCGATCCGGCACTCGTAAGCGTGTGGGGTGGTGAGTTCACATTGATTAACGTTTCAGTGGTGCTCGGCATGATGCTTATCGGCTTAGGATTCGTCGGTTCGCCCCAGGTATTTGCACGCCTGCTCGCTGTGAGATCGGAGAGCGAAATTGACAGAGGTAAATGGGTAGCACTGCTTTTCACGTTTCTCGTTGACGCCGCCGCGGTCAGTATCGGGGTGCTGGGCCGTTATCTGTTTACAGAGCAGGGAGTTGACCCAGAATCAGTCTTAGGCAACGGTGCGCAGAATGTTATGTCTGAGCTTGTTCATGTCAGCTTCCCGCCTTGGATCGTAGGCCTTTATGTTGCTGCTGTGCTGTCAGCGATCATGTCAACCGTGTCTTCGCTCTTGGTTATGGCCGCTGGCGCTGTGACGCATGACCTTTATGCCAAGCTCGTGAACCCATCGATGAGCGACTCTTTCGCTGCGAAGCTTTGCCGCTATTCAACATTGGCTATAGCTATAGGTGCTATGGCTCTCGCTACCTTCGTCTCATTTGTCGCTCCGGAGCGGACAATTTTTTGGTTTGCAATCTTTGGTTGGTCTGGCATCGCTGCAACCTTTTGCCCAATGGTCATTCTCTCGCTGTTCTGGCCCCGATTTACAGAGAAGGCCGCAATCGCTTCAATGGCCGCTGGATTTTTAATGACAATGATTAGCAAGTTTCTTTTACAAGAATTACCGGGTGTTGGTCCGGTTTTTGTTGCTTTAGAAACGATGCCTCCATCATTTCTCGCGGCCTTGATTGTTGGTTATGTCGTGTCGATAATCTTCCCTGAGCCAGATAACGCGATGCAGTTCGAGCGTGATCTTCTTGCTAGCAGTCAATTGAAAAAGTGAAAGCATAATGCTGCATAGAGTGACATTATTAGCACTAGGTCTCTTGCTGGTCGCATGTAAAACCTATCCGAATGGGGAAAGGCCGACGAATTCCCTCTATTGCGATAATTTTATGATCTATGAGATGTGTGTCACCGATCTTAATAGCGATGGAGTTATCGAATTCGTCTATTTCGAAGGATCTCGGCAGGCGTTCATGTACCGGCCAGGCACGCTCCGCCGTTTACCGAAAGCGCTTACGTTACATCCGTGCGCTACTGAAATGGATGACGAAATGGTGCGCATCACCTCACGCATGTTCTATATCGATGAGTCGACAACATTGCTCGAGAAGACCGATATCCGAGGCTCGTTAATGCTTCGATACATGGCGGCATTGCCCGAGATCACCGCCTGTAATTTACGCCGCGAAGCGGCAGCCGAAACGGGTACCTAAGCGCAGGTACAACACAATAAAAGAGAGCCGATTCATGAAAAGAGCTTCCCGTGTCTACACCAAGCTATCATTCGCCGTCAGCGCTTTGTTAGTTGCATCCTTAACCTCTGCAGCCCTTGCACAAACTCGGAATAACGAGCAGATAGTCGAACCTGTTCCTCGGGTGGTGCAATCGGAAGCTGTGCTTACCCCAGCACCAAGCGACGCGATCGTTCTGTTCGGCGGTAGCCAAAATGATTTAAGTCAGTGGCAGTCGGTTGGCTCTCAGGAAGCCGTAACCTGGCTTTTACTTAATGATTCCATGACAGTGAATCGTGCCCTCGGTGCTTCCGGAAGTATTGCGACCAAGCGCACTTTTCGTGATATTCAGTTGCATATCGAGTGGAGCACTAACCCGGTAATCGACGGTGATCAGCAACTGCGTGGCAACAGTGGAATTTTTTTGCATTCACAGTTCGAATTACAGGTGCTAGACAGTTGGCAGAATCCGACTTACGTCAACGGGCAAGCGGGATCGATATACCTACAGTATCCACCGCTGGTTAATGCTTCTCGGCCGCCGGGCGAGTGGCAGAGTTACGATATTACCTTCGAGGCTCCGCGGTTCAATGCTTCGGGAGACGTGGAAACGCCTGCATTCATGACGGTTTTTCACAATGGCGTGTTGGTTCAGAACCGCAGTGAGATCTTTGGTGCAACGTATACAGCACTGCCAAGTTACGAAGCCACCTGCACCCCTTATGCTCACGCCGAGGCTGTCGACTGCAGCGGTGCCATGCCCCTTTTGTTGCAAGATCACGGGCAGGTCGTTTCTTATCGAAATATTTGGGTGAGAGAATTGTAGGGTTCACGCGAAACCTAAATCGAATCAGCAAGGGCATCATTATGAAAATAAAGCAGGTAAAAATATTTCTTGCAGTATCGATACTTAGCGTCGGTGCCGCAGCGCTTCAGGCGCAGGAAACGGAAGAGTGGATTCCCTTGTTCAACGGCAAGGATCTGTCCAACTGGACGATTAAGTTTACTGGCTTCGAGTTGGGTGAAAATTACCGCAATACTTTTAGAGTCGAGGACGGCCTCCTGCGAGTTGTCTATGACGAATGGCCGACTTTCGAAGGTGAATTTGGGCATCTGTTCACCAATGATTCCTATTCTCACTATAAGCTACGTCTCGAATATCGCTTCGTAGGTGATCAGGTAACCGATGGTCCCGCCTGGGCGTATCGCAACAATGGAATGATGCTGCACAGTCAATCTGCCGAGAGCATGTTGTTGGACCAAGATTTTCCTGCCTCGATAGAAGCTCAAATGCTTGGCGGCAACGGCACCGATGCGCGTCCTAACGGCAATGTATGCACGCCGGGCACGCATATTGAGATCGCTGGCGAGCTGATCAAACGCCATTGCACCAACTCAAATTCGGCAACATTTCATGGTGATCAATGGGTGACAATGGAGATCGAAGTAAAAGGGGCTGAGAGCGTAAAACATTTCCTTAACGGCGAAGAAGTTTTTGCCTACGGAGGAATTCAGCTTGACCCTGAGTCTATCGAGGCTGCACCGCTTGTTGCAGCCGGAGCGCCCATTGAACTTTCTGCAGGTCATATTGCCGTGCAAGCAGAAACGGCGCCAATCGAATTCCGACGTATTGATTTGCTTCCGCTGGCACACTGAGACCCGCGGCTGAGTGAGTCGTGAGCCGGCGTCGGATTATTTCGCTAAGCTTTAAGGGCTCTAACCGAGGAATACCCCGTAAGCGGGATTGTCCGTCTCATCCCAATAGCGATAGTTTAGCCTGGCTAATGATTCTTGGAACTCTTTGCTGTCGCTTTTTGGCACCTGCATACCTGCAAGCACTCTGCCATAAGCCGCACCATGGTTGCGATAATGGAAAAGAGTGATGTTCCAGCGTGCGCCTAACAGGGTAAGAAAATCGGCAAGCGCACCGGGGCGCTCAGGAAATTCGAATCGTGTGAGCCGCTCGTTCACAATTGATTGCGCTTTGCCGCCGACCATATGCCGCACGTGGGTTTTTGCCAATTCATTGTCGGTAAGATCCAACACGCAGTAACCGGCCTGTTCCAGATGCTCGATGATGGCCGCTCGTTCGTGTGCGCCATTGATTTTTAGTCCGAGAAAAATTTTTGCTTCGTCGGCATCGCTGCTGCGGTAATTAAATTCGGTAATCGCACGTTTCCCAAGCGCGCCAATGAAACGTTTGAATGCCCCTCTGCGTTCAGGAATAGTTACCGACAGAATTGCCTCGCGCTGCTCTCCAACCTCCGCGCGTTCGGTAACATAGCGTAAGCGGTCGAAATTTGAATTCGCCCCGCTCGAAATAGTGACGAGTGTTTTGTTGCGGCAGCCGGTTCGTTCGACATACTTTTTCATGCCAGCGATGCCAACGGCCCCAGCGGGCTCAGCGATTACGCGCGTGTCGTCGAATATATCCTTCACTGCTGCGCAAATTTCATCAGAGCTTACCGTGATAACCTCGTCCACCGTCTGTTTCAGGATTGGCCAGGTATGTTCACCGACCTGGGCGACAGCAATGCCGTCAGCAAAAATGCCGACCTGCTTGAGTGTGACTCGGCGGCCTGCTGCTATCGCGGCGGCAAGACACGCACTTTCTTCGTACTCAACACCGATGATTTTTGTCTCTGGACGGACATATTTAACGTACGCAGCGACACCAGCAATGAGTCCGCCGCCACCGACCGGAATAAAGATCGCATCGATTGTGCCGCTGTGCTGATGGAGGATTTCCATCGCAACGGTACCCTGACCGGCGATGATTTCTGGATCGTCGAATGGGTGAATAAAATGCAGACCGCGCTCTTTTTCGAGCACCAGTGCCTGTGTCAATGCCTGATTGAAAGTGTCCCCGAAAAGTACGACTTTTGCTCCTCGTGAGCGGACGCTCGCGATTTTAATTTCTGGGGTCGTGACCGGCATGACGATGGTCGCCTTTACTCCCATGAGTCTGGCTGCTTGTGCAAGCCCCTGCGCATGATTGCCTGCCGAGGCACAAATTACGCCTTCGCTGCGCTGACTATCGCTCAGACTGCTCATCTTGTTGTAGGCACCTCGAATCTTGAATGAAAACACTTCCTGCAGGTCTTCGCGCTTGATCCATACCTTGTTGCCCAGACGCGCACTCAAGAGCGCCGCGGTGTCTAATGGCGTCTCTACCGCAGCCTCGTAGACGTCGGCATTGAGTATGCGTTTAACCGTTTTTTCTAGCATCAGTGCTCCAAATTCTATTTAGTTTGAGCGTCTCAACTCTATGTCGGCAGCTTGAGATATGTCTTGTCGAACAATTAGTGACTTTACAAACGTCGGGATGGTGAAGCTATGGCGCTGTAAAAAAATGAGTTTCTGTCTCATTGCCACGGATGATATCGTTGAGCTAGTTTTTCTAAAGTTCGATCATCCGAGGTCTCATGTTTCTCTGGTTAGAAAACACGCCTATGGCGCTTTGGGTTAGCCTGTCTTATTGGGCCTACCCCCTTCTTCTAAGTGTCCATATTATAGGTCTGAGCGTGGTCGCTGGAATCTTTTCGATGCGTGACTTGCGTTGTCTTGAAATTGTTCGTGAACCCTCGCTATCCCTTTTCCTGCGTTATCACCGCCTCGCCCTCGTTGGTCTTGCCCTGAATACACTTTCAGGGCTTCTACTTTTTTCTTCGCAGGCGACGGTGCTGATTGAGAGCATTCCCTTCGTGACTAAGATGGTCTGCGTTGTGCTGGCTAGCGCTGTCGCCTTTATTCTTAATTCAAGGTTGCATGCGACAGGCGGGCGAAATGCGCGCGGTCTCAAGTGGCTAGCTGGGCTTTCACTGTGTTTGTGGATATCAGCAATTGTCGCCGGACGCCTGATTGCATACATTTTTTAGGGTTAACGAAGGCAATGAAAGAACATAACCTTCGGGTAGAGACGAAGAATCATCATGCTAATGACGTTTGCACAATCGCTTAGCGAAACTAGTCTGCACAGTTGGGTAGTGTCACAGGCATGG
>Ga0181599_1001078_pt1 | contig 27370 bp, 32 predicted proteins | sample 041ome_3_FD_148658 | JGI IMG/M metagenome (GOLD analysis project Ga0181599, IMG submission 148658) | Coastal salt marsh microbial communities from the Groves Creek Marsh, Skidaway Island, Georgia - 041405US metaG (spades assembly) | ecosystem: Environmental > Aquatic > Marine > Intertidal zone >...
TGTTGTGGTCACATCACCTGCACCTTGAATTTTTAATGTGTTGCCTGGCAGTATGGTTCTTGCCACAGAATCATCTGCTGTGATGATTAATCCACCACCACCTTGCACAATGACATTGCCACCACCACCGCCACCTTGTCCCAACAAGCCTGTGTTGTCTGTGAGTTCAGAAATATCTGATGGTATTGTGGGTGTATTTTGTAATTCGCTGTATTGTAGTGTGAATGGCTGACTGTTAATGGTGATGCTCTGTGTGGATATGGCATTCACTCCGACTAGATTAGAATTTGTTAAATCTAGATTGTCATTGATGGGTAATTCTTTTATCTTATTACCGTCCGAAGTATCTACTACAAGTGGTATTCTGTTTGCCATATCAATATTTAACTCCTAGTCACCTTTTATATCTTTAATTTGTTGTTGTAATTCTTTTACCTGTGATGATAATTCTTGAATCGATTTAACCAAAGAAGGTATTAACTTGCCATAAGACGCTTCAAGTTTTTCAGGATTGGTTGTGTACACTAGTCCTGGAAGAACTACACCTTCATCTTCTTGTGCCTGTTGTAATTCTTGAGCAATAAATCCAGTGTCAGGTTGATCCACTTTGCCGCCATCACGCATATTCCAAGTAAATGCAACTGGTCTGAGTTTTTCAACAAAGTTCAAACCAAGTGATAAATCTTCAACATCTTTTTTGTCTCTTGCATCTGATAATGATGTGATTGTTTGTGTATTACATCGCAGGGCGTTAACAGAACTATTACCCAATGTGATTTCGTTACTGACGGTTGCCGCCGACCAACTTGCTTGATACCCAAGCATGGTGTTGTTTGTTCCTGAACCTAGGTTAAAAGCATCACCACCACCGCTGTATGCACCAACCATTGTTACCGTATCAGAATTATTAGAATAATATCCTGCTCTATATCCAACAAATACGCTTTTGGTTCCGTTGGAAAAGCCATGCCCTGATAGGGCACCTACGGCAGTATTATATCTACCATCAGTACTACTGCCATAACCATCTAAACTCTCGAGAGCACTATTTCCAACGGCAACATTTTGTGTACCATTTCTTATACGTAGTAGAGAAGCGTCTCCTATAGCGACATTTTCTTGTGCTGTTCTATTTCTATACATCGCTTGTCGACCAATAGCAACATTCCTAATGCCTGTTGCTCCTATATAATCGGCCATTATTCCAGTTCCAATAAGGATATTATTTGATGCAGTAGTAAGGCCGGCACCAGCATTATTACCTATTGCAATATTATCACTTCCAGAAGTAAGAGAATTTCCAGCAGATGTTCCTGCAAGAAAGTTGTTAGTTCCAGAGGTGTATGTGTCGGCAAAGTTGGTAAGGTTAGCACTATAAAGGTTACCAGTACCGATAGTCGCAAATTCTCCACCGCCACCACCTGACTGTGCCACCCAATCATAGTCTGAACCATTCCAACTTAATACTTCACCGGATGATGCTGTGCCAGTATTAAGATGTGTGTCCACATCTGAATCTGTGTATCCTGCTGGAATATCTGATGTTAATGCTAGTATGCCTGTGCCCACACCTGGAATTGTGAGACCATTCAATGTGCCCACACCAATAACATTATTACTTTTTGCGTCTATAGGAATATCAAACTGCATAACGGAAGTGGCTTGATCTATTAGTATAGCATCTTTCCAGCCACTATTGTAATATTGAAGTTTGATACCACCTGTAGAGGCACCACCTCGTAATTCTAAAAACTCATTATTGCCTATATTGTGGGCATTAATACTATTAGTATCTAGTCCACCAGCACTAGTAATAGATAGTCTGTTACTACTGAATGTAATACCAGTTTCAGCATTTAGGGTATCAGCAGTAGCACTTCCTGTAATAATTCTATTGTCAGCATTGTTATTAATTGTTGTGCCACCTCCTGCGTTGGCATCCACGTAGGCCTTGGTAGCCGCGTCTTGTGGATCTGTGGGATCTACCACATTGATAATTTTGCTGGTGCTCACATCCACAGCACCTGGACCGTCTGGATCCAAAACAAGATCCATGCCATACTGTGGAGTTCTTATCGCGTAACCATGGGTGTATAGATCACCGCCCAATCTTGGAAAGGGATCTTGTCCCAAACCCACGTGACCATCTGGGTGTTCAAATGTGATGGAATCAATGTTGTAGATGTCTGTGAAACTGTGTCCAGTGACATCTATTAACAAAGAAGTATAACCAAAATAACTGGTGCTTGTTACAGTCAATGTTTGGGTTATATCGATTGGACCTCCTCCAGGACTATTATTGTTGTTGAAATGCACAGTGATCTGATCTCCTGCTTTGAGATTGTACAGATAATAGTACCACGTGCCCACCACACTTCCTGTTGCAGAAAATGGTGTTGGGTGAAGTAATGTAATTCTGTTGTTGATACCCGCCATTGAGATACCATTAGTCCAATCACCATTGGCTATGGAATAAGTTTTGGGTTCACTGCCATTGGCATTGACCCAATCTCCTGAACCTGCATTGTATGATAACACTTGATTGTCTTGTGGATTGTTGATGTCAACGCCTGTGACCTGACCTAAAGTAATTGCTGAAAGATAAGTTGCTGAATCCACAGAATAATTGCCTGCTCCATCAGTTTTCATAAATCCTGATGATGTGAAATCTCCATCCACCACCACATCTGCGTGTGATGTTTCTGCTGTGAGATATGAACTTAAATCTGGTCCTGTGATTGTGATGTTGCCATCCACATCACTGGCAGTGGTGATATTTGCTCCACCTTTGATTGAAATGTTTGATCCTGACTGCACAGTTCTCACTGTGGAATCATCGCCTGTGATATTGAAACTGAATTTGCCTGCTGTGACATCTGCGATTGATGAGTCCAAGTCTGTTTGACTTGGAATTTTAACACCACCCAATTTTAATTCACCACTCTCAACACTGATTGCTGTGCCACCCAAATTGATGGTGTTGCCTGACAGATATAAATCTTTAAATCTTTTTGTGGCAGAACCAATATCATAAGCCACATTGGTGTCTGGAATAATATCACCTTTCACTGTGCCGTCAAGATTGATTTTGTTGTTCTCAGCATCAACCAAGATGGTTGAATCACTGCCCACCACGTTGCTGTCTCTACCCTCTAATATCTCAGCATACACTTCAGTGAAGTTTTCATTCACTTTGATGAATGCGGATCTTAGCGGTTCGCCGTCACCGTAGTTGGCGTCTGTTCCTACATTTATAATTTTTTGTGCCATTATACTCTACCTATCACTGCTTCGATAATGCCTTCACCAGCATCATCTTTGTTTTGTATTGCTTTACCAATAATTGTGCCTGCTTTGGCATCATTGTTTCTAATTGCGTAACCTGGTGTGGTTGAACTCACCAATAGGTCACCTTTTTGTATGATTCCCACCACTTTGATTTTGGTTCTTCCTGTTAGAGCCAATGCTGTGACATGGTCTCCTTCAAGTGAATTGTTCATCAAGTATGCTGGATTTTCTGAAACAACACCTGCCACTCTGGTGTCATTTTTAACACCTGTTGTGGTTAATTCTGCTTCACCACCGAATATTAAAACTGTGCCCACATCATATGAGTCATCTGCTAGATAGTTCTCTGCCAAGTCAGCGTATTGAGCCGAAGTGGCCACACCATCAAACACATTGGCATACATGGTTGAATAACGTTTGCCTGTTGAACCAACATCCATGTTGTCACTGCCAGGAATAATACCCTGTGTTGTGGCAATAATTGGAACCACACCATCTGCCACGAAAGCAATTTTTCCTTCTGATGATTCATCCAGACTCACAATGTATGGGTTGCTGGATCCAAATGCCACTCCTGTGAAGTTGGCAGTTTTGGCATCTGATTCGATGTACTTGGTGTAAATGTATGTGGAAGCAATCGCTGGATCTGTGTTTTGTGCTGATCCATTATTATTGCTAGGTGAAGGAGAAGCATCTGCTCCACCAAATCCAAATCTATTTCCTGTGAATGTGTGTTGTGTGTTGTCCACATTTGATCCAATCACACCATAAACTATTTGTCCACCAGGTGTTGTCACTTGCAGTGTTGATGCTGATGTGTCGAAAATTAATGTGCCGTCAATTGCTAATGAACCGACATCCAACTGACCTGATGCATCTGTTTTTGTAATACTGTTGGCTTCTCCTGTTTGAGAAACATTTGTGTAAGCATAAGTTGTAGCACCTGTTTTAATCAATGCTGAACCAGGATCTGCCGCAACACCCACTTCACTTACAAAGTCGCCGTCTTCTAATCCACCACCATTGCCTACAATAGATGAATATGAAACTTTTTCTGGAGCACCAGTACCTGCTGTGTTTCTACCATAAGAGAAGAAGTTGTCCAATTCAGGTAAGTCTGCCAAGTCAACTGATCCACTTTTCAGTGTAACCCAACCGTTGGTTACTGTGAAGTCGCCTGAATCAAAACTTGCCAATCCTAAATCTGCTTGAGTAATTCCTGTATCATTGGCTCTTGTGGTCGCCGCCTGCATTGACAGTTTGCTTTGACTGATTGCCGCAGTTGCTGATACATCTGCGTTAATAATTGATCCAGCATTCAATTGGAAATTGATTGTGGTTTCAGAATTTGATCTGCTGGCAGTCACAGTAACATCTGATTGAGCATCTTCTACACCGTTTCCAATTTCGTTGATGCCAGTGTCAATCACATCAGCAGTTACACCTGAACCATTGTTTATTGTGTCATTAAGACTGAAGTCTGCTACCGATGTTAAATTGTATGAGATTCTTGTTGCTAGTCCGTAACCTGGAACCTGTGCTTGAATTAAATCATAGATAACACCTGTTGCTCCTGAGTTAGATCCTGTGATTGTTTCACCGCCAGCAAATAAACCATTGTCTGCTGGAGTTGTGTAAATTCTTTTTGCTCCATTGAATACCAACAGTTGTCCTGCTTGAATTGGAGTAATAATGTTGACGTCTCTATTATCAACCACTTCATCTGTTTGATAATTGATTTGATCCACATAAGATTTTGTTGCGGCATCTTGATTTACACCTGGGTCTTGTAAATTTTGTAGTTTGAATCCACCAGCACTGACGTTGTTGGTGAATGGAGTTGTACCATCTCTTGCCACGGCACCTGCACCAATTGGATTTGTAACCAATTGATTGTTGTGATCCCAATGTAATCTTCTGTTGACATATCCACGCACTGCTGATTCTGTAGGCACAGTGTCAGAAGAGTTGTCAGTCATTGCTGTGTCACTTGAAAATTCTGCAACCACAACACCACGTTTAAATCCAATACCATCCAAGTTGCTCAATGCAATTGAAGCCGAGAATGTAACTGAACCTGTACCTTGGTCAACTGTGAAGAATTTACCCACACGGAAGAAACCGTCTTGGTCAGTGCTCACATAGAACACACGTCCTTTGCCTCGTTCATCCACTTCCTGTGCTTGTACAGGTTCTTGTGGATCTCCGTAAATCACATTTGGATAGTTAGTAGTGTTGAAACCACCCGTTCCTATGTCTAAGAAATCGTGTCCTGTGGCTCTACAAGTTGAAATTGATACGGTTAAAGTTCCTGTTTCACCTGAGGCAAGGTTTGCTCTTAGGCTTATGGACTGATTCAATCTGTACATTGAACTTTGTAATCCTGCTCCAATAGGAGTAGCATTAACATCATTCACATCTTGAATTGTGATTGTGGCATACGTGCTTCTATCTGTGTATGAAGTAATTCTGTGAACTTTTCCGTCCCAACCAAATATCATATCTCCAGCATTTAATCTGTTGATGTCTGATTGTTGAGTTAATTGATCAATAGCAATCACCACATCGCCTGGTGTGTTACCCATTGTGGTACCAGCACCTGCGTAGGTGTTGTTGACCACTTCAGTCATGTTCACGTTCATTTTGACAGTGTCAAAAGGAGAATCCATTCCAATGATTGATTCATCATTAGCAAGTGGTGTTCCTACTGGATCATTTGTTTGGAATGAAATACTTCTGTAAACAGCATCAGTGTATTCATCAAACACAATCGCTGTGGATGGTCTGGTTGGTGAAACATCTTCTAAATCTTCAAATTTGAATGATCTAGATGCTCTGATTGTGACAATTTGTCCATCTACTAAAGCATCTTTCAATCCAGTGGTAGATGTGTTGTCTGATCCAGCAGTTCCAAGGTTAATTTTATAAACTGTACCATCTCTGGTGGCAGGTTGACTAGGCGCCACAGTAGTTTCAACATTGGTTACTTCGTATCTCACAACACCAATTGCACCACCGTGATCAATCTCTATTTCTGAATTGTTATAAGGTATGTATTCTAAATCATAAAGATATACTGCTGTGCCCAATACCGGTTGAGCAAAATCTGTTGAGCCATCGTTGAACACTATACCGGATTGTGTCATATTATCACTCAATGTGATAACATCGATTTTTTCATTTGGATTAGAACCTTCAGCAACTAAACCAAAGTCACCGTGTGCAGATGAACAGTTCAATGCACGAATCTGACCTCCTGCATTGGCGTACATCGCTATGTGACAGTAATAAGTGAAAGTAGAAACTTGTTCAGATAAACCACCATTCGTTGCCACAAGTCCATATGCTAAATCGTTTATCTGTACAAAGTCATTTGCAAGTAAAGATCTATTACCTGCTGTTTGTACAATAATATTGTAAGGTGTTGGATATGTGCCATCCCAACCGTTACCACTGTTTGAATTAGATGCTAATAATAATGTTGCAGTACCTGCCGATTGATCATAATTAGTGATTGCGGCAACTTGATATCTTGCTCCATCAATGTAAAATGGTGCAGGCATTTGAGGTTTGCGTAAAAATAAACCTGTTCCTGGCAGTGAAGCAACTTCGAGACTGAAAGCAGAATTTAATCCTACAACTCGCATTTCAACATTACCAGCATAACCATCCACATACATTCCACCTCTGAATGATTTTGCGTTAACACTCTGAGAGAATGAAGAAGCCGTTTGAGTATATGGTGATTTGGTTAAAACTTGTCCATCAGGATCCAATACTTCAGCAAATCCACCATGTGCTTGGAATGTGATGTTTCTTACCACTGACGCATCGTTCATCAAGAATACATCCATCTCCTTGTTGTTGATAGCAGGATTGTAAGCAGGATCTCCTTGAGGTACTGATGTATTAATAGGCTTGGATGGATCTTCAGCGTAATGATATGCAAATGCCTGTGTGCCAAGCACTAGTCCATCAAATGTTGTATCTCTGTAGAAATAAATGTTTGCCCAAGGTGATTGTGAAACAGCATCAAGTGGTCTGATAATTGTTCTTCTAAATTCATCTCCTTTAATAGATGTGTTGGCAGGTAACTTGATCGGTAAGTGTTCTTCGTATATGCCTGATTCAACTCTGATTGTGATTTGAGCATCTTTTACTTTGTTACCAAATTCCATTTCTTCACCAACAGTGAATTCTCTAGGTTCTTTTAAGAACATTTGAACTGTGTCTACACTTGCGCCTGCTGTGACAGAAACAATTTCACCCACTGCTCCAGAAGTTTTACCTCTGATTAATTTGCCTGGAACTAGATCTTTGTTGTTAGGTTGGTTTTGATCTACGAATCCTGTGTTGCCATTTGAAATTGTAATTGTGTATGTGCTACCATCAACCAATGTTGTGACGTAATCATAATTTTGAATTATTCCTTTAATCAATTCAAATTTTGCATTGGCAGAGTCTTTGCCTGATTGTGGAACAATTTTAGTGATATCGATAGTTTGTGACACTGCTTGTTGATACAATGTGCCTGGTGCTGTGTTTGTTAAAATGTTATTAACAATTAAACTTTGTGCAAACTGAATAGCACCCAACGTTTCAGTTAATTGTTGTTTGATTGCTTTTAGTCCGCTGTTTGAAGAATAATATCTCTTTGCCGCCTGTATAGATTGACTGTTGGCTGTTAAGCCTCCTAAAACATCAAGCACAACAGCATCTTGTATCAGTCCTAAATCTCTTTCACACGTTGCTATGTTGTAAGAAAAATTTGGATATGTTGCGTTAACATATGCAACAGTTTCTTTGATAATGAATTGTCTGTTGGCATCCATTAAAAACTTCAATTGAGTTTGTCCTGTTGATGAAGTTATTTGTGCAGATTGTACAGTTGAATTAAAATTACCACCATTGTAGGTTATAATTTGAGTGTAAGGTCCAACACCAAATGGTGCTGTTGCTATAATTTGTTCAGCTCTTCTTGCCGCGGCAGAAATTGTTTTGTAAGCATATGCCAATGATCTTCCATACTTGTCAGCAGGTACACCTTGCATTGTATCATCACCATCTTGACTTACAAATAGATTAGTTGTTGATGCATAAGAAGTTGTATCCACATAATATTTTGAAGCCGCTTGTAAATCTGTTGGACCGTTTGGAGTACCTGTACCTGCTAAATCTCCTGGGTGATCGCTCAAGTAAAGAGGCCCGGTCATAGAATCACCTTGGCGTCTTACTGCTGATGTTCTTTGAATTGCTTCTGTAGATAGATAATTTCCAGACAGAGTAGAGTCATATGCTCCATCAGTAATTGTTTGAGCGCCTGTTCCACCTGATACTATAATTTTTATTCTTGTTGCATCGTTGTCGTTGGTTGCTTCTGCAGATGATGAATGTAAAGATATAGTGTTAGCATCTACATATCTAATATAGTAATTTGTTCCACTTACAACATTTGAAGCATCTGTTCCAGTAGAATTATAAACAAAAGGTAAACCATTAGAAGTTGTTGTAAAACCATGTGCAGGAATGTTTAAATTTCCACTCACATATGCTGTGATAGTTTTTGTGTATTCTGATGCATTGATAGGTTCTGGTCTAATTCTTACTTCTCCTGCTACACCACCCACACCTGAACTTCTTAAATATCTTCTATCAGCATAACCTTTGTTGATTACTAAATCATCTAGTGTAATATTTGTTCCATGAGTAGAATTAAAATCGTTTACAGCAGTTTGAGTTAATCCAACATTACCAATAGCAAAATTATTTGCATTCAATGGTCCACCTAAATCTGGTGATATATCGGAGTCAACACTGATAGAGTCTACAGTTAAAATAATGTTGTTGGCATCTGTGTAATCTACAGACAGTCCTGCTCCTGCAATGCCTTTCATTTCAAGGGCAGTGCCGGCAGAATTAGAAACTGGAATTTTATTTGCACCTAATTGATTAGGTGTGTCCGATAATGATGTGAAACCTATTTGACCGCCTTGTCCAAAGACAGCATATAATTCTGTGAAGTTTTCATTGGTTTTATTAAACGCATCTCTGATACTATCACCTGTACCATCGTTACCTTCAATACCAATATTAATAAACTGTTTAGCCATTTATCCTATCCATATCAAACTGAATGCTTTCGCCACAACCACAAGCACTTTTGGTGTTGGGATTGTGTATCTCAAATTGTGAACCAAATACTTCATTCACATAATCGATTTCAGTTCCAAACAAGTACATCACACTGTGACTGTCTATCACTAGTTTGCCGCCTTCTACTTCTATAATTTCATCTCCTGACTCAATTTCATTCTCGTCAGCAAATCCCCAATCATAGGAGAAACCAGCACAGCCACCTCCTCTAATACCCAATCTTACAGCATATTTGCTGTTGCTACTACACAAATCTTTAACTTTATTTTGTGCTGAAGCAGTAAGTGTCAAAATGGGCATAAAATAGTGTCCTCGTCTGTTGTATTTATGGAATTTTTACAAATGCTAATGTAAATAAATGTATGTATTTAGGAGAAAAAAAGGTTAAGACCGAATCTGAACGTGTCAGTAAGTTGGGTATAAAACACCAATGCAAACGCACTAAAACCTATTATGCGTTCAAGTGTGATGTGTGTGCTTCTGAATTTTTAAGAGCAAAAGGAAAAATTGAAAAAAAGCGTCTCACCAACTTTTACAAACACGTTTGTACTGAATGCGACCCAAAACGTTTTGCTCAACAACAAGGCGTTAAACAAAGACAGGTATTGGGTATGAACGCATCCAGTGACATTCCTATCAGTAAATTGTAATTACTCTGACTTCCAAATTGTCCAAGCACCGTATACAATTGCCGCGTAGGCCACAATTGCCGCGATTGGTTTGAAAATTAAAAATGAAACGCCAGCCGCAATTAAAAGAGCACCGTCTAAGGTTGTTCTTTCTTTGATTCTAGCATTGATCCATTTTTGGATTTGATTTATCATATTGGTCTCCTTCTTTTAAGATTGCAATCTTAAATTGATTGACTCCCAATTAATTATTCTCATAATGCCTTCAAGATATTTCTTCTTGGCATCCTTGGCAGGAACATAATCCGAAAATGAATGTTCCCACATATCAATTGGCATCAATATGTCGGTTTTGTATGATTGATTTGGTGTGGTTTTGATAGAACCGTTTTTGGCAATGTACACCCAACCAGAACCTTGTATGGTCATGGCAGTTCTTATCAATTCTTTTTTGAAGTCTTCAAATGACTTGTGAGTTGCTTCTATTAAATTTTTTATATCACCTGTGGGTTTGTTGCCTGGACGAGGTGCTTGTAGTTGACTCCAAAACATATTGTGAAGTTTTGCTCCACCATAGTTAAAATCTGGATCACCTTCACCATCGTTGTATCTTCTCACATATGCTTTGGTCAGCACATTGTAATGATAATCTATATTTTCTTCAGACAGCACTGGTGAAAGTTCTGACATTTTGTAAGGCAGTTTCACTGCTTCTAATTTGGATTCTCTATTCTTTTTTGATTCTGTAATCTGTTCTAGTTTCATGTAGATATTTATCGCTACACTAAACCAAGTTCCACAGCCTGATTGTGCAGTTGCTCTGCGGCAAGATTCTTCGCTTTGGCTTCTACTTGTATGTCCAATTGAGGTAAAAATGACAGTGCCCATTCATTCACAGCACGATTGGGCAACAGTTCGCTGTGAGCTCGTAATTTTTGTTTTTTACAACCTTTGTCCAACAGTGTCTGCATATCATGAATTTCTTTGTGCATATCTTCTGCATTAGGATATGCAGGTGCTAACCATTCATCTCTGCTGTAAGAATAGTGCATGGTTGGTCTGACACCACGCCATGAGTCCACAACTCTTTTCACTCTATCGTCTGTGGCTTGAATGTATTCACCTGTTCTCACCCAATGGTGATGTATATCTAAAACTAATGCACAGTGTTTTTCTAATTCTAAACTGGATTCTAAACCCCAACCCATTTCATCGTTTTCTATTGTGAGTAGGTTACGTGCTTCTGGAGACATTCTTGGTATTGCTTTAATGATACCTTCAGGTCCTTGTCTGCCGGATATGTGTACGTTAATTTTACAGCCATCTTGGAAAGACTTACCAAAGCCCATCCAACGTGCCATACGCACATGATATTCAAATTCGTCTATGCTTCTTTCCACAATGTCTTCATTGTCGCTGGCTAACACTGTGAATTGTCCTGGATGAAAACTGATCTTCACGTTGTGTTTTCTTGCCAAGTCACCTGCTTCAGCAAAATGTTTTTCACAATATTGTATAACATCTGGTTTGTCCCAATAATATCTCCAGGTATTTTCTGTTGCCACAGGCAGTATGGGAGATGAAATTCTGCACATACGTCTACTCTCTGGCAGTGTTGAAACTTTTAAAATTAAATTTTTAATACCGTCAATGTTGTGTTTGAACACAAATGCCAATTTTTCTTCAGCATCTGCTTTGTGTTCATTTAACCAACGCACTGTGGTTGAACGTGTGTTCATTGGTCTTTCTATTTCTTCTAGTTGTTTTTTCTTAAGAGATCTATCATGGTGGAACCATTGACAGCAGAATCCAATACGTCTAATCATGCTTTATTATAGCATATATTTTGGTATATGTCAAACGTACATTGTGTTAAAACTGATAGTTATTCTTTCATCAGTTTGATTAGGATTAGAAAAATGTTCTAACCATGAAGGGAAAAGATACAATATTCCTTGTTCGCAAGGTACTTCCACACTTTTATTGTTGTATTCTGTGTTTTTAGAAAAAAGTTCGTGCATTCTATAAGGTTGTAAAGGAGAAATAAAATTTAATCCCACACTGCCTTGATCCACTTTTGGATAATATGCCGCACTCACAATACTTACTTCGTGTCTGTGCATTTGAACACTTTGACCTTTTCCTAACTTGTTAAACCAACTCATTGATATTTTTATATTGTTTGGTAATCCAACTTTATCACAATACACATCAACGGCTTTTTGGAAGTCTGCTTTTAAATCTTTTACATCTTCGTGATCTAATATGTGATGATCACCTTTCAAATAACTGCTTTCAGCACCACTCACTAGCCCGTGCGGTTTGGTTTTCCATACTTCTATCAATTCCAATAATTTTTTATTATCTTTGTGCTCTTTAAAATCGAATCGTAGCACAGGTGTTGCGAACATATTTGCTATGTTGTAGTTCATTTCCAATTCTCCTTACACCAGGGATCCTGGCAATGTTTAGGTTGAGGGTCACCGTGAAACACAGCAATAGATGTTTCAGGATGTATTTTAGGCACGCCTGGAGAGACAAAATCTTTAATGCCGTCTTTATTACGCACCATGGGAGGCTTTCCTCGCATTTCCCATTTGTAACTCTGTATCCATTCGTCGGGCCAAAAACTAAAATCTCTTTTCACTTGAGCAAATAACCAATCCTGATCTCCATGAAATCTACGCACAGGACTAGATGGGTCTTTTATAAAATCTCGATAAATTTGTGGATGCTGTCCAATGTTCCATCGTACCACACTGCTGTTAAATTTATTCCAGGCAGGATTGTTACATCTATTAAAATCTCTAATCACACAAAACTCACCTGGTTTGTATGTGAATAGATTATCTATACTTCTAAAAATAATAACATCTAAATCTATGTACAAAATTGTGCCCTGTGGATCTTGTAGAGGAAGACTGGGATTAAACAGTAAAGGTTTGTGCCACCAACCATTAACTCCATAAGATGTTGGCAGTGGCATCACTTTAACTGTATGATTGAGTCCTGTGGGATTTTCTGTGAAGCAAACAAATTCAAATGGCAGTGTACAATATCTACGCACCATTTGTTCCAGTGTATTCACATACTCTGGACCATACTTGTTTCCCCATTTAAGACAGACAATGTAGTTGATCATTATGCTTCGTATATAGCAGAATTGGCTCCATGCTCAGCACACTCCACTCTAACCACATAACAACGATTATTTGTTTTCTCTCTAATGTATTTGTCAGCAAAGTTAAAGGCGTGTTCTGCAAATTTTTCTGCACCTACTCCTTTGAAAAATCTAATTTCTGCTAGATCCAGTTCTTGTAGTTCTCTAAATTTATCAATGTGTGGATCATCTAAATCCAAACAAAGTTTATGATCGAACTGATCTTCCAACCAAGCCTTCAAAGGTTTTAGTCCTCCAAAGTCGACCACCCAGTTCTTGTTGTCCAGTTCATCACAACCAAACGTGAATGTAAATGCTAATGAATAACCATGTAGCAGATGGCAGTGTGAATGATCTGCATTTGGTTGACGGAACACTGCCGATAATCCAATGTTGTGTCCGTAGTGTTTTGTACTATAATGTTTCATATGTTTTCCTTTTCCAACGGCAGAATGTTTAAAGAGGGTTGACGTTGAGACCTCATATGTTTAACTATACAAAAATAATTTGTGCTTGTCAAGTTTAAATTATAATACTTTTTTGTAAATCTGTCAATGGTATTATTTTTAAATTTGGTATATTTTTCCAACTTTCCGGTGTTTGGAAATTTTCTTCCACATAGTAGTTGAAGTTTTGTTTTGAATAGTGTTCAAATATCTTTTTATTTTGGTAGATCCAGTATGATGGATCCACTGGCTGTTTGGCTGAATCGGAATAGGATTTGGTATCCTTATAAACATTATTCACATAACCTTCCACACCAAACAGATCAAATCCTATAATATGAATGTATTCAGTCACTGCATAATGTAGAGCAACCAATAGAGCATATTGTCCTGTACCCCAGTGCCAAGGATCATCCTGTCTTGAATCTCCTTTGTAAGGCACATCTGGCACAGGAAATACTCCGAATTCTTCATACCATTCCTGTCTTGTGTATAGACAACTTTCATCCGCATTGGGATGGTTGAGTGCTTCACGCACCATGCGTCTATCACAACACACTAAATGATCCACTCTTATGTCCCTGAAGATAGCATTACAGCCCACCGTGGGCAGTTTTAAACTTTGAATATCTATTCCTAATCGGCTCTCGCCGTTTCCAATCACTAACATATTAAATAACCATATAATGAACAATTCTATTTACACAGATGTGGCTGAGTGGTTGGCTGAAATTGTCAAACCCAGAAAGCAATTGAACGGACTCAGCATCTGTCCATATGCTGAAAAAGGCAGTTGGGAAGTGATTTGCGATCAGGATGTTGATGTAAAATTATGTACTCAAGATGTTACGATCTTTGTTTTACCTCGACAAATGTCCAAAAAGAAAATGGAACAGTATGCCCAGCAATTAAAACAGAAACATCATACATATGTTTTTTTGCCTGATCATAAAGATGCTAACACAAGAATAAAAAATGTAGCCACAGGCAACGGCAAACACAATTTAATGCTGGTTCAAAAAAGAAAAAAATTGGATACTGCTAGAAGAGTGCTTGAAAAGAGCAGTTATTATGATTATATGGATGCTGAGTACAAAAAGAAATTGTTTGATTATTAACGTCTTTTGATATCTTTTCTGCTGATATATTCTTTTTTGATAGATTTTAATTCGTTCAACACATCAGCAAATCTTTTGTTGGCATCATTTAATAATCTGAATATATCTTTAACAGCATAAATTACCCACCACCACCAAGTGAATGCTGTGATGGCAAAAGAAATTCCAATGGTCATTAAAACAAGATGCAACCAAGTGTTTAGGTCAAAAACCAAAACTACACATAGTATGATTAGTGCTGTTAGTGGAGCAAGTCTTCCAAGCCACACCCAAACACCTACTGATTTTTTTACTGAGAAATATTTCCGAAACTTTTCCATTCGCCTGGTGTACCTGTTAAAACACAGATCCATCCAACGACACTGCCTGGGACAGGATTAGAATTCCACACAATATCGCCTTTTGCGTGAACACCCATTGTTGGAACATCGTCCGCAACACTGAATCGTTTACCATCCATTCTCACAGGACCAGCAACTTCAAAACTAGCATCATCTCTGATGTTATTGATACCAATACCAAGTTTGCCATGTATTTTGACTTTCTTGTCATTGCCACCTTGTGTTCCGATAGTCACATCGCCATTGGCTTTAACAACTATTCTGTCTGTGCTGTCTGTTTGAATTCTTAAGTCGTGTGTAGTATAAGTTCCTACTTCGGCATCTACATCATTGGGTTGAACAATAAATTCAACATAGTTTGATGCCACGGATAACTGTCCGTTTGATTGTTCTATACCAACTCCCAATCTACTCATACCTGAGTTCCAGAAAACAAATTGATCAATGTTCATATCGCCGTTTACTGCTAATCCGTTTAATATGCCAACTGATCTAAGATTTGATTTCTTAACTGTAGGACCTAATTCTTCAGTTGAAAGAACCAGTGTGTTGTCTATAGAATAATGAGCATCTCTGTGAAGATCTATTGTGTTTGAACTCCACAATCTGTCAGGATCTTTTTGGAAGTTCAGCATTTTTGTATTGCCGAATCCACTCCATTGTAGTCCTTTTCCGTAAATTGTGTTTTTCTCTGATCCATCAAAATTGATAGATTTACTAGAATTTACAACTTGATCATCAGCAGATGCGTGTACACTTAGGTTTTCGATTGCGTCACCCAATGTCACTAACCCGTTTTTGATTGAAATAATGTCGTCTCTAATGCTCATATACAGTTATTTATCTAACTGCTCTTAACAAAATGACTTCCTCATTGACTCTACCATTGAGTTTTACACCCATGGTTTTAATAGCATCATAGAATTCCAGCACCTTTTTAGGGCCTGAATTTGCGAATTCTTTCAACTGCTCCTCAGGTTTTCTGAGTGTTTTTTGAATGCTGTTTTCTTCATCAAATCCTTTGATTGATGTGCCTTTTACCATTAGCCCTGTGCCTGGTCTATTCATTCCTCTCGGATCCAATGTTTTTGCTTTGTAATGACCCAACTTTCTTGTTTTAGTATTGTACACCCACAGTGCTTCAGCATAGATAATTTCTGTTGGATCTATTGATTGCACCTGCAATTTTTCATCTTGTTTTTTGTATTGTAGTTTTGCTACTAATTTTTCTGGAGATTTCTCTTTCTTTTTACGAGGTTTACGATTGGCATTGGCAATATCGATCATTCTGTCACAGGCTTCAAAGATATTATCATATGCTCTTATTCCTTTTTGAATTGTTTCATCATCCACATCTTCATAGGATTCCAACAGTTGTCTGTCATCAGAGTCGTGATCTTCTTCATCTGTGATTTCTTTAAACTTTAAATTTTTAGAACGCAGTGTCAATAGTTCTTTGTACTCTTGATATTGTGGTTCATACATTTCCATTATTTTTCTAGCATGAACACCACCTACTTGTTGTTTTTTAAATATGTCTATCAATTTGAATTTGTCTGGATTGAATTTGTCTGGGTGTGTTAGATATCTATCCAACCAATCTTCAATAGGTTCCAATATCTCGTGGACTCTTTTTTTGATTCGTTCTTGTATTGTGGGTCTTTTTATTTCTTGAGTTTCTTCCATACTATAACTGATATATAGTCTCTTGAAGTAAAAATCAAGACTTTTTCTTTCGATTTCTTTCTAAAAGGATCTGTTTTGGGGTTTTTGCTCCAGGAGTTAACTTCATAACTCTAAGGCTAAACAGTTTCTTTTTGCCTTTGGAAGTAACAATAACAGGTTGTCCGTGTTCATCTGTTTCAATGGATTTGACTGTGGCTTGTACATTTCTAAAACGTCCTACTTCCACTTTGTCACCCACTTTGATGTCTACTGTGTATGATTTCATTTACTGTACATAAGCATTAAAACTGATGCTTATCCTTTCTTTATCTTTAAGTTGTTGCTCGACAGAGTGTGTTATGTAACTAGGAAAAAGATATAATCTACCTGTTTGTGGTTTGAAACTGATTATGTTTTTTGTGTAAGATGTTTCTATTACACCAATCTTCCAAGGCCAATTACTGTTTTTATTTTGATCATGAAATGATATTCTAGCATCATCTTCTTCTGCTTGTACATAGTATATCCCGCTGATTGTATCTGGAATATGATTGTGTTCACCATGACTGCTGTATTTTCTATTAATATTGAACCAACTACCAGTCAGATTACAATAACCTTCCAACCCCAAGTCCTTGACTGCTTCTACCACATTACCCATTATAAAGTTTTTTAAATCTTTACACTCATCAAACTCTAAAATATTTGTGATGGGTCCGAAACTTGTGTACCCATCCACCGTATATTTCACATTGGGATTGGGATTTTTCTTTTCAATGTCTTTGAATAGTGGAACCAGTGTTTGCTTTACAGTGTTTGAATCTTTGTTTTCAAACTGCCAAATAGGCACAGGAAATATTTCGTGTCGTTGCATTAAACGTCATCACCTTCCATCACATAGAATGTTGAACTTTTACCTGTTGAATCTTCTTCCAAATGATAATGTTCATTATTGTAAACAATTTCACTGAACACTTGAAATCCGTCACAATTTTCATAATTGATTGCTATTTTTTTTAAATCAAGTCCTCTATGATCTGTTTGTATAGAGCCTGTGTACCAACCACCTTTGTTGAAATATTGTCCAAACAAATAATATTTGTCCTTACAACTTTTCGACCCTGAGTTATGTTCTGCTGTGCATTTAACTTTGATTCCTAGTTTTTTGAAATCTTTCATATCTATCTGACGATCTTCTATAAAATTGCCTTCTTCGTCCTGCATAGAATGACCGTCTTTGTCTGTTTCTGTAATGGTCATATATTGTCCATCTGAAAATTCAGGTCCTGATGTGTGACAGATGTCTTCGTATTCATAGAAGGGTTTTGTAAATTTTGCTTCTGGTGGAGTACCATCGTCTTCTCTATCATCGCCCCAATCCGCACCAGCAATGTGTTCTGCAAGTTCTTCATCTTTGCCTTCCCAATAATTGAATTGTGCTTCTGTGATTTCCCCCATGGCAACTTCGCCACCATATCTACCAAAGTCCAATCTAAAATACCTATTTGGGTTTTTAATGGCTTTGACTAATTCTTTTTTCTTTTTACTTGATACTTTCTTTATCATCTTCTGTCTTTGGTGGTTGCCAGTTTTCTATGTAAATTTTATTGTATTGAGTTTTGTCTATGATATCATATTTGAATGGACCATCAATGATCAACTGTTCATCTTCAATCTGCCATTCATCCTGCCAATCATAAACCCAACCCATGCCTGATCTGCCGTCATCGTCGTCTGGGTCTCCATTGTACCACTTGTCTTCGAATTCTTCTTTTTGAGCATCAGTCCAATCGCCATCGTAATCAAACCATACACCGATCAAGTCATCCAGTTCAGCACCATGTCCTATTGTGCTGTCACAGTAGTGTTGGTTGGTTTTGAACTGATAGGGCCAGTTCATATCATCACCTTCCTTGTAGCCATATCCCCAACGATAGGTTTCGTTGACCTCAACAAATCTGTGTCCTGGTTCTCCCAATGGCACATTGTACAACTGTATCATTTGTGTGATGCTTTTTTTGTGAAGGGGAGTAATTTTTATCAACACATCTTCTGGTCTGAATCCGTGCTTGATGTTATCTACTAGATTTTGCTTTTCTTGACTTGTTGGTTTAGTCATCTTTCACCTTCCTGATCATTTTAGGTTTGCGTGGATACAATTGAGCACGTATATGGTCTTCATCAAATCCCTGCATTCTTTTCAGTTTGCCATTCACTTTAACAGAATAACTGTATGGTGGACCATCCCACTGCGTTAATTTAATATTTTCGTATCCTGTGATCATATGCTTTTTAAATTTTTTCGCCAATTTCAAATCCTCTAAATCTCATAAATCTTGGAAATCTCAATGAGTACTCATCTTGACTGTCCTGGTTCTTTGTGACAGCATCTGCTCTCACTTCCACAATCTGTCCTATTAATTGATCCTTGTGTTTCCAAAACTGATCTCTGTTGGCATCACTCAATCCAGATCCCACATTGGTAATAATCTTCTTGCCATCATCTACACCTTCGCAAATCAAAGCACCCAGTTTGCCTACATTTCTGCCTGTGCCTTCTTCTGTGGCTTTCACAGTTAAACTGACTTCAATAAACGGCTTTAATTTTAACCAAGCATGACTTCTTTTGCATTCATATGGAGCATTGATATCTTTGATCATAATACCTTCATAACCACCCTCTACTGCCCTCTTATTCACCTCTGTGTACGTCTTTTGACCTTCAGGTGTGTCTAAGTTCACAATTTCATGGTCCAGCACTGTAACGGCGTTTAAATTGGTTCTGTGCTGTTCATACCATGCTTTTAACATAGCAGTTCTCTGTGTTTGACTCTTGTCCCAAACTCCTTTTTTAAAGTCTGCTAATGGTAAGAAATCAAACAAATGAAGCACAGCATCTTTGGCATTGCCACCTTCTTTTCTGTGTACCTGTTTCATCAGGTCCTGAAAGTTCTCACTCATCACTTCACCATCCAACACCACAGGGTATGGTGGAGGACTGTTTTTAACCACAGCCGAAATCTCATCTGCTATGTGTCCAAAATTTGTAAATTCTTTTCCGTTACGACTGAACATATCCACTTTGCCATCGGGATACACTATGGTTATAACTCTAACACCATCCAATTTAACTTCCAGCATTTTTTCACCTGTCAGTTTCTTTTCGTGATTGGCACTATCATGAGCAAGTTGACAAGTAAACACGGGCACCATGTACTTGTCAAACTTGTTCTTCTTAGCAACTGAGTTTACAGTTTTTTCTGAAACTCCGCATCGTAAGTCTTTAATCAGTATTCTTCTGTAGAATCCATTCCATTGTTCTGCTGTGGCAGAGCTCATCACAAGATTGATGGCATCTCTTGCGGCGTGTCCTGTCAATTCTCTAGCATTTAATTTTTCAGCCAGTTCCTTAAATATTTCCCATTTGCAACCTTGTGCTGAAATCACATCATCTTTTGTAGGTACTTGCTTGACTCCAAATGTGTACAACTTGTCCAAACACATAGCAACACCTTCGAAGAATTCATCCAGTCCTTCATTCATTGCATCCAATAAAATTTTTTCTTTTGCTAGTCTACTATTGTCTGCTTCTAGTTTAGCAATTATGTCTTGCGGTTGTGTTCTCATATCAATTTCAATAAAATATATATTTGTAAGCCTAGCACAAGGATAGGCACAATGGTTCTAATCAGTTCCATTGTGTGATTGAACTCGTCTAGTTTTCTTTCCAATTTGTTTCTACGTTTTTTCATATCTATATTATAACTCCTTTTGGTACCAAAGTCAATATCATTACATTGGCTTCAGCACAGTATTTTTCGCCATTTCTTGCCAATTGTCAGGAAATGCTTTTGCCAAATCAGCAATTTTAAGCACAGTTCTAAGACTGATTTCTCTCAATTGTCTTTTGTATTCATCCACAAATGCCACAATAGATTGTTCAGTTTCTGTAGGCAGTGCATAAGATTTTAACATACCATCTGTCACAATCTGTTTAATTCTAAGTATTTTTTCTCTAATTGTGTCAATTGTTAAATCAATATAATGACATCTAGATTCCAGTGCTTCTAAATGATCTCTTAATTTTTTACTTTTAACATTGTCAAATTTAATGTTAGTGATAAAAATAACAGATCCAGCAAATTCAAAACTGTCTGGCACACCCTCTCTTCTCAACATATGCGAATCAGTGTTCCAACAAATTCTTCTAACTTTTTTAGAGTCCAATGCCGCCTTTAATATGTTTAAACTTAAATCATCTAGTAATATGCTATCACAGTCATCAAATACCAACACATTGTCAGCATCTGAATAGTTGTACAGTTTACAGTATAAACCAATAGGGCTCATAGCACCTTTTACAATTTCGTATTTAGGTTTGGTATTACCCAATGTGGATACAACACCGTATCTGTCCAACACAGTCTCAACACCGTGCGATTTACCAACACCTGGAGGGCCTGACACAATCATTGCTCTCACATCACCCTTTTTACAAGCCTTAGTCATGCTGTCTAAGATTGTGAATCTCTTTCTCATTCTTTCCACAGTTTCTGCATCACTCTCTTCTTTAGGTTGTGCAGGTGCAGTGTCTCTCAATTTGTTTTCTGCTGTCAAATTAATTCTAATTTGTTTTTTAGTTGCACCAGGATATTCATCCAAGTCATTAATTTTAACTGTGATAAAACCACCTTCTTTGTGTGGGTAAGGTTGGTAACCTTTTACAAGTTGGAAAGTTTGGTTCTCTATTGTTTTGTTTCTGTAAGAACCTTCTAGAACGTATATTGTGTTTTTCATTTGTGCCCTTTATGTTGCCTTAATTTGTTTGCCTTATGTTAATATTATAGTTTCAATAAACCAAAAAGTCAAGCCTTAATCTGCTCTGCTTTCACTGTACACAGTTAAACCATATTGGTTTTCTAATACCTTAGCAAAGGCATCACAAGCAATTTCTTTAATAGTCATTGATTGTGTGTGTCTGTATTTGTGTGTTTGTGGCATAATATCATAATAAGATACTCTCCAACCACCTCTGTAACCGTTGTCACCAATGCCTTGTTTCTTTAACCAACCTACAAATTTACCTTGAGCTGGTCTGATTGTGATGTTGGCGAATCCACAATACATCGGTTCTTCTTTGCCTTCCATGTAGGTATCAACAGCATCAACAGCCGCCTCTCTGGCTACACCCCACATCTGCATGGGTTCTACTTTTGCGTTTACAAATTTTATTACTTGTTTTACATCTTCTTTTAACATAGTGTTTCCTTCCTTTTGATTTGTGTTTTTGTTAAATTGATTCATTAATGTGTCTAACCATTTTTCTGCACTCTCTATATCCATTACATACTCCAATATGTTTCTGAACTTGGTGATAAAAAGTGTGGAGTGTTCACTGACTGCTTGATAGGTTTCTTTTGATCCTTGTCAAATATGCTGTAAACAATTTCAGTTGCTTCAATTGATTTTCTGTAAGTTTCTAAATCAACGATTTTCATCTCAACCATTTCGCCTGTTAATTCACCTTCTGCTTGTCTGCCAGTTTTACCATTTTCGTGTAAACCTAAACCTTCAAATCTAAAAGTTGAATATGGTTCTCTTTTAGCAAAACCTTCTGCAAACTTTTTCTTAATTCTAGTTAAAGATGCTTTTGCGTGTCCTAGTTCTCTGTGGATTTGTCCTGAGTAAGCATATTGCTTTTCACTTACTATTTCTGTTGTGTCTGTTCTGTATATTACGTATGCCATTTTGTGCCTCTTTTTGTTGCCTTGTTATAGTTTTATTATACAGTCTGAAGTACCAAAAAGTCAACCAAAAGTTACCTAAAAGAAATCCCATTCTATGCGGGTTTTTAGTCTGTGGATAACTTTTTTTTGCCCAAATAGTCCTTTTCGCCATAGGTTTTTGCCATATGACACAGCACACACAGGGTTTGAATGTTGGTTTTGGAATCATCTCCACCTCTGCTTTTTAGGTGAATATGATCACCGTGCATCACACCACGCATGGCTCTCAGTTTGTGATACTCATCTTCTATGTGTCCAAATCTTAAAACATCTGTTCTAGGATCATATCCGCAATTGGCACACTCCCAGCCTCTGTAGAATGTGTGTGGTCTTTCTGCTTTACCCATACCACCATATTCCACACACTCCAATTGATGTGCTCTACACAATGAATCTGAACCAGGTCCTTCGAAAACCGATATGGGTTCATCACAATCCACCAACGCACAGGTTTTGTTCTTGCGATGCTGTTCTTTCAGCACTGCGATACTTTTACGTTCGTCTTTGTTTGGATCTCTCAATTTTACCATAACATATCCTTACTAACTGCGAAACCATTGTTGGGTGTGTACTTGGGTGCTTTCAGTTTGGTGCTCTTTTTGATTTGAGCAATTATGAACGGCAGTCCACATCTCATCTCTGTTGTGAACCCTCTCACAATGATGTTACCATCTTTGTCCAAATCATCTGTGCCTTCATTCTTTTTCACATACCAGTTGGTGTATGCTTGACTGACTTTTTGCCAAAAAGGTCCATTGGGACTGAAGTCTGCTTCAAAGTATTCTTTGGTGAATGCCACAAAATCCAGAAGATATTGCTCATCCACTTTGATGTCTTGTTCATGGCATAGATTAAAATATTCAAACAATTGCCTAGCCTCCTTGGGATCCACAGGACGTTTTTGATTGAGATAGGTCCAGTATTGAGCAAACATTTTTGCCACTTCAGGATCTTTTCTTGTCTTCAATGATTTACTCATCAATGTATCTGCCAACAGTGTGAAAGCACCAGGTTGATCTTCATCACCAAATTTATTGTTGGTTACAAATAATCCTGCTTCTGCGAAGTAATCATTCTTCTGTGCGGTTGCTGTCCATTCAGGATCATTGGATCCATCTACCTTAACACCATACACCTGCTGTTTGTATATGTCTATAAACTCCAAAGGTTTCTTGGCATTACCATTCAACAAGATAAAGTTTCTACGTATCTCTGTTTTCTGTTTGGTTGAATATACCACTACAGGCACAATAGCGTCTGCCAGTCTTTCACCAAACACTCTAGTCAGCAAAATGTATAATACTATGGCAGTGTGTTGTCCGTCCCAGGCAATGTATCTATCTTCATCTTTGTACACCTGTATGGGCATTACCATTGTTTCGCTGAAGTATTGTAAAATATCTGTGATGTGTTCCATGTTCACATTTCTCTGCATTGTGGTATCTATCCATATATCTTTCATTGCTACTTGAACTGCTTCGCAAAGATGAAGATCGGAAAATTTTTTCCATTGAGTATTTCTTCTTTTGAATTCATCAACCACTGCTGTGAGTGTGTTGTTGTACATAGGTGATAGATCCAATGCTTCTTTTAATCTGTCATTTAGACTGATAAAATTGGATTCAGTTTTATTGTATTGCTCGTTTATTGTCTGAGCATGACTTTTTGTTGTCATCATACGACATTCTCCTTTTTGCGGACTTCACTTGTCCATAAGTTATGGCTTCACTTGCCTTAATTAAAATTATAACTTCTTAATGCAAAAAAGTCAACTGTCTAAAATGTCAATGATTGTGCGGATTTTTAGTCTTTGAATGCTTTGGCGTTGGGATCGCCTGTGTATTTTCTATATAATTTGTGTAGCAGATAGAACCAAACACCGTTGATCAAGGGTTCTATGATGGCATCTGCCGCCGCTAAATCAAATCTAGCACCTGTGATCAGATTGTTACAGATCATGGCAATGATAATGTGTCCTATGGTGTATATTGCCGCCAGTGTGAAACTGTTACCACCTATTAGGCGTTTTAATAAATTGAATATACCTTGTTTAAATTCGCTCATACTTAATATTATACAGCCAAACGGTGTGTTTGTCAACACAAACACACAACCGTTTTTTTGGTTGCCGGTGTTGGAATCGAACCAACGTATTCTCTTTCGGAAAGAGACGGCCTACCATTAGCCGAACCGGCAGAGTCATAAACCGAGCGTCTATGTCTGCCGTTGCTGGTCAATACTAGATTAGTAGAAACTGAAACGTCACCTCTTCAACCTCTCTTGTCACCAGTCGTGTTGTACACAAATACTGTTCACCAAGATGGCATTCAAGTTCACCGCTAGTCTTCGTAAGTTCTAGCATTGGCTTTGTAGCCGTCGTAACACTATTTAATACTATGTTGGCTGGAAAGTCAACAGATTAGATAGCCATAAAAAAAGGCGACCTAAGCCGCCTTTTTTTGGTTACTTGAATGCTATTTGATCGATAGATTCACAGCACTTGGACCTTTTGGTCCGTCCTGTGTTTCGAACGTCACAGCATCACCTTCATTCAACGAATGCAAGCCTGCGGCTTCTACTGCTGAAATATGTACGAAAACATCTTTGTTTTCACAAGTGATGAATCCAAAACCTTTAGAGGCATTGAACCATTTTACTGTTCCTTGATTACTCATATTTGCTCTTTCTTTAGTGTTTATATTTGAGGAAGTTTGTATCTAAAATTAGGGCGGGAGGTTTGTTAATTCTACTGCGTCTTGTCTTATTACTCTTGTCTCATATCTATTTAGTCATAAAAAAGGCGACCATGAAGCCGCCTTTTTTTGAAGTTTACTAACTATAAATTATAGAGAGATACCTTTTGCTAATGCTTTGTATCCTAAACCTACAACCGCTCTAGGTGCTTTACCTGTTCTGTATACTTTAACACCAGTTCTTTTGTTAGTGTTTAAGAACACAGGTAAACCTTTGAATCTTAATGCTTGAATTACAGCACCTGGATTACCAGCACCAAATCTATTTTTAATAGCACTTGATGTTAATGCTTCGCCGTTTAATAGAGCAGTCTCTACTCTTTTTTGTATAGTCATAGTTTTTCTTTTAGCCATTACGCTAACTCCTTGTTCTGCTGTCTTCGTCTGCTCAATGTTCGATACAGATGAAAACATATTTTTTATTGTTTTTAACATATTAAACATAATATACATTCTTTACAGGAAATAGTCAATAAGGTAGGTTTACCAAATTATTCAAAAATACTCATATCACAATTCAAAACCGTAGCCACCAAGTGAACTCTGTCTTCTTCTCCACCGTTGAAGGCATTGTGATAACGTGTATTATTGGTAATCCATACTCCACCGTCTGCTGGCATATGATGATTTACTGATTCAATAATCATATGAGCACCTGGATTGGTAATGATGGGTATGTGTAATCTTGGTTCTGGATCTCTATGCCAGCTCAAAGTGGTTCTTGGCAATTTCCAAAGTAACCTAACTCTACCAAGTTGGTATTTTTTGGTAAGTGTATCATACACTTCTTTGAAATAGGTATCTTCAAACAGTTTAACAAATTCAGAATATTTTGCTTCATCGATTGGTTGTTCACGTTGAACTTCTACACCTGTGTGATCCGGACGAGTCCAAAACAGTCCACGCACATTGCCGCCTGTGATTGAATTGGGATCTCCAGGAATCTGATTTAAGCAAATAGCATTGATGTCTCTTTCACCCAGCGGTGATTGTCGTGCTACTCTTGAATCAACTTCTGCCAATGCTGATTGTAATTGCTCAACATCGAATTTGATTTCGGGGTCTATGTAAAAACCTTTAGGCATATATTAATCTCCAAACTTAATACCTTGGGCCAATGGTAAAGACTTACCGTAGTTGATTGTGACTGTGCTTCTACGCATATACTGTTTCCATGCATCAGAACCAGACTCACGTCCACCACCAGTGTCTTTTTCACCACCAAAGGCTCCGCCAATTTCCGCACCACTTGGTCCAATGTTCACATTCACTATACCACAATCAGAACCTACTGCTGATGTGAAAGTTTCTGCTTCTTGTATGTTGTCTGTGAATATACAAGAACTCAATCCCTGCGGAACTGCGTTATGAATATTTATAGCCTCTGCTAATTCTGAATATTTTAACACATACAAAATAGGTGCAAATGTTTCTGTCTTCACTAGATCACACTGTTCTGTGGCTTCCACAATGGCTGGAGTAACCAAACACTGTGCTTCGTCAATCACTGTGCCACCATGCACTGTGTATCCTTTTGTTCTAGCGGTGCTGAGAGCACTCTGCATTTTGTCCACTGCAACAGAATTGATTAGAGGTCCAACCAATGTTTCTGGTTTGAAATTATCTCCCACAGGTAAACTTTCATATGCTGGTTTCAATTTAGACATCAATTCATCATACACAGATTCATGCACAATTAATCTTCTCAATGTGGTACATCTTTGTCCTGCTGTACCAACTGCACCAAACACAATACCTCTCACAGCCAAATCTATGTTGGCGTGTTTGGACACAATCATTCCATTGTTGCCACCTAACTCATACAATGCTCTGCCCATTCTTGCTGACACTCGCGGTGCTAATGCTTTGCCCATCTCAGTTGAACCTGTAGCACTTAATAGATTGATTCTGACATCATCTGCCATCCATTCTGCTTGTTCTTTATCTCCGTCAACTATTTGTAGTAAATCTTTGTATTCGGTATTGGGCAAACATTCATCCACTGCTTTGTCCCATGCTGTTTTACAAGCA
>Ga0181599_1001082_pt1 | contig 27332 bp, 16 predicted proteins | sample 041ome_3_FD_148658 | JGI IMG/M metagenome (GOLD analysis project Ga0181599, IMG submission 148658) | Coastal salt marsh microbial communities from the Groves Creek Marsh, Skidaway Island, Georgia - 041405US metaG (spades assembly) | ecosystem: Environmental > Aquatic > Marine > Intertidal zone >...
CTTTTCAGCGCCGTTTTCTTCAGAGGCTCGCTCATCGCCGAAAGCAAATCATCCAAAGCGACGTCGCCTTTCCTCTTCTCATCTCCTCGAGCGTTCAAAACGGCCATTCTTGCAATATTTTTCCCGAAACCGGCGAAAAACAACTCCTTCGCCACGTCGATTTCCCTCCTCGCCGTCGAAGAGGACGCCGCGGTTCCTCCGGTATCTTCATCCTCCTCCTCCTCATCTTCCTCTCCTCTTTTCCCTTTCTTCGACTTCCTCACCTCCTCCGCGCTCTTCTTAAACGCCTCCGGCAATTCCTCGTACAAACAGTTCAAAATCAACCAATCCATCGCTCGATGCGTCCTCCGTTTCCTTTGCTCGTTGAAACCTTGCGCCAAATCTCCCTCCTTCGCTATCCGCGCGCTCGTCTTCTCCATCGCTTTCTTTGCCTGCGCGGCAGAAAACCCTTTCTTCTTCGTCAGCTCCTCGAAGCACTTCCTATCCACGTCGCTCTGATCCACGTCCGTCCGGATCGTTTTCGACGACATTTCGACGCCGACATCTCGACGTTGTTGTTCGAGACCAGTCGCGCTCAAGCTCTTAATCAAGCTTCCAATCATGTGTTGCTCTTTCCCGGACATGTTTATCTTCTCGCCGCTCGTTTTCCCTTCATCGCCTCCTCCTCCTCTTCCTCCTCTCCCTCCTCTCCCTCCTCTTCCTCTCCCCGGAAAAGCTGTTTCCATCTCCCTCTGTCGCCGTCGCTTCATCTTCTCCTCCTTCTCTTTTTGCAGCTTCATCTTCTCCTTCGACATCTCCTTCTGACCGGCTTGGTGGCCGCCGCCTCCGGTGCGTCGACCGCCGCCTCTGTTTGGACCCATACTTTTTTATTATTCTGTTATATATATCGATGCGTCACGAACGAGCGGCGGGTGTCTTCTCGGTCGCGTTTGATGTCATGCGTGCAAGAGTGTTTATCTCTCTTTTGCGTGTTTTTTTGCCGATTTTGGAAAAAATGCGTCGGAGAGAGATCGAACCATCGTCAGAAACAAAAGCGCACGGACGACTGACTCATCTCGCCGCTTCAAAAAGCAGCGAGTTTCGAGAGAGAAAAGAACGCGGAGGAGAGAGAGAGAGAGAGAGGCTTCTTTCTTTCTCTCTCTCTTTCTCTCTCTCTCCGTCTCTCTCTTCTTTATTTATCCATCTATCGTTAGGAGTGGAAATTGGAAACATGAACTTCTCGGGAGCGGATTCTTCTTTCGTGGGCGGCGGCGGTAGTGGGTGCACCTCGATCGATTTCGGCTTCTCTCAGTGCTTCGGGTGGCAAACGTCGTCGGGGTCTTCCGCGGGAGAAATTGCAAAGCTTTCCGGGCAATTTCCGCCGAACGCGACCGGTGTGGACGTCACGGAGGATGTTAAAAATTTAGAGTCGAAGACGTTCATCGTGACTGGGGCGACTGGCGCGCTCGGACGCGAGTGCGCGAGAGTTTTGCGGAGGCGAGGGTGCAAGCTCGTGTTCGCGAGCAGAGACGTGGAGAAGGCGAGAGCGTTCGTGGAGGAGATGGAGAACGATGACGATGAGGATGATGATGAGGAGGAGGAGAAAGAGCAAGGCGCGGAGGAAGAAGGAGATGAAGGAGACGACGACGAAACCGACGAAGGTAAAGGAGAGAAGCCGCAGAAGACAAAGGAGAAGAAGAAAAAGGTAACGATAAAAGATGTGACGATATTAAAGTGCGATTTGAGCTCCGTGCACTCGGTGAAGTCTTTTTGCCGTGAGTTTCAAAAGTTGGCGCTGCCTTTGCACGGGATTTTGTGTTTAGCCGGGGTGGTCGTGCAGCCGTTTGCGCTGACGAAACCGGACGGCGTGGAGACGCACTTCGCGATTAACCATTTGAGTCACTACGCAATGGTGTCGTTTTTGAGCGACGAGCTGACGAGAACTGCGGCAGTTGCTGGAAGCGACGGAAAGGTGGTATTGATATCGAGCAACGCGCACCACTGGTCGTATCGAGTGCGAAGAGGGACGACGAAACCGAGTCGAGGGATTGATTTTGAAAATTTAAACAGTTCGTACGGGTATTCGGCAATCAACAGCTACGGGCAGTCGAAACTCTGTCCGATTTTACACGCGTGGAGAATATCAGAAACGATCAACGGTGTGAGAGCGTTTGCGGTGAATCCAGGGCAGTTCGGCGAGGAGTTATCGAAACAATTCGGGGAATACTTTGGAGGATCCATTTTGCACTCGTTGGTCTCGCCGTTTACAAAAGTCAGCGTAGAAGTAGCTTCGGCGACGGTTTTGTTGTGCTTGACGAATAGCGGGTTACCTCCCGGAGTGTATTATAGCGAGTGTAAACCGACGAGGAGCTCGTTACCGTCGAGAGACCCCAGGTTAGCGACGCAGTTGTGCGAAGAGAGCGACGAGATGATTAGAGAAATATTAGCAAAGAAACACGTAGAATTGAGCGGAGAGAACGAAGGCGCGGGCGGTGGAGGAGGCAACGATTCTCCGAAAATCCCGCGGTCTCCCGGGGGGATCGTGATGATGACTTCGCCAGCAAAAATGAGCATCGGATGAGATTCACCCCCCCAGAGGAACATAAAAGCAAGCGGTCAGAAAAAGGTACGTGTGCGCGCTTCGTTTGGGCGAGAAGTGAAAAAAAACTTTTCGTTTCGTTCTCTTCTGGCGAGTTGTTTTTTTATCTTCTTTTTTTTCCCGGCTGATGTATCTAGGATCCGACGCGCTCACAGAATGGTCGATATCCCTCAAAATTTAGCCAATATCATACCGGTTTAGCGACGACTTGCGACGAGCGAAGGTTGAATTACTACAATCTTTGTTCTACTTTTACTGTCTCGCACATTCGTTGATTCAATACCAACGGCGATCTTCTCTATTTATTGTACAGTTTAGCTCACCTTTAGTTTTCTTCTTCTACTTTTCCTTCTAGTGTTGTAAATAAGCGAAGCAAAGATAACAGCCATAGCACTAACGATAAACGTCACGGCGTCCACATCTGGAATTTCTAAAAGCGCGGGCGTTTCTTTCTCGTAATCTATCGGTCCCGCCGCGCTTCGGAGCTTCTCGAGTTCCGGAGATTCAAGATGAACTGGAGGCAGAAGCACTCCGAGATTCTTGCGCACGTACACGTAACCGTCGTCTTCGTCTTTTCTCGGCGCAAAATCGTACTCATACATCGATATTCTCAGATACGTCGTCGTTTCCATGTGTTTAAGCATGGACGGATCTAATATTTTCCAAACCTCGGGTGATTTCTGTAGAATGCGAATGATAAACATCGAAAACCATCGGTAGCGCGGATCTTGAAAGACGCCGTCGCCTCGTAAAGCCGCAAACCACATTTGCCAATCTAATCTAGGTTGATGGGGCGCCACAAACGACGGTCGTTTCCGCACATCGCCTGGCTTATGCTTGAATTCGAGCTCGGTCCATTCCATGTCCTCGACTTTTTCCGCGTCGGGCGCAATCTCGAAAATAATTTCGCGGCGCGCGACTTTTCCGTCTTCGCCAACGCCAGTCATCGAGCGAAACAATCCATACCCGGAGGTGATGCGTCGCACATACGTGGGCACGTGACGCTGTATCGCGCTCGTCGTCGTATCAAGAAACTGCGCGTTGGCGCGAAGTGAAGGATGCGCCTTTTCAACTTTTTTATTTGGCGCAATCTCTCCCATCGGAGCAGTTACGATGAGCAAGTACGCCATCAACAAAACGTCTCGACACCTTTGCAAAGTGAACGATGCGATTTTCTTCATCGCTTTTTCTTTCTTTCCATTCAACGCTTTCTTAGTTACTTTCGCCAAAATACTGCGGTACGCATACGTCAAAGGTACGGCAATTAATATTAAATAAGTCCTCGATACGGGCACCGCGATGTCGAGAAACTTGGTCAATCGTTTATTCACGTTCTTCGAGGACCCGCGCAGTTTTACGCCATCTTTACTCGGTTCAAACATGTTCACCGCGCATATAGTGAAAAACATAAACGAGAGATGCGTGGCAATCATAGCCATCGAGTGTTGCAGAACTGGCAAAGCTTTCGCTTTGTTGTTCTCGAGCGTGCGCGCAGCTTCTCCATCGGTATCGCCTGTTTCTTTTTCTTCCTTCTCGACGACCTTCTTCTTGTAAACCGCCTTCCTTTCCCCGCCCGCGAAACTCGCCAACGCCAACACGATCGTCAAAAGATTGAAATACGCGTAATTCCCGGATAAAATAATCCCGACTTGAAACAAAATTTGCCCTAAGCACGCCGCCCTTCTCGCCATCTTTGTCGGCGCGACGATCAAAAATGCCAACGGTCCTTCCGCGACGTACGTTAAAGCCACGCCTATCCTCTTGTACTTCGAACTCACCCCGTTCGCAATCGCCCGAGAGAACCCGTTCGGCAACGGCTGCGTCGCAAAGTGATAATCCAGCGCGCTCAAGTTCAACCACGTTTTGCATTTCGATTGTATTTTAACGCACCCACTCATCAGCATCAACTTGAACAGAATCGCTCGCGGTATCCACGCGTATCGAGCGTCGTCGTTGTCCTCCTCCTCTGCGTCCTCTTTCTCTTCGGCGGCGTCAAAGGGAAATAACCACGCGCCGACCGCGCACCCGAACCCGCACTCGATCAGCAACGCGTCCCACTGAAACGACAAAAACGCGTCTCCGACGTCCACCATGGATTGGTACATCCACGCTAAGAGCGCGAATTGGTACCATTTTCCTCTTCTTCTTCTTCCTCTCGCGCCGTCTCCTCCTCCGCGTCCTACCGCTAAAGAAGAAGAAGACACCAGCCAAAAGAAGGACAGCAACACCCCTAAATACAAAACGGACTCCATGAACTTCTCGTACGAGCGAAACCGAAACGCGCTCGCTAACCACGCGATGTTAAAGTGCGTCTTTCGCATCATTTCGATCGTTTTCCTCGTCTTTTCTCTCCAGGACATCGAAGAAGAAGAAGATAAAGAAGCTGACATCAATCCGCCGTCGTCGCGCAACTGTTTCGTCAGTGGAAGCAAACCGTTCTTCCCGTAAAGCGCGAGAAACTGGCCCTCGGAGAGGAGCGAGGCGAACGCCAGGAGGAAACAGAGAAGGACGCCGGATTCGAACCAGGCGCGAGAAGACGACGAAGAAGAGCGACGAGAGGAGCATTGACAGAGCGCGTTGTTCATCGTGTCTCAAAGTCTCCGCGCGCGCGCAAAGTGCATTTTGAAGAAAAAAGATACGAAAGAATTCGTCAGAAGTGAAGAAAATATCATCGATATTCTGCCCCCGTCGAAGAAAGACGCGAGGAGGAGGAGGAGGAGGAGAGGGTCCGCATGACGAGAAGAGGAATGAGAGTGTCGTTCGCATCATCGTGCCTCGTCTTCTGTCTTCTTCTTTTTGGGTTAGGATTCAGAAGCGCGGGAGCGTCGTCAGCGGCGAAGAAGCATTCCCCTAATAACGATGATGCAACGGGAAACACCGCGCAATGTTTCCACGCGAACGCGAAAGGTCGACGATCGTCGAACGAGGACGAAACGCTGTGCGCGGAAGTTGTTGTTGTCGATGATGATGATGATGTTTTTAGGCGTCGCGGCGTGTTAGCGGCGGTGTTTGATGGACACGATGGGAATTACGTCAGTCGAGAGGCGAGGCGACGGTTGGCGCGACGCGTCGAGCGGAGACTCAGAAGAGGCGAGAATGATGATGATGATAATGATGATGATGATAATGATGCTACCAAACTCCCCGCGAGCGATGATAGAGATAGAAACGACGATATCGGAACGGCGATGGAAAAAGAAGAGAAAAGAGAACGGTGGGCGCTGGAGACGGCGTTGCGGGACGTTCACGAGACCATCGAGAAGGAGATGTCGTCGTCGACGACGACGGATGGAGCCGGCGGTGGAGGGTCGACGGCGTTGGTCGCTCTCGTCTCTCCCGATTTTTCTCGCGCCTCGTTCGCGTGGGTTGGAGATTCGAGAGCTTACGCGTGTGAAAATATCCGGAACGAGGCAAAGTTAATCACGAGGGATCACACGGTGCGAGCGAGTTCGGAGGAAGCGGAACGGGTGAGGAAGGCGGGAGGCGTCGTGATCGGAGACCGAGCGGAGGGGATTTTAGTGACGCGAGCGTTGGGAGATTTTGAAAGCCGAGGGGTTGGTGGTGCGAGAGCGGAAACGAGGACGGTGCGTTTGAAAGAATTCGCGGAGAGGTGGGATGAAGAGGAGGAGAGAAGAGAAGAGAGTAGCGATAGGGATTTCCAATACAGTAGTAACCCTCGAGAACGCGCGGAGGAAATCAGGAGAAAGAGAAGGGGAGGTAGCAGTGGAGATAAGGAGAAGGAGTATTCCTCGCGTTCGATGGCTTCTTCGTCGTCATCGAGTACAACGAGAAACGGCAGAGTGAGAAGAAGCATACGCGGAATCGTCCTCGTCTCGGACGGGGTCATAGAAAAAGCCGAAGACGACGGAGGAAGCGGACGGTTCATGAACGAACTGTGCGAAATTTTATTCGGGGACGTGGAAACAACCACCGTGAGAAGACGCATTAAACGGAGACGTTCGCATTTAGAAACCACAACGATTGCACTGAAACCATTGCCAAATCATCAGATGAGGGACGCCCAAGACGAGAAGGGAACGGACAAAGAAACGACTCCAGAGGACGACGAGGCTTTCACCAGAAACAAGCAACCGCCAGAAAATGATATACCAAACATCGATTTGGTGGAGTTGAAAGTTGACGGCGACGTCGAGCTCGAACCGGACGAGAAAGTCTTACCGATAGAAGCGTGGGCAGATATCCGGAGTTTTGGGGAGAATAGCGATATGGCGAAGAACGCTCGATTGTCGTGCGAAATGGCGATCGCGATGGGAAGCAAAGACAACGTAGCCGTAGCCGCCATTAAGTTCCCGGATTCTCCAGAAGAACCAATGTTAAACGCAAATGATGATGAAAAAGAAGAAACAACAGAAGAAGAAGAAAAAAAAGAAAAAAGCGCGTACGATGAGATTGAGACGCCACGCACGGAGAGTGAAAACCATCTCACGGTTGCCGATCAGCGCAGGGATGACGGTCGTTTTCTTTTGATTGACCCGAAGCCTGGCGTGGTAATTGCAAATGCCTTCCGGTTGAACGAAATCGTCGCCTTGAGTAACGGTCCAATAAAGAATTACCAACACAACGTGTTGCGCGGTTACGACACGGACGAGATGGAGGAAAGAGGAGGATCAGACATCGCTCCCGCTCAAAAGTATGTCGTGGGAGGAGAAGGGTACCAGTCCTACTCCAAGGCCATTGAAATTCCGTGGAACGTTGATGTATACCAGTACGGCGAATATTTTGACTTTGATGGAAGCTATTTTTCTTCGGTATCCGGCGCGTTACCCGAAGCAAATGGCGCGGGAGAAGCGGAAAAACAAATGATCAAAATGACGGACGCGGATAAAGCGTTTGCAATGCTCATGATTGCTCCGTCAGCCTTGCACGAGCGCAGAAAGAAAAACGGGATGAAAATGCAAACACCGCCTCCCGATGGAATTCTTTCAAAATGGTGGCTTCGAGCGAAAAACGGAATCTCTTCCGCTCTGTTCTCATCAAAGCCAGCGGAGAAAGACGGAAATGAAAGAGAATCGAAGGAGGAAGTTATGCTCGTACCTCCATCGACATCTGCACAACACGAAGATGCGACGCGCTCGAACAGTAAAAGAGTGTTCGCCAAAGGTCATTTTGGTGAGGTGTGGCGGGCGACGGCTTTCGACGTCGGCACGCTCACGCCACAATGTCGTCCAAGTGCAAAAGAAGAGCGTCGAGAGAGCAACCCGAATCTTTCCGAAGCAAGAGACGCGAGTTCTTCTTTCGTCATTAAACGCATTTTCGTCGAAAGAGGAGAGGATGTGAGAAGATCCGGAAGCCGAGAAATGTACTTTGGAAACTTATTTTGTGACGTTACTCCAAATGTCGCTCGCTTTCATCGCGCATTCGAAACGACAACGACGACGTCAGAGTCGTCTCCGTCGGAAGAAAAAGAGTTATGGTTAGCATTTAGAGACGAAGGAACTTCGTTGGACAGATTGATGTACGAAGAAGATCGAGGCGGCATGTTGCGACCGTCAAAATGGTGGATTGAACAGCGTAAAATTGCCGATGAAAACGGTAAGAGAACGAAAAATGACATTCTCGATGGAAATCGTAACGAAACTTCGGGTAAGTCGCGAGATGATAAGAATTCCACGGCGCCCCCTTCTTCCCCAAAACGAGATGCTTTGCGCGAAATTTTGCTCGAAATCGCGCGCGGTGTCGCCAAAGTACATCAATCGAACGTGGCGCATCGCGATATCAAACCCGCGAACATTTTCATAGCCTTTGAGGGTGACGATGGAACTTCTCCGTCTTTTCACTCCTCCCCTACTTCGACGGCGGCGGTAAGTGATGTTCGCATAGGCGACTTTGGATCCGCGGTGGATGCGGGATCCTTCGATACCTTGTTTGGTCCTCTCGGGCCGAACTCGGATCAAGAAACACCAGATTTTGCACCGCCTGAGTCCCTTTTTCGCGCGAAGAGTGAACATCCCGAACAACACACGCTCTCATCGTTTGATATCAAGAAATATAAAATGTACGACGCGTGGTCGCTCGGGATCGTATACTTGGAGGTTTTAGCTTTAGGAACGTCTCGAGTGTGGGACGACAACGGATTCGCTACGACGGGCAATGCAGGTAAACGAGAGCGATTACGTCGGGATGAATCCTTGCGCGATGCGAGCGCAGAAACTCAATTAGCATACAACAGGATCAGGGCAATGTTATCTATGTGTATTGCGCCATCCTATGCTAACTTCGGCGTAAATAGTGGCGTTGAATCGGGCGTTCGAAATGACGCAAAGAATCCTCGTCCGAGCGAATCAAACGAACAGAACGAAGATGAGAAGGAAGAAAGAGACGAACACAATAACGGTGGCGTTTATAGCGGTGCTTGTCTCGAGGAAAACATCATGCGAAGGATTAAACTCCGCGATCCGCTGCATCTTGGATTACCCAACGCCTGGGCACTTCGTTTAATTCGGAGGCTTTTACAATGGACCCCGGATCGCAGGTTAGACGTTGCGCGAATTGAGAAGCATGCGTTTTTCAAGGAACGAATCGACGAGGTAAGCGGCGAATCGTTCTTCGCGAACGAAGGTTGGACGTGCCCAAGCGATGCGTCTGGATTTGTGTACGAATTCTCGGACGAATGCGCCGAACGATGCAAAAGTGCACAATGCGTATAGAAATGTCGTCTTTGTTTTTTGTTGCTAAAACTTGTCACTCAAAAATACAAAGCTAAAATATCAATTTTTCTTCGGCTCATCCCGTGTCATCAACAATCTTGCTGAGAGTTTGACGATTTCATCAACACTATCGTCACGTACTTTGCCCTATATCTATGCGTTGTTCCAATCACGCTCAATCCTTGCTTCGCTTTACTTTGATCTACGTAAGCGTGATTCAACACCACGTGTTGCGGCCTCGGCAACAAGTTAGGCGCGTACGGAATCGGCGGCATATTCAACAACGTCAACTTCAACTGCGGCGGCATCGCCGGCGGCTCTTTACTAAAATCCTCTCCATGAAACAAATAATCGTCGTAACTCTCCTTGGGACTACTCGGCGCCGCGAAATGGTCCAAATTATCTAAAATTTCAGGCACGTACTCTTGCACCTCCAATACGTTGTTCACGTTACCCATCTCGTCGTACATCGCCGGCTGATCCGGTGCGTACTTCCACTCTCCATCAACAATAAACTTATACTGATACACCCCAGGCGGGAACGATTTAATCACCGAAAACTCTCTATTCCCGGACCTATGAAGCTGCGTCCGCGTTTGCCACCCGTCAAAGGAGCCTTCGACTTCGACGACCGAACCGCCTTGCGTCCCTGTATATTTCGCGAAGGGCAGATGGATAGAAAAGGAGAGAGAGAAAGAGAAAGAAGCGACTGTCAGTACAAATACACGCGACAAGCGACGGGATGCGTGAAACGAACGAGCGCCGAGGTGACGCCGCGCGCGGCGCGCGGCGCGAGCAGTGAGAGTAAACTCGCTCGCCCACTAGGGTAAAAACCGCTGCAATACGAGGCTTTGCGAGAGGAAGGAAACGCGCCGCGAAAAACGAACCAGAAATAAAAAGGAACACAAAAAGCTACGCCACTCACACGTGATGGCAACTGGCACCAGCGCCGGTTCGAGCGCTTCGCCGCCTCCTTGTTGTCCTCTCCCTCCTCCTCCTCCGAGGCTATTCAAATGGCTGCTTTGCGCGCCGGGAATGGGCACCATTTGCGTCACCGGTCCGTGCTCGTACGTGCTGTGATGACTGCTGCTCGCGCCGCCTTGCGAAAAAGAAGAGTGCGCGCCGAGCGAAGACGCGTCGTCGTTGTCGTTGTTGTTATTCGTCGGGGAGTGGTTTCCTCCGCCTCTGTTGTTATTCTGCGCCGTGCTGTTGTTGTTTCCCATCTTGTCGTTGCGTCTTCTCTCTCTGAATCTCTCTCTCTCTTTGGTCTCTGCTAAAGTGCGCGTATCTGATTAAAAATGCGCGCGTATCGGTGCGTCGAGAACAAAGACACACACACACACACGCGGAGAGAGAGAGTGTGATTTGTAAGACTCGCGCGCGCGTCTCTCTCTCTCTCTTTAGTCTCTCTCTTTTCTCTCCGCGAGAATTGGAAAAATGAGGAAAAAATTCTCCAAAAGTTTCCAAACATAAAAGCGCGCGGAGATATACGTAAACATCAAGCGCGCAAACACACACAGAGAGAGAAAAACATTAAAGAGAGAGCAGGAACCTGTCTCATTTTATCTCTCTCGCGTCGCGGGCTCTCAAAAAGAAGGATAACAACCGATGATGATGATGATGAGGCGAGGCGCTTCCTCGGCGTCTCGTCGGTGTTTCGCATCCATCGTTCAACAACAACAACAACAACGTCAAAACGAATCGACGACGTTATCGAACGGTTTATCATCGACGACGACGATGGGAGGAGGAGGAGAAAGAGGAGGAGACGCGTGCGGGAGAAGGCACGTTTTTACCGCCGCGGGTGGTGCGATGATGACTGCTACGAAAACGACAACGATGACGCGTGAAACCGTCGGTGGAAGAAGGACAATGTCGGAGCGTTTTCGGGAAGGGGAGCTTTTAGGGAAAGCGAGAAGAGCGAAGACGACGACGACGACGACGTCGTCGTCGTCGTCGTCGTCAATTCTGGGCGAAGAGGAGAACGAAGATGAGGAGATGTACTTCGACGACGATCCGGATAATCCCGCGAACGCGAAGCCGAAAGGACCGATCGGTCAAGCGTTTGATTTCCTTTCGGCGGTGGCGTTGGTGTGCGCCACGGCGGTGGCCGCGGTGGCGGGCGCGTCGTATTACGTGCAAACGACCGAAGAGTTGGAGAAGAAGGTGAAAGGGAAAGAGTTTGAGAAAGAGTCCGTGGTGCCGGGAGCGCAACAGTTCGCGGAATATTTGCTGGAATTTCGCCAGTTTATCGATGAGAAATCGAGCCATTATTTAGACCCGATTAGCGACAAGTTGTTGCCGGACCATCCTGCGGACGCGGTGTATATTCCTCACACTTTAGTTTTGGATTTGGACGATACGCTGATTAATTCGAATTGGAACAGAGAGAGAGGGTGGCGAGTGTTTAAGCGACCAGGGGTAGATCCGTTTTTAGAACACTTGGCGCAATTTTACGAGATGGTTGTCTTCACCGATCAACTCTTGACGTACGGAGAACCGATTTTAGAACGGTTGGACCCGAAACGGTACGTCACGCACCGTTTGTTTAGAGAATCTGCGCAGTATAAACACGGAGAATACATCAGAGATTTATCCAAACTAAACAGAGATATGGAGAGGGTAATATATATAAGTTCAAAACCGAAATCGGCGGAGATGAACCCGGAAAACGTTATTCCGATTCAGCCTTGGAGGTACGAAGACGGTTCGACCGACACCGCGCTGCTCGACCTCATGCCGTTTTTAGAGTCCATAGTTCGTCTCGGCGTCGCGGACGTCAGAGCGGTTTTAGCCTCCTATAAAGAAGAAATGAAAAGAACTGGGAAGGATATCCCGCAAATCTTCCGGGAAAGGCAGCAAAAATTTCAAAAGAAACGGCTGGAGCAAGCGAAACAAGTCGCGCCCATCGGAAGAGGAAAGAAGAAAATAGACGCGTGGTAGAAAAAAACATAAGTTTCGCGCGCGCGAGCGGGCGTAAAAGTGTACAACAACAAACGAATAAAATATAGCCACTCCGCTACGTGATAATAATAATAACGACACATCAGAACAACACGAATAACACTTCTTGGAAAGAAGCGCGTCCGTCGCCTTTTGCGTGTGCCTCTTTTTTTTGCCTTTTCCTCCCCTGTCCCTCTTTCATTCAGATTCAGAAAAGCGACACTTGAGGCCAAAATATCCAAATAATCGCTCTCCTCTCGAGCGAAAAAAGCAGGCTTTCTGAATAAGCAGGCTTTCTGAAAAAAAGCACAATCCATCGCCGACGTCAAAAAAAAAAAAGCTGCGCGCTCTCTCTTTGGTCGAAAGAGAACGCCCGTTGTTTTCTAAAGCAGAGGGAAAAGAATCGAACGAATACGCATTCTTCGCGCGCGAATTTGAGCTCGAACAGATCGCGACGAGTTCGCGCGCACTCGAACGCGCGCGAATTTCGTTCTTTTTTAAAAAATTTTTTTTTGGTTTTGTTCTTTGCCGTCGGATTGAGGTGAGAAGCGACGCTCTCGGCCGTCGGTTTCTAGATAAAGCAATCGCGCTTTGCGGGGAAAACAAAAAACCTTTTTTCGGCTTCATAAAACGCAAAAACAGGTCCTCGCGGCGGCGGCGGTGGTGGTGGTGACTTCCTTCGCGCGGGGAAAGAGATCCGAGAGATCCGATCCCGTCTTTTAAAACCGAGAAGAAGAGGAAAGAGAGAGAGATGGCGAAGTTACCTCTCGTCACCGCCAAGGTGAACTACCAGAAAGCGCTGAACCTCATGAAATCAGATCCGCAAAAGGCAACGCTGTACATTCTCGGTCTGGCGCCCGCGATGGTACTCTTCGCGATCGTTTTGGCCGCGTTGGCGGTGTTGTCCATTCCGGTTGGGATTTTAGGTTCGTACGTGTTGAAAGCGATGAACTTGAGAGACTGGGAAGAGCCGATCGACCCTGATGCGGAGATGACGTACGAGGAGAAGTATCCACAAATCGCGGCGAAGACGAGCGGGTTAACCGCGGTACCGACGTACAAGAAGTGGGTCGATCCGCTTCCTAAATCCGAAGCGTTTGCGGTTATCGATAAAATCATGTCCGAACGGGTCATGGTTATCGATGGTGCCATGGGTACCTCCGTTCAAGCGTACAAGTTGAAGGAAGAGGATTTCCGCGCGGAGAGGTACAAAGACCACGAGAACGATTTGAAAGGCAACAACGATATTTTGGTTTTGACTCGACCGGATGTGATCAAGGAGATTCACTCTGCGTATTTGGCCGCTGGTGCGGATATCATCGAGACGAACACGTTCAACGCGACTATGATTTCTCAAGCGGATTACGCCTTGGACAGGAAACAAGACGTTTGGGACATCAACGTGGCTGCGGCGAAGTTGGCCAAAGAATGCTGCGTTGAGTTCACGAAGAAGGATCCGTCTAAGCCTCGATTTGCTGCTGGTGCCATTGGTCCAACGAACCGTACGTTGTCGGTGAGTCCTTCCGTGGAGAACCCGGCGTTTCGCGCGTGCACCTTTGATGAGATTGTCGAAGCGTATTACGAACAAACGGAAGCGTTGATTGAAGGTGGCGTTGATGTTCTTTTGGTCGAAACTATCTTTGATACGTTGAACGCTAAAGCGGCTCTGTTTGCGGTGAACAAGTACTTCGAGAAATGGGGTAAGAGAATCCCAGTTTTCGTTTCCGGTACCATCGTCGATAACTCTGGCCGTACTTTGTCCGGCCAAACGAACGAGGCGTTTTGGAACTCTGTTTCGCACGCGAAGCCGATCGCCATTGGTTTGAATTGCGCGCTTGGCGCTCAAGATATGGTTCCGTACATTGAAAACTTGTCTAAATGCGCGGATTGCTGGGTCTTTGCTTACCCGAACGCCGGTTTGCCGAACGCCATGGGTGGCTACGATCAAAAAGGTCCAGAAATGGCCAAGGATTGCGAGACGTTCTTCGAGAAGAACTTATTGAATGCCATCGGTGGTTGCTGTGGGACTACGGCTGAGCACATTGCAAGTTTGGCCGAGCTAGCGGCGAAGTCTACTCCAAGACAACGCCACGACGTTCCGGATCAAATGCGCTTATCCGGTTTGTTGCCGTTCAACTACGAGCCGAACGAGAAGGACATGCGCAAATCGTTCATCAACTTGGGCGAAAGGTGCAACGTCGCTGGTTCGAGTATCTTCAAGAAGGCTATCGTTGACGGTAACTACGAGAAAGCTTTGGCGATCGCGTTGAAGCAAGTTGAAAACGGTGCGCACGTGATTGACATCAACATGGACGACGGTTTGATCGACGGTAAATCCGCGATGACTAAGTTTGTGAACTTATTGGTTTCTGAGCCGGATGCTTCCAAGGTACCGTTCATGATCGACTCGAGTAAATTCGATGTCGTCGAGGCTGGTTTGAAGTGCTCGCAGGGTAAATGCATCATGAACTCTATTTCTTTGAAGGCTGGTCAAGAACAATTCTTGAAGGATGCGGCTCTCGTCAAGGCGCACGGCGCCGCGGTGGTTGTCATGGCATTCGACGAGGAAGGTCAAGCGGCTACCGAAGCGGAAAAGGTTCGCATTTGCTGCCGAGCGTACAAGTTACTCGTCGAAGAAGTTGGTTTCAACCCGCAAGATATCATCTTTGATCCGAATATTCTCACCATTGGTACCGGTATGGAAGAGCACAACAACTACGCGGTTGACTTTATCAACGCTACGCGTGAGATCAAGCGTTTGTGCCCTGGGTGTAAGATTTCTGGCGGTGTTTCAAACTTGGCGTTTTCGTTTCGAGGAAATGAGCCCGTTCGAAGAGGATTCCACTCGGCCTTTTTGTACCACGCGTGCAAGGCCGGTATGGATATGGGTATCGTCAACGCCGCTCAAGTCGAAGAAGATGTTTACGAGAACATTGACAAGGAGCTTTTGGAGTACATCGAGGATGTTTTGTTGAACCGTTGCTCGAACGCGACGGAGAGAATGCTCCAGTTTGCGGCGACATTAGACCCGAAATCTGGGCCGTGCAACCTCCGCCGCAAAGGCCAAGCCGCTGCGACGACGAAAAAGAAAGATGACGGGAAGGCGTGGAGAAATGAATCTGTCGGTAAACGTCTCGAATATGCACTCGTGCATGGTATCGATGAGTTCTGCATCGCCGATACTGAAGAGTGTCGAACATCTGGTTCATTTGCCTCGTGCCTCGAGATCATTGAAGGCCCGCTCATGGACGGCATGAACGTCGTCGGGGATTTGTTTGGTTCCGGGAAAATGTTTTTACCTCAAGTCATCAAATCTGCGAGAGTAATGAAGAAATCCGTAGGTCACTTGCTTCCTTTCATGCAAGCAGCGAAAGATGCCTCTGGTGATACTTCTAGCTCCAGCGCCGGGACGTTCTTGATTGCAACGGTGAAGGGTGACGTACACGATATCGGGAAGAACATTGTCGCCGTCGTCTTGGGATGCAACAACTTTAAAGTCGTAGATATTGGTGTGATGTGTCCGTGCCAAACGATCCTCGATGCCGTGAAAGAAAATAACGCCGATATTCTCGGACTATCCGGTCTCATCACTCCGTCTTTGGACGAAATGGTGACGGTGGGGAAAGAGATGGAAAAAGCTGGAATGAAGATTCCATTACTCATCGGTGGCGCGACGACATCGAAGATGCACACCGCGGTCAAGATGGCCCCGGTATACTCTGGTGGTGTCGTCCACGTTCTCGATGCGTCTAGAGCTGTCCCGGTTGCCCAAACTCTCATGGACATGAATAAACGTCCGGAGTTTTTGGAAGACATCAAGGAAACGTACGAGGAGATGCGAGAGGAATTTTTCGCCGGTCTCGAAGATCGAAAGTACTTGCCCCTCGTCAAGGCGCGAGAGTCAGTCACGTTGCCAGATTTCACCTCCGCCGAGCACAAACCAGTGAAGCCGAAGTTTTTAGGCACGAAGACATTGAAAGACGTGCCGATTGCGGACGTGATCCCGTACATTGATTGGAACCCATTCTTCCAAGTTTGGCAACTCAGAGGCCGCTATCCGAACAGAGGCTACCCGAAGATTTTCAACGACGAAAACGTCGGAAAGGAAGCGAAAAAGCTCTTCGACGAGGCGAACAAGATGTTAGATAAAATGCAAAATGAAAAACAATTGACTTTGAACGGTTTGCTTGCGTTCTATGCGTGCAACGCCGTCGGTGACGATATCGAAGTTTACAACGGCGAGGACGCCGCTTCCGGCAAGCGCTGCACGTTCCACACGATTCGTCAGCAAGCTGAAAAAGACACTGAAGAACCGTACATGGCTTTGTCTGACTTCATCGCGCCGAAGGATACGAACGTTACGGATTACCTCGGCATGTTTGTCTGCACGGCTGGCATCGGCTTGGACAAGTTGACGGAATCGTTCAAAAAGAACAACGACGACTACTCGTACATCATGGCGGAAGCTTTAGCCGATCGTTTAGCCGAAGCGTTCGCGGAATTACTCCACGCGCAAGTTCGTAAAGATCACTGGGGGTACGCTCCGGATGAGTCCCTCAACGCTGATGAACTGTTGAAGGTCAAGTACCAAGGCATTCGCCCAGCGCCGGGTTATCCGTCACAACCGGATCACACCGAGAAGGCCACGATGTGGGATTTGATGAAATGTAAGGAAGAGATTGGCGTTGAGTTGACGGAGTCCTTCGCTATGTTACCGGCGGCCTCTGTGTCTGGCTTATACTTTGGCGGTAAATCGGCGGAGTACTTTAACGTTGGTAAGATTGAGAAGGATCAAGTGGAAGAATACGCCTCGAGAAAAGGAATGGACGTTGCCACCGTCGAGAAGTGGCTGGGACAAAACTTGGCGTACCACGTGGAATAATTAAAACTTAGAGAGATGTCACCTACTATGAACACCTTAAAAAGAACTTAACTTGATCATTATTTAATTATTATACATAAAAGCATCACGCTACATGAAGAAGAAACTCAATGCGAATATAGAATTGTCTTTGCTCTCGAATATTTTTATTGTTATAGTGTGGTAGGTGTATGTTGTTGTACAAATGTTTTTCATGTTCTATTAATACAAGTATCTCGCTCGCGTCGAAGGAGACATGCTGATCTTCATCGCCCTCCTCCTCCTACCTTCTTCGAAACGTCGAGGTAATCTGCCAAAGTTGGCGTTGTTAAAATGTGCAATTCTTCCCCCGCCGTCGTCGTTTTCCTCACCGCAACATCGTTCTCTCCTGATCCGTGCGAATAAAAGCAGCTCGTCCCAAACGGACATCGACCGTTGTTATAGTGCTTGCACGGAATTTGTTTCATTTTGCTCAAATAGTTTTTCAAAATCTCTTCTTTTTCCTCCGGAGTGCGTGGAAAGTGAGCGCTAGGCGTGATAAAGAAAGAGTTCACGCGACAAATAGGACACATTCGCGCTTGTTCAGTCGCGTTTGCACCGGCTTCTTTCCCTTGGACGCCACCATCTCGCCATCCGCGAATACACGATAAGCAAAAACTGTGGTCGCATTTATCCAACAAACCAAACCGTCTGGCGGAAAACGGACGAGATTCATCAGCAACTCTTTCTAAACAAATGGAGCACTCGATTTGCATGTCGAAAGCTCTTTGCTGATCGTACGAATGATCCGACAAGTTCACTTCTTCTGGAGGCCGGAACATGGCATTCACGTCCCTGGGAATTTGTCGTTGTTGATGTTGTTGAAAGTGATAATGTTGTTGTTGTTGCTGTTGTAATTGTAATTGCTGTTGCTGTAACTGATATTGTTGCTCTAAAAAGGCCTGACTTTGCGGATCTTCAATGTTGACCCATTGACCTTGCTGATCGAAGTACCCGTACCCATCGCCTCCGGCAACGTGTTGTTGCTGCTGCTGCTGCTGCTGCGGATCTTCCCGCTGATATTCCTGCAAATCGCCGCTACTCGCCGTCATCCCCAAGAACAAATCGTCGTCGTCCGGCAATTGCGCCGCCACAAAATCTGCCATATCTTCTCCTTCTCCCGTATTGAAGCTCACCCAGTTCCCGTACTCGTCCTCGTATCCCCAGTCGTCCGCGCCGTCTCCCCCGTATTCTTCCGCTTCGTCCATCCCCGTCGTCGTCGTCGTCGTCGTCCCGCCCCGGCGCAAGTACTCCAACGACTGCGAACTGTTTTGCCACGCGCTCCCGGCGTTCGATCCACCCGCACCGCCCGCTTGCGCGCCCAAGCTCGTCCTTTGCAACTGCTGGCTCAAATACAACCCGGCGCCCGCTCCGCCGGTTGGTATAAAACTCGGCGCTTTCGTGTTCATCGTCGTCGCGTTCGACGAAGCGCCGCCGACAACGTTGGCGGGAACGGAAGAAGAAGAACCACCAACCGCAGCGGCAGCAGCAGGCGGCGCGTGATGATCGTACCGGCACTTATCGCCGTACGAGCAGCTGTTCTCTCTTCCTTTCTTGTAAAACGGACAGACGTTGGAGAAGGAAGACGTCGACGCGTGGTGAAGAAACTTGCAGTCGTGTTTCGTGCACGACCCGGCGAGGAAGAATTTGCACGCGGGAAGAGAAGAAGAGGAAGGAGGAGGAGGATCCATGTTTTGTTCGGTGCGCTTTTATGGCTCTCTCTCTCTCTCTCGCGTGTGTGTGTGTAAGTGTGCACTTTGCGCGCGTCTCTTTTTTGTGGGAAAATGGATGCCTTTTTGAAGAGGAAAGAAGGAATAAATAGGAGAGAGAGAGTTCGGAGACGACGGAGCGCGCCGCCGAAAGACGGGCGAGAGTTTCAAAAGCGAAAATTCTAAACGCACAACCGCCACTAATTTCTATCACATCGAGCGGATTTTTAATTCTCTCTCTCTCTCTCTCTCTCAACTAAATTTACTGGAATCTATCGGGTATAAGCTATTGTAATGGACCTCGGACCAAAACGATATCCACAGCACTTTCTCGCTCGCCGTTTTTAACGTTTCCGGTTGGATTTCGAGAACGAAGTTATCGCGGTAGGATGTGATGACGCAGAATGGAAGACCGTACGCGTCTGAAGCGGCTTGGAGGGTGACGTGGTCACCCCAGGCGCCGAGTTTGGACATGTTGCGGAGGTACGCGCGGTAGTTTGCTAACTCGTCGTCGGTTTCGTTCGCGCCTCCGTAGGTTTGAGAGGCGGTGTTGTCATAGGACGAAGTACTTGCAGCGTCCGGAGATTCAACGAACGCGGCGTATCGATCTGGTCTGGCTCGCATTTGGCCAATGACTACTGCTCGCACCGAAGCGTGGTGCGATTGATCTCCGTACAACTGGTCGCTAATCGCTCGAAACTGACAGTTACCGTCGCCGTTCACGATAAATTCTTTCAAACCGTAACGCTCTAGGCGTTTGTCCAACTTGAGGTGGTCCAAGGAGGCGGCAGAAGAAGAAGGTGGCTTTTGCGCGTGTTGAAGGACGACAGATGGTCGAAACTCGATCGATCCCGCGGAGGGGACGTAATCGTACGAAGTCGGGTATTGATTCGTCCCAGACACGGTTGTCGACGAGAACGGCGCAACCGGAGGTGGTGGTGGAGGAGTTGATGGTTTCAACGCGCCGTCGCTGTAGCCGTAATCACTATCATTGTCATCATCCAGGAGAGACTTTATCGTTGTCCTGTGCATTGTCGGTGGTCGATTTTCACCGCTACCCGAAGAAGGATTCGGTGCATCGCTCGACGCCCCTATATCCAGCCCTTTCACCTTTTCCGCGATCACCTCTCCACTCAGTAAGGAGTGTTTTCCAGTCTTTGCCGCCTCGCCCTTCGTTCTCATCGCTGCTATAGTTGTACCCGTAATCGTCGAAGGCGTCGCATTCCGATTACCGTCCGCTTTTTCACTCTTGACTTCTCTCTCCGCGGGCGCGCCGCTGCCGCCACCGCCGACGGGCGGCGGTCGCACCATCGTCTTCTTACCCATCGAAGTTGAAGCAAACGACGACGACGAATACGACGAAGATGGCACGGCAGTAGCGTCGCCTTCGAACGCCCCGCGCTCTTCTCGTTGTTGTTGTTGTTGTTGTTGTTGTCGCTGTTGTTGTTCATCGTCCGTATTCCTATTAATCTCCCCTTTCAGCTTCTCCAGCTCCCCGCACAAACCTTCCGCCTCTCTCGTCCACCGAAGGAACCGCTCCTCGTTTTCTCGCCACGCGTCGTGTCTTTTCATCGTCTCTTGAACTAACGATATGAACCCTAACCCGATTCGGTACACCTGCCGATGGTTCGATTCGTCGCGGTAGATGGAAAGTTGTCGCTGTAAATGCGACGCGGTGCGTTCGTATCTGTCGAACGGTAAGTTTTGACAGACTTCGACCGGGGTGACCGAACGGGAGATTCGTTGGGAGGTGGTGAGATGTTGGTGTCCACCTCCTTTACCTCCGCTCGTTGCGGTCATCTTTGCGCGGGATTCGATGCGTGATGAGCGCGAATACGTGCGTAAAAAACGAACGGGGAAAATGAATGGCGACGAAAGGTTGCCTTTTGGTAGTTACGAGAGGAAGAGAAAAGAAGAAAAAACAAAGCGGAGCTACTTTTAACTTCTAAACTACTAATGCATTCTATGTGTGCTAGGTTGATTCCCGAAAATCATCATCGGCTGTCGTCGTTTACGCTTCTACTCTCCGCAAAACGAAGACGGCGTCGTCCAAGACGTACGCTCCGGCCAAATGGTCGCCCTCGCTGACGTACGGCACGCGGGAAATTTTTTCAATTTCAAAGCCGCTCGGTTTGAGGACGTTTTCGTAGATATCTCGGACGCCGTATTCCCAAGCGCTCGATGGGGTGGCGACGTCTAATTTTTCGACGGGCGCGCGGCGAGTGCCGTCGTCGAGTTCTACGAACGGGCGGAACGGGAGGACGACGGCGAGAACGAAGAGTCCAGTTTTTGGTTTTAGAAGATTCCGGATGTGCGAGAGCATCGTGAAAGGACGGTCGCACCGGTCCAGGACGTTGAACATGCCGATGCAATCGAACTTTCGTCGATGTTCTTTATCCTCTTCTTCTATGAGCTTGCGCACCCTTCTCTTCGCCGCGTCGCTCTTCGTGCTCGTCCCTTGCTCTTCTTCCCTGACGTTTTGCTCTTTGAATTTTTCCCAAACGTCCTCGATTGTTCCCGTTTCTAGTACCGTCCAATCTCTGTGCGATTCCGCGCATCTCTTCACCATCGCAGGACTCGTTTCTGTCGCCACGACCGTGCCAAAATACTCGCCCAATTTACTCGCCACTTCGCCTTCGCCCGAACCGATGTCCAAATACAACCCATTTTCTAATAAAAACGCATCGGTGTTCGCGCCGTTTTCATCACCGTCATCACCACCACTACCACCCACTAAACTCCTCCCCGCTAAAACTCGCGCCTGTTCGCGACTCAGCACGAACATTTTACCTCGTCCGACGATGGCGTTTGCCTCGGTCAAAGATTTCCCTTCTTTCTCGCGCAAGCGAGTACACGCTCGAGCCAAGCGCACGTTGACGAGTTGCGGCCGTTTCGAAGATCTCAACAAGAACGCGTCTGTCTCCTCGTCGCGCGAGAGTTGGACAAACTTTGTTCGCATGATTGATTCCCAGTCGTCGTCGTCGTTTAACTCGTTCGCACTTTCAAACGACGACGAAGAAGAATGCCGCCTTCTCGTCGAATACCTAGATGCGTCGTATCCGTAAGGTATATCTTTTGCTCGTAACTTTTGATTGCAGTGCGCGCAAATTATCGGCAACGTCTCCAGACAGTTCTTGGACGGCACACCGATCCATTTCCTCCACGACGCGTCTTCTTTGCGCGGAATAACGGTGGTTTTGGCGGTCTCGGTGGCATCCTTTGTGGTTTCCAATTTGGAGCCGCTGGTGGTGGAGTTGGTGTTCTCCGCCGATGACGAAGAAGAAGCTTTCGCAGTTGTCGTCGTCGGTCGCGTGGGGCACGTTGACATTTGCAGCGGTCTGGTGATAGAGGTTTTATTGTTTCTTGTTTTTCCGATGATGTCGCTGATGTTCGGTGTCGTCGTCCGCACCGCAAACATGTCTGGCTAAAGTTTTGTGAAGTTAGGGGAGTGTTTTAGTCGTGGCATCGAAAATAAATAAACACGCGCCGCGAAATGCGCTAAAAAGTTGTTACACGCTGCGTTAAATATCTACATTCTTTGTTCTCTGGAGAGCTCATTTCTTCTTCGCTTTCTTCGGAGGCGGCGGCTTTTTCAGCGGCGAGACTAATTTGCCGTCTCGAGCGTTCTCGAACTTTGATTTCAGATTCGACACTTTCCCGGTGCTCAAAATCTCGACGGATTTGAACATTTCGTCCAACGTTTGGACGTACTGTTCGTTTCTCGGGACGAGCTTCGCGTTCTTGAGCTCTCGCGCGTCGTGGTCGTAGAGCAGCGATTTTGATTTCGGCGAGACGGAAATTTCGTTCGGCAAAAACCTCTCCCGCGGTCGAGAGTAGGTTCTGTTTTTGGCGAAATATTCTTTATTCCACGTGGCGACCAACGCTTCCCAGCTGAACCACGCGACTTGATCTACCTCGGCTTTTCCGAGCAAAGGGAAAGATTCCGCGACATCTTTGCTCGAATCCCCGTGCATGAAGTACACGTCTTCGTAGGCGTTACACCCACCCATGTCCGCTTGCTTTGCCGCGCAAGTAAACGCGTACGTGAGCTGTTTGGGATCGACGTTGATTCCAAGTTCCTCGGCTATTTCTCTCGCGGCCGTATTTCTGGAGGAATTCGGATGCGTGGAGTGTTTGTCCGCCTCGTGCACGAAATCGTCGTCATCGTTTTCGTCATCCTTCTTATTCTTCTTCTTCTTTCTTTTCTTCTCTTCCATGATTCGTTCTTCCTCGCTCGCGTCCTCTTCGTACTCCTCCTCCTCCTCCTCCGCTTCCTCTCCCTCTCCCGAAGTCCTCTTCGCTTTCCTCCGCCTCTTCCTCGCTTGCGTCTCCGGATCAAACTCGATGTGCCCTGCCGCGCTAATATCCCACATCCCCGGAAACGTATCTTTCTTCTCGCTCCGTTTCTGACACAACACTCGATTCCTCTCTTTATCGAACACCCACACGTGCGCGCTTCGGTGCCAAAGTTTCTCCTCGTGGCACGTTTTCCTTTCCACGCCCGTTCGCGTTCTCGCGTTCTCGAGCCACGACGCGGAGGACTTTGTTTCGTCGTCTCCATCATTGGACGACGCAGGTTTTGGTCCGTTTCTGTGCACGATGCAGTTTTCCTCCTCGTCGTCGTCTTCAAAACAGGACGAAGGCGGCGGTTTCATTCTCTCGAAGACTTCGTCCGGTCGTTGCGCTTCAACGTTTTCCTCTTCGTCCGCGCGATGGTGGTGAAATCCATTCGGGAACACCGTCTTCGCGAGAGAGGCGAAGAACGCGTCCATTTCTTCTTCTTCGCGTCGCGAAGAAAGCAGAAACCTCTCTCTCTCTCTCTCTCTCTCTCTCTCTCTTCGTGCGCGCGTGCGTCTCTCTTTACGTTTGTCGTGTGGTGCAGAGAGCAGCGCGCGCTTCTTCTTACGAATATCTCAAAACCATCACGAAACCCTAAACAAATCCGAGCGCTTTCTTTTTTCTTTCTTTTCCTCGTTTTCCCCAAACAAAAGTAAAGATGCTCTCGCGCAACAACAACGCGTCTGTTCTCCTGAAGCGAGCGTCATCGAGCGCCGCTCGCGCATTCTTCGCGTCTTCTTCTTCCTCCTCTTCCTCTTCCTCCTCTTCTTCTGGTAATCTCATCAACTTTAAAGTCATGCTCGACGGCGAGCGACACGATGTCTCCGCCAACGAAAACGAACAACTCTCAAAAGTCCTCGCGAAGAACAAACGTTTAGTGCACGCGGTGCCGATTATTTCTCCGGTTTTAGGCCACGACGCGCACGTGATCGTTCCGGCCGAGTTGCAGGAAGAGTTGGGGGAGTTGACGGACGCTGAAGTCGATAAGATCGAGGAGTTGTGCATGAATCCGATTGCGAATGGGGCGTCGAGATTGGCGAGTCAAGTGATGGTGAGAGAGTCGTTCGCGGGGAAGACGTTCGCGGTGAAAGGGATGAATAGAATCATGAGAACGTGAGAACGCTTGTCGAGCGTGCGAAGTGCGCGCGAATGTGTAGTAATTTATTAGAGAGAGAGATTGTGTGTGTGTGAGTGAGAGATAATGTTGTAGTGTGTACGTGTACACGTGTATTCATAAAAAATGATATGTTCCGTACTACTCTTCAGTAGTCGTTGTTCTATACATGTGTGCTATTCTTTTTGTTACGCGTTATTGTTATTGTTCCTATTTGCTGGGTTTGGCGGTCGACAGACGAAACGGACAGATTGTTGCTGTTGTTGTTGTTGTTGTTGTTGTTGTTGTTGCTGCTGCTGCTGCTGCTGCTGCTGCTGCGGTTGTTGTTGTTCCTGCGCTTGACGACGCGGTAATGGCGGCGGCGGCTTGTACGGAGCGCGCAGAGGAGCCCGTATTGTGCCCTCATATCCACTGTGCCCATATCCATACGACGAAACAGGAGGATGAACAGGTTGCTGCTGATGGGATGGTGGCGGTGGATGCGTCGGATTATTCACGTTGTGATAATACTGTGGCTGTAAACCAAACGGTTGAGCTTGCGCATTTGCCATCACGCTTCTTTCGTACTCGCTTCGGCCGTTGTGCATGGCGTTGATTCTTTGTTGTCTGAGTCTCTCCTCGTGATCTTTCACTCTTCGTTCAGACTCGAGGCGCTCCGCGCGTTGTCTCGCCTCCGCGGCGGCGCGGATAGATTGCGAATCTCGCGCTTGCGCTTGCTGAAGAATTTCTCTTTGCCACGGTTGCGTGCCGTTTTGATGCGCATCTTGTCCTCGTTGATGGTTTCGGCTTTGTTCCTCAACAATTGCGTTACTTAATCGATGCAAATCGCGCAGTTGCTGCAACGGCGTCGGCGCATTTTTTCGAGCGGCGACAACACGTTGAGGTTGTTGTTGCTGCGGAGGTGGCGCGACGCCAACGATGCGCACATCATCTTCTGAATCTGAGTCGTCTATGACGATAATGTCCGGAACCGTATCGTTCGCGCCACCGTTGCCGCGCATAGCCGCAGCTTCTCGGCATGCGTTTCGTAATTCTTCTTCTGAATCATAGTCGTCGTCGTCGTCGTCGTCGTCGTCGTCGTCGTCCTTCTCTTTGTTAAGATCGTGTTTCGATTTTTTTCGCTCCTGCTCGTCGTCGATAACGATCTCGTCTTCAGCCGCCGTGACTTCAGCCGCGCTCCTTTTCTTATTTCTTTCACTGCTAGTATTGTTATCCTCTAGTGCTGCTCCTTTTTTCGCTACTCCAACCCCGGTATCAATCGCCCTCCCTTGTATGCTAAGCTCTACAGCGCGAGTTTCTGCTAATTCTATCCACTCGCCGAACTCTTGTTGATCTCCGGCAGCTTCTCTGTACCTCCATCTGCACTCCTTATCTATTTCAATCCTCGACACCGAGGCGCTCGATGGATTGATGCGTTTGCATCGCAAATCGCTCTTTAATTTCGCCATGACTCGCACTAAAAATCCGTCTATTCGTACATCTTTCGGCCCGCCGGCGCTACCGCAACACGGACACGTCCACTTGCGAGTTTCTTTGTGCAATTCTAGGAACGAATCCACGTCGAAGGTGCACGCCTGGTTGCAACTTTCTAACCTCGCAGGCGTCTCCATCATGCACATGCGAATTGGGCACCGAACGGAGATTATCGCGGTGTCCGGGCCTATAATATCGTCGTCTTCCTCGTCTTCATTACTGAAACCGAGCGATTTCTTTATGCTACTGACGTAATGATCAAAATCTTTCGGCGGTGGTATCAAAGCTCTGACCTCCTTCTCCGGTCTCTCTCGAACTAATAAAACACACACGGCAAAATGTCGAGCGTCGACGGCCATGATGCGCATGGTGTTTTGACCCGGGCGTAAATTCACGCCCCTCGCGCTCGAAATCACCGCCGGACGCTCTCTCGTCGATTTCGTGACTTTTTGGGACGACGATCTTCGCGTCACATCAACATTCTCTCCATTCACGTGTATCACGCAATCGTTGGGCCACAACACTCTGTTCTTCGCGTTCGCTTCGTCCTCTTTTATCAACACCGAATACGCTCGCAGTTGCACCGTGTTACTATTTTCGCGTAAAAATCGCTCTTGCACTGGCGTCAGCTCAAAATTTAAAACGACTCGACTGTTCGCTTTCGTGAACACCATCTTCGTTGGCTTCGTGACGACGCCGTTTGGTCGAGTCGGGTGAAAACTCGACGGAGAAACCAAAGCAAAGTACGGGTCCGAGTTCAACGCGCGTTCCATCGTGTCTTTTATTGTTTTTTCCGCTCTGGACAATTTCTTCCCCGCTGCCAAAAAAGCCCGTATTTGTTGTAGTTGTTGTGACTCAGACAGTACTTGCGGTTGTTGTTGTTGTTGTTGCCGCGAGTCGTCGGGAAGTTGTCTCACCTCCACCCGTCGTCCCCAATCTCCTCCAACACCATTAAATTTTTTCGGCGTGAGCCAACGTCGCATTCTGAGCGGGAAAAACGTAAACGTCCTCCCGTCGAGTAACATGTCATCACTTCGAACCCCAAACGAATCCTGTTCCACACTCACAGACGCCGCGCACAACATCACCAACCTCTTCAACTCCATCGCTTTCAAATTAGACGGCACCGGAAAGCACCCGGTACATTTCAAACACTGTCTCGTGTCCACGATGCGCATCTGGTTCACGCTGTAGAACCAATGTTTCAGCGCAGAATGCGGCGTGCCCGAATCATCACCACCGGCGCCGTTTAAACGCATCCCCTGAACTTCCATCTCGTGCTCGTTGATGGCCTCGACCGCGTCGTGAGTCGTCGTCGCCTCTTTTAGCCTTTGGTACGTGCGTTCGGACGGGATCAGGTATAAAACGACCGCGTCGTTGTCGTTATTGTTGTTGTTGTTGTCGTCGACGTCTCTTTGCATTTTTCGTTACTCTCTTCTCATCATCTTTCCAAAAACATAACACATCTCTTCTTTGCGATAGATACTCACAACAACAACAACGACGACACACCAATTTTCTTCCAGAATTTAAGAAGATTATAAAGAGAAAGTGTCCTTCCGCGCGTCTCTCTCGTCTCTCGTCTCTCTCTCGCGCGCGCTTTGTTTTT
>Ga0181599_1001089_pt1 | contig 27141 bp, 24 predicted proteins | sample 041ome_3_FD_148658 | JGI IMG/M metagenome (GOLD analysis project Ga0181599, IMG submission 148658) | Coastal salt marsh microbial communities from the Groves Creek Marsh, Skidaway Island, Georgia - 041405US metaG (spades assembly) | ecosystem: Environmental > Aquatic > Marine > Intertidal zone >...
CGTGTACTATGTGTTCATGATTGGTCGTTTTGTCCCTACGAGAAAAAGGAGTTGAGCTCCAGGGAGCTCAGGCGTGAGACGACGACGCGCGGGGGCGGCGCGCGGCGGTGGTGCGCGGACGACGTCGGCGACATGGCGAGCGATGACGCCAAGTACGTGAGCGCGCTCCCGTCGCGGTCGACGCGCGGGAAACGGCTCGATGCGCTGCTGGCGGATGAAGGGGATGATGAGTTTTATGGTCAGGAATTCTTTGCGAGTGAATCCGACGACGATGAGTATGAGAGCGAGGAGGAGGTGGAGGATATCGTGGATGATGATTTTCATGATGAGGAGAGCAGTGAGAGCGAGGGGGAAGTGCACGTGGCGCGTGAGCGGACGGGGAAGAGTTTGAAGGCGCCAGAGCGCGTTCGGGACGCGACGGGCGGGGACGCTGGACCGAGCGGCGGTGCGGCGGTGGGTGGGCGTAAAGCGAGCGGGCGTACGCGCGTGCCGACTGGATATGGGGCGGATGCGTTCGGCGCGGCGGCCGCGGCTGAGGCTGGACCGAGCGGGACGACGGCGGCGGACGGCGCGATTGAGACGTTTGAAGCGAGACGAACGAAGCGCGCGACGGCGCAGATGATTTTAGAACAGAGCGAACGCATGCGCGCGGAACGCGCGGCGAAACCCGCGCCTGAGCGCACAAAAGTGGAACATCGCGAGTATACCCAGGAGGAATTGCTTGAAGAAGCCAAGGAGACGGAGTACTGGAATTTACTCGATTTGCAACGGTTGTTGACGCTCGAAGCGGAGCTCAAGAAAAAGGTTCCGACGGATAAGCCCAAGTACGTTGGACCGTCGATTGTGTATAGGAGTTCGGCCAAGGTTAACGGTGGTGTGGGCGTGGTGGAGTTGCGACGCGGGGCGGAGACGCCTGCGCCGTTGAAGCAAGCGCCTCCAAAGCCGCACGCCGGTCACGCGTGCGTGATTACGGGGCAACCAGCCAAATACAAAGACCCTCTTACGGGGCAACCGTACGCCACGATTGAGGCTTTCAAAGAGATTAGACGTCGATATGAAGAGAGTCGGCCACACGAAGAAGAGGCGATGGATGTTGCCGAAGAAAAGCCGACGGCTGCAGAGATTCCTCGACAGCCAGAGGTCACTGATGTCGTCGCCGAGCGCAAAGTTACGAAGACGAAGAATTTCGAAAGGAAGCGCGCAGGCGTGCCGCCAGCGTCTACGTTCTCCGTAGTTCCGCTCAAAATACCCAAGGATGAGCCTATGATGGAAGCCGAGGCGTGAAATATACACCGAAACAACGCGCGCGTTGATCGACGGCGCTTTCGAGAGCCGACGTCGATATCACCCACCATTTTATTAGCTTTTTGTGAAACCAATCACATACACTAGAATTAATCAACAAATCACGCAATATCGCATTCGTCAAAGCTACTTTTTCTTCGCGCACGCGGCGTTGCGCGAAGAAAAAGTAAGATTAAGATGCAAGTTTTTCATGCGCGACGTCAATCGTTCTTGTCTCGAGCGCAACTCTGCCACAACGTGCGGCATCACGGGTGCGATGGGTGAATGCGCCTCCATCGCATGCGTATGTGCCTTGCGTTTGTTGCTCGTGCGTTCGGAGTGAAGCAAACGATCGCCGCGAATCATGCTTTGCGACATTATGTCGCGCGCGTCGGTTGCGGCGGCTTCGCGCGCTAAATCCATTAAAGACATTTCAGTGAGCGATGCGCGCTCGCCGCGCTCGCGAGCTGCTCGTCGCAAACGAACTCGTTTAGGCGCCAATTCGTCCTCGCTACCGTGCGCGCGCATGTCGCACGGCGTCGTCGGTGGGGCAACAATTGGCCGACATGGGGCGCTCACGCCCGCGCTCGAGGCGGCGCCGTCAAGCGTCGATATCAGATTCTCGAGCGTCGCAATGACGGCTTGCACGCCACCACCATAATTCGCACGTCGCGTTCCATGCGCACGTGTTTCTCTCGCGCATTCGTCGGTCGTCGCATCGCCGGGCATGTCGAATTGTGAGGCACCGTTTAAAATTAAAATTACAACTTGCGTCAATCGCGCCTCAACTACGCGCCGCGCCTTGTACGAGTTTATACAACGTGTGCGTCTCAAAATCGCCATTTGTGCAATCAATCGGGCGGGTACACGCAGTTAATAACGATCCATCCGGGGATATATCAACTCTGAAGACGACTCCGCCAACGTCAAACTTCTGGATTACGGCAAGCGTGGACGAGTCGTAAATCTCTACAGTGGTTCCCACGCCTACGGCGACGATTTCTGAGCGGTCTGGTAAGACACCCATGCATATGAGCGTCGAGAAGTCGTAATAGGTAGTTACATCTGATTGGTCGTATTCGCCCACAAGTATACTGCTCGACGCTTTTGGTATGAGTTGGCATGAGCCGCCGTCGCGACCCCACTGCTCGATCAAATCAAACGTTGTAAGCTTGACTCGGAATTTCCGACCATTACCCGTAGAACATATGACAACTCCGTAAGTATTTGCGCTCACTATTCGCCTACTTGAGGGATGCGCTTGCATGATGTAACCTGGTACCTCTACACACACCGTTTCTTCGCGCTCGTCGTAGACAGGACGCACGTCAGCACACACGTCCGTTAGCCCAGTTCCAACCACGAAAGTGCGTAATTCAGGAAAGTAAAGAACACTTTGATACAGTGCCTCGGTGGGAAAATCGTTGGATTTTCTGGGCGTCTGATAACTTGTGCTGTTCAAGTCATATTCGAGAATACTTGACGTGCCGATGCCATTGTTAACGGCCACGAACACCGTGTTTGTCTCATTCGGGCTCCACGACGCCGCACTGATGCACGAGCCTGTGGACATGACCGCCATGAGCTGTCCGTTCAAGACATTTACGAGATATACATCCGAAATCGTACAAAGCGCGACCATCTGTGACGCACCAGAAGGTTGGGGAACAATTAAAGGTCTAGAATCGAACCTTGGTTCAATATCAAATGAGACGTTTTGGCTCAATAACGTCAACGTCGACCCGCGAGCGCATCCGCGCTTCATTATTCGTACAACGAGGACTTCATCACTTTGAAAGTCGAATTCAACCTGAAGAACAGCGCGCCCGTCTCGAGTCAGCGCGGTGTCCATGAGACGCACACTATCTTGAATCAAGCCGCCTTTCATTGTCTTACACTTCTCAAACGTCCAACGCGCGCCTCCGCCGAAATAATCAGCCACTGACTTCGTCTTCGTCTTCTTCGCCCCCACCGCGGCCGACGGCGCGCCTGCACCACGCTTCCCATCCCGGTTCAACTCGCCCAACACCTCGCGAGACGCACCATTCGCGCGCAACACGCGCAGTTCTTCGCGCAACGCTCGCGCCGTCTCGCGCGCCCGACGCAACTCATCCTCAATCGAATCACCCGCGCCTTTACGATCGTCCTCGTCCTCGTCGTCCGCACCTAAACCGACGCAATCCAGCGCGAATAACACGCGGATATCCTCCACGCTCGCGTCGTCATCGCACACCGGACACGTTGGGCGGCGCGTGCGCAGCCATGTGTCGACGCAGCGCGCACCGAAACAGTGCCCGCAGCGTAACGAAACCAACCCATGTGCGGCGTCGCGTTCGCACGCGGTGCGCTCGAAGCAAATCGCGCACGGCGGTGAAAAGAATACCGACGGCTGCGTCAGTGGCGGCGTCATCGCGCCGCGCGCCGCGCAGTGCGGTGGGGATGCGCGCGTTATTGAGCCAAAAAAGCGGCTGTCAACGCGCCGATTTGAATTTGTGTGAGAGACGATGATGACGACAAATTGCTGCTTAATAGATGTTAACAACGATGAGACCTAGGCGGACATGCCGCACATGATGAATTTCGCTAATGCAGGCTTGCCGGCGTTCATGTAGCACTCAGCCAAGCGTTGGTTGACGACGGCGGATTCGAGTTCGCCGCGAGCGACGCGGTCGAGGAGCGTTTCGCTTTCTTCTCGAGCGAGCTGCTTATCGGTTTTGGGGCCGTCAAAGGCGGCAGCGGATGGACCACGACGGGATTCGAGGATGTCTTTGATTTCTTGGACGCTCTTGCCGGACCAGCCGGCGATGTCAACCATGCGTTCGATGGCGTCCCGTGAGCCGACGGTGGCCCAGGGCGTTTGGAGCGCTTGACGCGCGGCATCTCGAGCTTCTTCGACGCGTCCTAAACGCGTGTATAAATCTGAGATGAACACGTGCGGTGCGCCCCACTCGCCAAATGTCGCCTTGTACAAATCGCACGTAATCAACGCCGATTGGTCGTCGCCACGATCTAAATGTCTCTGCACCAGTCCCTCCATGCACGACGGAAATTTACCAACTTGCGTGGTGACGTATATATCAAACGGCTTGCCCGACGTCTTGAACTCTCCGTGGTTGTGCAAGCTGACACCCACCGACCCCGCGGCGGCGGCGACGACCGTGCTTTGCTCATCTGACGTCGCTTCTTCCTCTACTATCGCCCAGTGCACGTACTGGCTCGCGTTTTTCGCCAACAACGTCAAGTGCGCGCCATCCGTCACACCCACCACCGGCGTCTCCCCACTCTGCTCGTCGACAATCATCAACCCAATCACGTGTCCATCACTCTTACGCTTCGCCAGCGGCACCACGAGCGGATGCATGCCCTTCCTCGCATTCGGCGGCTCCAATTCGTACCCGCGCGCCTGAAGCACGCGCAACGCCGCGGGAAGCTCCGCGGGCGCCTTTGTCTTCGCCGCATCCCGCATATACGCCGCGTGCGTCTCCCCACTCACCAACTCCGACGCCGACGCCGACGCCGCGCACCGCCGCGCGCGTCGAACGCGTCGTCCCGCGCCGCACACGCGCGCGCCGCGCACCACCGCCGACGACGCGCACGCCGCCGTCGAAAACCGCGAAGACGCCATCGTCGCCGTCATCGCGCGCGTCACGCGCGTGTGACGCGTTCTGGAACCGAGCGAACGAACGCACGCAATCACCACCGCGCGTGCGAGGTCGCAGGCGGCGCGAAGATGCGCGCGCGCGCGAGCGTCGACGTGTTCGGGCGATGGCGCGAGTGGATAAAGCGACCGACGACGTCACGGTGCCAATGTGCCATGTGGCGCATTTGACACGGAGTCCCCGGGCGTAGGTTCGTGATTGGTCGATTTGGCCCCATGGAATATTTGGCTTTGCCAAAAGCCGTGGGCACCGACGGAGGTGCCGTCGCAATTCGCCGCGCATTCGCGACCGGCGCTCTAACCGACCGCTCGTCTTTTTTTTCGATTGCGTGCGCGCGCGTGGTTCTCATCCATCCATCGACGATATGATTTGCTTTACGTGCGTGCCGACGGGTACGATTCAAGTCGTGCAACAATGTGGGAAGTTTTCCCACTTTGCGCGCCCGGGGTGTCAGATTATCATCCCATGCACCGGTCAGGGCATTGCGGGGTCGATTTCGACGCGCATTCAGTCATTAGATGTTGAAGTTGAGACCAAGACGCGGGATAACGTGTTCGTGAACATTGTCGTCTCGACGCAATACATGGTTTTGTCGGAGGAGAATCACTTGTACGATGCGTTTTACAAGTTGACTGACTCTCGGGCGCAAATACGATCGTACGTGTTCGATGTCGTGCGCTCGACGGTGCCGAGAATTAAACTTGATGACGTGTTTGAGTCCAAGGAGGAGATTGCGCAATCGGTGAAGGAAATGTTGACCAAGGCGATGCAAGACTTTGGGTATCAAATCATCAATACGCTCGTTACGGACATTGCGCCAGATGCTCGCGTCAAGCAAGCGATGAATGAAATCAACGCCGCGCAGCGCGCTCGTGTTGCGGCGCAGGATCGCGCCGAAGCCGATAAGATCATGGTTGTCAAAGCGGCTGAAGCGGATGCCGAGTCCAAGTACTTGGCTGGTACCGGTATGGCGCGTCAGCGACAAGCCATCATTGCCGGTTTGCGTGAATCCGTCGTGGATTTCCAGAGCGAAATCACTGGTATCTCCTCTAAGGACGTGTTGGATTTGATGATGATGACGCAATACTACGATACGTTGAAAGATATCGGCACGTCGAAGGGGTCAAATACGATTTTCCTTCCCTCTGGGCCAGGCGCCGTCGCGGATGCGGCTACCGCGATTCGCAACGGCATGATGCAAGCACACGCTGCGAACGCGCCGTCTCGTTAAAGTACCTTTTGTTACTTTAAAACATCACTTACGCTTTATAACCTTGATTGTAATTTGCCATCTTAAAATTTTGTTTGCTTACTACAACTGCGTCCCTAATTATTAGTCGAGGAACATTGGTGCCATCACGAGAGTGATTGTGGCTAACATTTTGATCAATACGTGGATACTTGGCCCGGCGGTGTCTTTAAAAGGATCGCCAACGGTATCGCCCGATACCGCAGCTTTGTGTGCCTCGCTCCCTTTGCCACCGTGCGCACCAGTTTCGATATACTTTTTCGCATTGTCCCATGCCCCGCCGGCTGTGTTCAAGAAAAGCGCCATGAGAATGCCCGCAACAGTGGCAAACATCAAGAACGCCGCTACTGCCTTTGCGCCTAATAACTCTTGTCCAGTGGCGTAACCAATATTCTTAAAGATGACGCCGACGGCAATTGGACTCAGTACGGCGAGCGCGCCAGGTCGGACCATTTCGCGCAAAGCGCTCGCGGCCACGATTGCTACGCAACGCGCGTAATCTGGTTTTTCAGAGTAGGTCATGATACCTGGTCTTTCTGCGAACTGTCTGCGCACTTCACGCACAACTTCTTGCGCAGAGCGCCCGACGGCGGTGATGGACCAAGCGGAAAACAAGTAGACGAGCGCTGATCCAAGGAGACCACCTATGAACACCTCGGGAATGGCGATATCAACTTGGTTGAATGGCTTTCCCGTGAACGCGCTGACTTCATCCATGTACGCGGAGAACAATAAGAAAGATGCCAAGGCAGCTGAACCGATGGCATATCCTTTAGTCGTCGCCTTTGTCGTATTTCCCACCGCGTCAAGTTCATCGCAAATATCTCTCACGCTCTCCGGTTGATCTGACATTTCCACGATACCACCCGCGTTGTCCGCAATTGGCCCAAACACATCCATCGTGAGCACGTACGCGGCTGTGGAAAGCATCCCCATGGTTGCCACGGCTGTTCCAAACAAACCACCAATCGGTTGACCAGCAGTGTTTGTAATTCCACTGTAATTTCCACACCAGTATGCGCTTATGACGGCCATGGATATCACAATCACCGGCGCCGCCGTTGATTCCATCCCCACGCCCACGCCCGCGATGATGTTCGTACCGTGACCGGTTGTCGACGCCTCGGCAATGAGACGTACGGGCATGAATTTGTAATCCGTGTAGTACTGAGCAATGAATACGAACGTGTACGCGCACGCAATGCCAATCAAGCCACACATGTAAAACCACCACCACGCATAAGGGTGCTTTTCAGTCACGAGCATGATTCGGCACGCGAAACCGAATCCCACGATGGCGAGAGAAATTGCGACGTTGTAACCACCCTTCAAAACTTTATACGGGTCCTCGCGACGATTTGATGTTTCGCTGATGGACATGATACCGCACGCGCTAACGATGCAGTCCATCGCGTGAATGACGAGTGGAAACATGATGAACCCCGTTGCGTCTTCAATTCCGGCGTTCTTCGCCATCGTGGCGCCCAAGATCATCGCTGAGATGACTTCGGCGGCAATGGATTCGAACAAATCCGCGCCGCGCGCGGAACAATCCCCAACGTTATCCCCTACGAGATCTGCAATGACAGCAGGGTTACGAGGGTCGTCTTCGGGAATACCTTGCTCAACTTTACCGACCAAATCCGCACCAACATCCGCAGCCTTCGTGTAAATGCCGCCGCCCAACTGAGCAAAGAGCGCGACAAACGACGCGCCGAAACCGTAACCGACGAGCATCAGAGGAATTTCATGAAGACTCATACCGTTTGGAGATCCTACGGAGAAGAGCCGAGAGAATATACTGAACAGAATGGTCACCCCAAGTACCGTCATCCCGACGACGGTGAGCGCGGCAAATCCACCCGCTCGCAACGCAACGGTGAGCGCTTCACGGGCGCCTTGTCTCGCGCTGCTCGCCACCCGCACGTTTGCGCGAACGCTCACCCACATGCCCACATACCCAGAAACACCGCTACATAAAGCCCCACTCACGAAGCTCACCGTGGTGAGCATGGCCATCGTGAACGCGGACACGCCCGCTTCTTGCTGTTCCGGCGTCGTCGCGCGGAATAAATACACAAAGAAAATCACCACCGCCGTCACGCCCGCCAAGCGCGAAATCAAACCGTATTGCGTGGCAAAGAATCCATCCGCACCGTCTCGAATGGCATCCGACACCGCGCGCATATCTGCAGAACCTTCGTCAATCGCCAACGTCCAGCGCGCGAGATGTCCCGCGAATCCCAAGCTTCCGACGCACGCCAAGAACACCAGACCCGCGGTCCAGCTCGTGCGACACGCTAAAACAAACATGACAAACGTGAACGCCCCCGCTATCGTCATCGCTCGCGATGGATCGCGCGCAATCGATCGCAACACCCTCGAAGCTTGCGTCGGATTGGCACTAAATACGTCTCCGCCTCGAGCGCTATTTGTCTTCCCCGCGCCCCCGCTCTCGACGTCGAGTAAGACATCGCCCGTCGACGACGAACGATTATGCACGCCGGTCATCGAATCGCGGCTGCGATTGCGCACATCCGCGGCGGCGCGCATGGTTGCGCGTCAGCGAATGTGGTTGGGCGCATCGTAACTGAATCGTAGACAATTGTCGTTCCGCACAGTCGATCGCGCGCGCGGACGACCGCACACGTTCGCGCGCGGGGCGGTATGGTTCGATTTAAAAACCGCTACCTCTTGCTCGAGGTGACGTACAACGACGGGCGCGGGATGGATGCGTCCGTAACGCCGAGCGCGATGCTCGATGCGCTCAAGACTTCGATTATTGAAAACTTTGGCGACGTGACGTATGGATTAGCGCAAGCGGCGTTGACGGTGAAATATGTTGACACGCGATGTGGGCTTGTAATCGTGAGGTGCGGGAGAGACGAGTCGCAAGCGGTGCGAACGGCGGTGGGTGTGATGCAAGAGGTGCTCGGGCGGAGCGCGCGGTGCGGGACACGTTTCGTAGGTGGAACACTGGCGACAACGCGTGAGGCGTGCTTAAAGTCTACGCGAGAGAAACTGCGAGCGCTAGTTGATACTGGACGCTTGAAAGAAGACGAAATAGATGCGTTGGAGGAGGCGCAGAAGAAAATATTGGACACCGTGGCGCACTGACAAGCCGTCGCGAACGACAAAAAATCAACCAGTACCAGTAGTTAGAGATAGACTAGACTCTTAGCGCGATGTTATGTTTCACGTATGTATCGTATGTATCGTACAACAATTCGTTCACGTGCAGTGTTTCGTATCTATTGACCAAAGATGCGGTCGGCGACCCGTCGCGCGGAGACGAAGCCGTCGCGCGCCGAGCCGATACACGGACATACGAAGCGTTGCACAGCGCGCGCGACGACATCGTGCGTCTCAGTGAGTATAGCGGCCCACGGCCGTCCAATGAATTCGTAAAACGTGCCTTGGAAAGGTGATGCACGCATCGGACATTCGTTGATGACGTTTGGACACGCGTCTCTCTGCCTCTTCACGCATCGAGCCAAAGCTTCCTTCCAATGATTCGCAGCAATCTGATACTCCGCCGTTTCCGACCGCGCTATCGAAAGACGATGCAGCAGCGTTGCCTTTTCTTCGTCGAGATCGATGATGCGCCGGCGCTGCCACTCGATGATACGACGCGGATCCGAAGTAAAAATCGTCGCCGGTAAAAACGGCGCGTCGACGCCGAATCGAAGTCGTTCAACAACCTCGCGCGCGCCAACGGCGCGAATTACCACGACTGCGAGAATGGCGACGACTAATGTAAACCCAATCAAAACATACACCCATTTCACGCGTTCGCGTTCGCGTTCGTGATCATCGTCGTTATCGTCGCTCTGTTGCGCTTTGGCGCCTCGCAAATCGAGAAGCGTAGCCGCCACCGCCCCGGAGTGGTCATCCGCGTGCGTCGCCGAGGACGACCGCGCGCCGCCAAACATTGTCTCCTCAGCGCGTAGCATCCAATCTTTAACCTCGCGGTCGTCAAGAATCTTAATGTCGTCCTCAGACGCCACCGGGGTGCGCTCAGATTCTTCTCCCGCGCTCTTCGTCGGCGGCGGCGCGCCGATATGAATGAAGCGCCGACCATTCGCCGTAGGACGCGGCCAATTTCTCGCGGCGATGCGCACCATGTCGGAATTGAGTTTATCCCACTCTTCGTCGTCTAGGTCGTCGTAAGCATCCACGTGCGATGGCGAACCCATGGCTGGCGAAAGGTTGGAGAGTCAAATTGTGACGCTTCGTCGTCCCGCGTGGGCGCGCTTTTGGCATCGGATTCGTGAAGACCGCGCGTCAAACGCGCGTTGAGTGCGTCATTGAGGATAACGCGCACGAATCGCCGTGCGCGCGCGCGCGCGATGCGTAGAGCCCGTTTACGTCGTTCGCGCACCACCCATATACGTCGACGCGTCTGGTACGGCGCCGTTGAACGTCGCGTCGCTAAAGTCAAATCCAGGATTTTCACCCTGGAATCGCTCGAGCATGAGACGCTTCTCGTCCTCGGCGGATTCAAGCGCGTCGCTGCTCGCGCAGTGCACGTCGAACGGGGCGGCCCAAGCTTTGCCGCGCGTAACCTTGGTGAGCGTCGCGTGGAGCTCGCCGTCTTCAACCGTCCAGAAAGAATCATCACCCTTAATCGCGTGCGTAAAGTCGTGCGACAAGTACGGCGGGGTGTTCTTAATACCAACCGTGAACGCTTTGGACGTGAGCGTGACGGCGAGATCTCTCGCGCGCGCGCCTGGAGGGAGCGGGATGTATACGTTCACTTCATCAAACGTTTGGTCCCAAAAGTAGATAACTCGACCTTCGTGTGCGTACGCTCGACGCGATGTCGGAGCGATTTTATCCGTCATCGCGAAACGATGGGATTTCGGGAAGGACTCGTGCGAGGGGCGCGCTCGAGGGGCGATTGCGCGTTGGATACTGCGGCTCCTCGTCGCGCGTTGTTGGTTTTTGGTTGTTCAGGCTACGTTCAACTACAATTAAAACTAGAAATACAACTAAAGCACGCTCGAGTCGTTAAACATGACGTATCCGGCGTGTAGTAACCCACACGCAATACCTGCGGCGAATGCTTTATCCCGCAACGGAGGGTTATGCCGCAAGGAGACGCGAATCAAGGGCAAGAGCGGCGCGTAGAAGAGAGGCACCATAAACTTTCGCAGCGAGCTTGCGCGACGTTCTTCGTTTAGACGGCGAAAATCGTCGGGCGAAAGCGGTGCCGACATTGCTCCGCGGCGAAATGCACCTCTATGCGCTCACCGTCGCGCGCGCCAAAGAATGAAGTCTTGAAGCGCTCGGGCTCTACGGGTAGCAAGCCGTCGCGGAGGCGCGCTTCACCTCTGAATCATCATACGAATCCACCTCCACCGATGCCCAAGTCGCGACGAACCGTTCATGCGCACTGTTTCCATCCTCAGCGGCGACACCAGTACGCAGTTCATAGGTCGTCTCTTCAAATATTGTACTCTTTGATACTTCTGCGTAGCCAAGCTTTCGCGCGAAAAGCGCGTTCGACGCGACGTTGTCAAAGCCAATCTTCGCTACATACGCCGTCACTCCAAGTTCAATGACGCCATACGCCATGAACACTTCCAGCGCATCGATAGCCAAACCTTTGCGACGAAATCGCGCGTCGGCAATCATTATTTCAATCTCAGCGCGCTTTGGGTCGTCGTGGTCGTTAAAGAACAAGTTGACGTCTCCAATCATCTCTTTCGACGCCCCGTCGCGTACAATGAACGTACACTTGCCTTCGTCTCGCGCCCATTCACGTTGCATTTCAATCTCATCCTCGAGCGTCAGCCGTTCACTCGCCGTGGCAGCCAACAAGTCCTCCGAAGCCATCCAAGCGTGGTAGCGCTCGACGTGCTCAGGGCGGTATGGTACCAACTCAACGCCGCGCGCGCGCAGTAAAGTGTTCGCATTGGCGCGCATGAGGAATATACCACTCGATTGAGCGTGCGTGCGATGCGCTGGCGCGATGCGCGCGCCCGCGGAGACTTGTTGCGCGCACGCGAGTGAGGACTGTTGGCGTCCCGGCGACGCTGACACGGTTCGAGCGCGAGACTTTCCGCGGAATCAACGTTTTATGATTCAGATGACTCATAGATAAAGATACACAACTACAAAGCTGCAGATGTTAAGCACGCCAACTATCGATGGAAACTTACTTGCGAGCGCCGGCCCCAAACACCGAACGCACCGCCGAACTCACTGGCGCCGGGACATACTCGCTCACGCCGCTTTCGCGATACGACTCCACGAACGACGCCTTAAAGTCGCGGAAAACAGGAACATCGCCACCTTCATCCTCATCCGCCTTATCCGGAACGCGCATCACCGCGTGAGTGACCGCGAATGCGACGCCAAACGCCAATGCGCTTAAAAACGCGGGCAAGATTATAAGCGCATACGCGCACGCCGCCGCCGCGGTAGTCGCCGCCCCCAACGTCTTCGCCGAGAACACCTTACCACCAACATCAATCGGTGCATTTCGCACGCGCACCACGTAATGATGCCCCACGAAAATCCCAAGCGCGAGCACCACGGTGAACGCGTGCGACAACGCGCTCCACGCGCACAACGCCAACGCCACGACGAGATAGTTATACCCAAACTCCCGCGCATTCTTCCGCATCCGTCCTTGCGCCTCTCGCGCACCGCTCGGACACGTAAACTTCATCACTCCCATCGACTTCCACGTCGGCGCCGCCCTCGTCAACGGCGCGCGAACGGCTTTAATCAATCTCGTGGAGACATCACCCATGCTCTCCGTGACGTCCAAAACTTTCGCGTTCGACGCATTCGACGCGTTCGACGCATTCGACGCGTTCGACGCGTTCGCGTCGCCGTGCGTTTTATCGCTCATGGTCTCGTGTGCGCGAGCGAGCGAGCGGGCGAGCGTCGCGTGCGCGACTGTGACGCATCGCATTCAAAGTTTTTCAACGGTCCGACCGAGCCGCTCGGTCCGATCGTCATTCCTTTGCGCGCGATTGGCGTGCGCGATGAGTAAAGCGAAACGCGTGACGACGCAGAATGGCGCCGATGCGCTCGCCATGTCGCCGAATGTACGTGCGCGATGGGCTCTGGGTCGCGCGCGGCGCGCCGACGACGCGACACACCGCGACTGGTGCCGTGAGGACGTTGACTGACGGAGTGTTTCTCGCGTGTGTTCGCGCGCGACGCCGCACAGGAACGGATATTGAAATCGATTCATGAGTTGTACGAACGCGGTCCGAACGCGTCGGCGAATGCGTCGGCGAATGCGTCGATCGGGTTGCTCGATATCGCCAACGATGACTTGCTTCGCGTGAAGTGCTTCAAACCGAGGAAGAAAGTGAGCGCGATGATCATCGGGAATCATTCCGCTGGGAAGAGTTCGTTCATTAATTGGTACATTGGTGAGAGCGTGCAAACGACCGGGGTTGCGATTGAGACGCGTGGGTTTACGTTTGTGACGAGTGGTAGAAAGCGGGAGACGTTGAAAGGGGATGCAACGTTTGCGTTTTACGACTACTTGGAAGGTTTGCAGTCGGTGGAAGGATTAAATGCGAACATTTTCACCGAGATTTCAACCTCAAAGGAGAAGAATTTCAGTTGCGTGGACATCGTGGATTCGCCTGGTTTAGTCGATGGCGATATGTGCTATCCGTTTGACGTCGGAAAGGTGATCACGTGGATGGCGGACCACGTGGACTTGATTTTGTGCTTTTTTGATCCCATCGGGCAAGCACTGTGCAAGCGCACCATGAAAGTTGTCGAGGCGCTCAACGAACATCACGCGGACAAGCTGGCGTATTATATGTCGAAAGCGGATCAAGTGGAGAAGGAACACGATCGACAGCGTGTGTTGATTCAGATTACGCAAAATTTGAGTTCACGCATTAAAAACTCGCACGCGTTCAAGTTGCCTACGATTTACCTTCCGCGCGATGATTTGACGGTTCCCATTCCCAACGCGATCGAGGAAGTCTGCGAAGACATCGACAAGGCGATTCGCTTGACGGTACAAAAGAACTTGACGACGATGAAGGAGGATTGCTCACGCATTGACGCTCGCATTGACGAAGTGCTCGCGACGAACGAAGTGAACAAAAAGGACAACATGAAGCGCTCTATTCGCGGCGTCGCATTGATGCTTTTGGGATGGATATTCATGATGTTATCGATTTACATCGCCGCTTTAGAGGTGTTCGCGACGCCCATCATCGCGCATTCTTTACGAAAGCTCGTGCCGCGCGTCCCGGCGCTGGAGTCCATGCTTCCACAAGAAGACGGCGAGGTCCGCTGGTCTGGCATCAAGCACGGCGGTGCCTATGCGTTTGGCTCGAGTTTAATCACGTACTTTATCATTCAGTACACCAAGTACGTCGTGTGGCGTTTGCACCCGTTGCTCACAAAGAAGGAGCACGCGCGTTTGCACCAATACAAGAAGTACATCACGAGCTTTTTGGAAATCAGAGACGGCTTGTACCGCGAATACTTCAAGCAGCTTCATCAATCTTAAGTAGAATCTTAAGTAGAATCTTAAGTAGCGTAGTAGAGATATTTGAAATAAATATTCATCATTCAAATCTAAGTTAAAATTTGTACATTTCAAAGCAGCATGGTGTGTGTGTGTTTCTAAAGAATCTTCTATCGGGACATCGCCGGGGCGATGTCGACGCCGCTCGTCGCGACTGGCGCGCCGCCAGTTAACGGCACTAATCGTGCGCAAAACTTTTCATACACGCGTCCAACAACGCGAGATGTCGTGTCTTGCAATACTTTGCGATCTTCCGGCGATAACGCTTGCACGGCGGCGAGTAAATCATCAATAGATTGCTCCTCTGCGTCTTCACCCTCTGGCGTGACGGTGCGAAGCGAATCGCGCGCGTTCGCCGCGAGACTTCTAATCTCCGGGCTGTTACCAATGGGTAACTCCCCAGTGGACACGATTGACAAAAATAGTGCCGCTACGGCTTCAGGCTCTAAGAACGCATCGCCAGTCAACACTGTGGCGGCATCTTTTCCAACCAAACCAGCGGCTAAATCCCCGAGCGAAATCGCGAACAACTCCTCTTCGCGGCTTAATTTTGGCGCGGCGAGTTCCAACACTTGCGCGGGCGACGCAAACGTCGGCACAGGCGTGGAGCTTCCGGACACCGGCAGCAACACTGGACCGGAAATATCTTGCGGGTTGGGCAACGACGACGCGAACGGGAGCCACGATGGCGGCTTGGGCAACTGCGCAAAAATACGAGTCACACCCTTGCGAATGGATTGGCGCAACAATAAGTCTGCCGCAGTTTCCGCTTCGCGTTCGAGTAAGTTTCGCAAGCTCGCCGCCTCTGGTTGCATCAAGTACTTCAATGACTGTTCCAAGCTTGCAGCGTCTTCTGGAAGCGTTTCCAGGTCGACAAACACGTCCTCGCTGCGAGCGACGATACCCATGGCGCTGTTCAACATCACCGCGAGGCGTTGGCCTTGTAAAATGCTCCCGCCGCCTTGAGTGGAGGCGTACAACACTTCTTGTAACGCACGCTGCGCCGCAGGGCGATCTTCACGTAATAGTTTACGCGCGACAAACGGATATGCTTCCATCACGAGCTTGTAATCGGGGTTCCCGAGCAACGCGATGCCTTCGAGTGTGACGACAGCGCGTCCCAACAACGCGAAGTACGGTGGAATGGAGAATGGAATGTCATTCAACACCGTCAACAAATCTTGCGTCATGGCTTGGAACCCGCCAGCGGTGCTTGATAACGACCCATCCATGTTATACATGCGCTTCAACTCAGCCTCGTACTTTTTAGCGCCACCACCCTTGACATACGGCGATAGCGCCTTGTCCATGAGCGGCACAACCTTGGCGCGGTCGCAGTCGGTGGGAAGAATTTTCAAGTCAATGAAATCATCCACGAGCGAGGGATAATCTTTATTTGCCAAATGGATGATGGAGTTTACCATGGTGTCCATGTCGTCTTGCTGAATGGATGCCACGAGACCAAAATCTAAGAGCGCGAGCTTGCCTTTCGTCGGGTCGTTCATCTTCATCAAGTTGCCCGGATGCGGATCGCTGTGGAAAAATCCAACTTGCAAGAGCTGCACCAAGAAGCATTCCTGGCCGATGCCGACCAAGTCGCGGATTTCCTCGGGCGGACACTCGCTAAGCTTGACGCCATCGATCCATTCGGTAACGAGAATGCGGCGCGTGCAATATTCGTGCTTCACCTCTGGCACGTAAATGTCCTTGACGTTTTCGCCGGCGAGCAAATCCTTCAATCGTTGCTGGTTGGCCGCTTCGTTCAAGAAATCGAGCTCAGTGTAAAATCCTACTGCCCATTCATTGAGCAAAGCCACGTAATCCGTGCGCTGCTGCGGCGCAAAGCGCTCGATCAATCCTTGGTACACCTCAGCGGCGCGGCGCAAGACGTACAAATCCTTGCTCACCGTATCTAAAATTTGTGGGCGTTGCACCTTGACTGCAACGTATTCACCCGTGCTCTTCAACTTGGCGCGGTAAACTTGCGCCAGCGACGCTGCGGCGACAGGAACTTCGCTGATTTCATCGAAAAACTCCCCGAGCGCACCACCGAGCTCTTCCTCGATGGTTTGGATAGCCGTCGCCGTCTCAAAAGGCTTGACCGAGTCTTGCAAAATCGCCAACTCATCCAACGCGGCTTGCGGCAACACATCCGGTCTGACGCTCATCATCTGCCCAGCCTTTATATACGTCGGTCCAAGCTTTTCAATAATAATCCGCGCATCCTTGGCCAACGCGCGATCATTCTTCGACAACTCGGCGGCTCCGCCCGTGATGGACAACGTCGCCACCTTGGTCAAAAACGGCACCGACAACGACAAAAACTCCGCCCAACGTCGCTGCAACGCCCCACCCTGCTTATCCCAATACTTTTGAATCGCATCCTTATTATACACCAACGGTAACCCATCCGCATCGATCGCATCCGTCGCTAAACTCCGCGCCACGTATGATTTATCCACATCCGGCGCCTCCACCCCGCGCATGCGCACCGACTTGCTCACCTCCAGCGCCGCGCTCCCCGCGATCTCCGTCACGCGCGCGACATCAATCACGCCACCAATGCGCGCGTACGTCGTCGTCGTCGTCGTCGTTGTCGTCACCATCGATCGAACCGCGGCGCGGCGCGCGCACTTGAGCCCATCCACGATGCGCGCGCCGCGAACGTGCGGCGCCCGACGCGCAGCGAAAGCGCTCGTCCCCGAGCTCGTCGCGCGCGATGTCGCCGCCGCGCGCGACGTGCGCATGGCCACCGTCCTCGTCGTCGTCCTCGTCATCCGCGCGCCGCCGCATCGCGTCCACATCGCGTCCGTCGTCGGCGTCGTCGTGTGCGGCGATGGATGGCGTGGTCGTGTCCCGTGACGTCATCACTCACCAACGTCGCCGTCGCCGTCGCCGCAGTCGCCGTCGCCGCAGTCGCGATGCGACGATGGCGCGCGATCGCACGCGTCGCCGCGCTCTCGCGCGCGGCGATGTTCATCGCGTGCGCGCGCGCGCCGGCGGCGGTGACCGCGGCGTTGGCGCGCCGAGTGGAGCTCACGAGCGCGGTGGATGCGATGCGGCGCACGCTCGAGGGCGCGCACGCGCGCGCGGTGTTCGGCGCGTCGGCGTACGACGGGAGCGCGTTTCATGGACATCCGTTCGTGGTGTTCGCGGTGGAGCGCATCGCGCGGTGGGTGGGTTCGGGGGGGACGATGACGTCGGGCGTCGGCGTGGAGCTCGCGACGGCGTCGGCGTGGCTCGCGGCGGATAGCGTGGCGTTGGCGCTGCTGTGCGCGCTCGCGACGACGGTGACGACGGATATGGATGGTGTTTTTAGGGTGTGTGCGTTATATGCGTTGAATCCGATTAATGCTATGGCGCTGATGGCGCGGTCGAACGCGGCGGTTGGACGGGCGTGCGTCTTCGCGAGCGCGTTCGCGGCGAGTCGAGGGTACGTCGTCGCCGCGGGCGTCGCGAGCGCCATGGCGATGCAGATGCAACCGCATGTTGTGGTTATTGTACCAGCGCTGGCGCTAATGTGTTCGAGACACGAATGGAGGCGATGGGCGACGCTCGGGGGGGCGTGCGCGGCGACGCACTGCGCTTCAGCCGTACTCATGGGTGACGATTTCTCAAAGTGGTGGTCGTCCGCGGTGCTGTTCGCCGTGCGCAGTGAAGATCAGACGCCGAATTTAGGCTTGCATTGGTATTTGTTTACCACAATGTTTGACCATTTTCGGGAATTTTACGTCGTCGCGCTCAACGCGGCGCCTTTGGCGCTCGCGGCGCCTTTAGCGTATCGATTCTCTAATAGACCACTGACGGCGTTGGTTTTGAGTTTAATCGTGGCGACGATATGTGCGCCGTATCCGACGTTGAGCGATGTTGTCACGTACATGTCGCTCTTATCCGTCATCGCCGTCGATGAGAGTGGGAACCCGTTGGCGTACATGAAGGGTGGCGTGCTCATTGCAGGCGGGTTCTTGTACGCATTGTTACTGAGCCCAATCACGTGGTACATGTGGATTCACACGAGAGTGGCTAATGCAAACTTTTTCTACGCAATCACCCTCGTATTCGCCATCACGCAACTCGTGCTTTTGGGACAGGTGACGCAAAGCGTCGTCGCTTTCGATCGAGCGCGCAAATTGACAACGAAGACGCGATAAGTCACGCGACGTTAGCTTTAGCCTAATAAATAGAATTACAGTAGAAATGTAAACACGTCAGAACACGGTCACGTGTTCTACTTTGTAATACACCACATAGTCCGCCTTGACGCCGTAGTCGCTCAACGTCCATTGTTTTTGCGACATTTTCAAGCCCGCGCGTACGAGCGAGATCTCATAAACCTTGACCCCGATGTGTTCCGATACGTCCTCGATTACCTCACTCACAGTGGTCAATTCTTTCATGTACGTATATTTAATCACGCCCTCGCTACTTCCCGGCGCACCATCGAAAGGCTTGAGCGTCATCGGCACTGGTTCGTCTGGCGCGTACGTCGGATCCGACCGCTCGCGACGCATAATATTCAACGCTCGCTCATCCTGTGAATCAATATCCATGTCGTACTCATCCATGATTGTATTCCAATGCTCATACGTCTTCGACATCTGCGCATGCCGCGCCATCGTCATCACAAAGCGGTCGTTTCGTCAGTCCATCAACAGAAAATAAAGACACGCCATCGCATCGCTTCGCTTCGTCGCCGTCGTACCGCATCAATCGTCTCCCGGTCGTACCGCAACCCCAACCGCTCGTCGTACCCTTTCCACCCGCCCACTTCATCCTTGTACGACCACCGCAACCGCGCGCTCGGCATCGTCGTCGTTCAATTGTGACGACGCGATGCGCACAAAAAAAACGCTAAAGTTTGAGCGTTACTTCAACCTTTTCGCGCGACTGCGGCGCGCGCGGTGCGACCGCGGCGACGGCGGCGACGGCGGCGCGATGACGACGACGACGACGATGATGGCGATGCGGGCGTCGCGCGTGGCGCGCGCGGCGAGGACGACGATGTCGACGCATGTGGCGGTGCGGCGACCTCGCGCGGCGTGCGGCGCCGCCGCCGCCGGTGGAGATGGCGGTGCGTCCGCCGGCGCTCGCGACGGCACGGGGCCGTGGAACACCCCGCCGCTCGCGCTCGACGATGGGTTGTATTCGTATCTTCTCAAGCACACGCGCGAGTCTGAGGTGCTGCGCACGTTGCGCGAGGAGACGAGTGCGTTGCGCGGGAGTCAAATGCAGGTGGCGCCCGAGCAGGGCGCGTTGTTGGCGTTGATGGTTGAATTAGTCGATGCTCGACGCGTGATTGAGATTGGGACGTATACGGGGTATAGTTCGATCGCCATGGCGTCGGCGATGCGCGAGGGTGGGGTGTTGTACGCGTGTGATAAGAACGAAGAGTCGTTCGCCGTGGCGCGGAGGTACTGGGCAAAGGCGGGCGTGAGCGACAGAGTCGTAGAGAAGAATGGCGACGCCAAAGTCAGCGTGGTTGAACTTTTGGAAGAACACGGGGAGAATAGCTTTGACGTTGGGTTTATTGATGCCGATAAACGCGCGTATAGGGAGTACTACGAAGCGCTGTTGAAGTTGGTGCGACCGGGTGGTTTGATTATCATCGACAACGTGCTGTGGTACGGGAAAGTCGCGGACGAGACGCTTGAGGACAAACAAACGCTCGCGATTCGTGAATTTAACGCGTTCGTTGCGAGCGATGAGCGCGTTTCATACGGAATGGTACCCATTGGTGATGGATTGAGCGTGTGTCGTAAGCGTTGAGCGCGCGGGAGTTTCTAGAGATTTTGCTAGCAGTTGCACATAAAGATATTACAGGAAATAGTCTGGAGCCGCCCTCTTCGCGGGTGCTCCGCGCGCCTCTTGTGGTGCCGCGTCGAATACTTTGAAATCGTTCGCCAAGTTTTCATTCAGTTCCATAATCGCCGCCACGTTACCGCATCGATAACAATAGTTTGGCGCGCTCCATACCGTGACGAGCTGCTTGTTGAACATCCATTTGTACCCTTCCATGACGAGCTGATGCGCGCGTGCAATCATATCTATGCTATTCGTTTGTGTAAATGACGTGCAAACATCGTCGCCGAATAAATACCCAGCTCCTCTGGGGGATAATCCCCACCCGCGCACGTCCTCCGGGTCGCTCCAAAGCAAATCGCACATCGCCCCTTCGTGCGGCACCTCTTGTTTGCGATCGATCGTGCGAATTTGGTCAATCGTGGTAATATTCGGTGACAATCCACCGTGCACGCAGAAAATTTTGTTATCAATCAACGCCGAAAGCGAAAGGTAGTCGAAGACGTCGGTGCAATATCGCCAGACGTTTACGCTCCCATACTTGCGCAAGCATTCGTCGTAGAAACCGTACACTTGTGTAATCTGTCGGCACTCGTGATTGCCTCGAATCAAGAACATACGATCGGGGTAGCGAACCTTGAGCGCCAAGAGCAATAAGAACGTCTCGACGCTGTAAAACCCGCGGTCGACAAAGTCGCCCATGAACAAATAATTCGTATCCGGGCAATCGCCCCCAACTTTAAACAACTCCAACAAGTCATAAAACTGTCCGTGGATGTCCCCACATATCGTCACCGGCGAATCAATCGTCTGCACATTGGACTCTTCTACTAAAATCTCAATCGCCATCTGACACAGGCGCTTGACGTCGTCCTCTGCGAGAGGCTCGCATTTCCTGAGCTGGGCGATCCAAGCGTCTAAATCGTGACTCATCGTGCCTCACCGCCCACGCCTCGTCGCGAACGCCCACACGCACGCACTCACACTCGCCGTATAAACCTTCGTCGCCCACGCGTGTTGCGCGCGACCACGCTCGATCGTCGCGCACCTCGCGATTCGAATGCGAAAAATCAAAATGAAATTTCCAAACGCCGCGTCGGCACCCGCGCGCGCTCGCGCGTTCGCACGCCGCCCTCGCCCACGCGCACGCACGCACGCACGCACACACGCACTCGCTCGCGTCGACTCCGCGTCGCGCGCTACCAGCCGCCGTTCTCGACCGCGCGCGTCGAGCTCTGCGGCACCCGACAGTTTGTCCGCACTGCGCTCCACGACGTACATCGCCGTCGCACGACGCACGACGCACGACGCGCACCGTCCTACAGCACGCACACACCCGTAACCCGTGACCCGTCACGCGACGCCGACGCCGTGCACGCATGTCGTCGACACCGAAAGCGAACGACCTCGAGGCGCTGCAGTCGCTCATGGCGGCGGTCCAGCGCGGCTCCGTCGACGACCTGCGCCGCGCGTCGACTGCGTTCGCCTCGGGCGCGAGCACGATTGCAGAGATTCGCGATGAACGCGGTCGGCGCTGCGCGCATACCGCCGCGGCGCGAGGGGACGTGGCGATAATCAACGCTCTCGTGAGTGAGCTCGGGTGCGACGCCGACGCGAGAGACGACGAGGGCTTTACGCCGCTCATGACTGCCGCATCCATGGGCGCGATCGATGCCGTTCGCGCGTTTATCGCGCTTGGTGCCGATGCTAAGGCACGCACGAGCTCTGGGGCGGGAGTGTTGCATCAGATGGTCATGGGAAGCGTGCAAGGAGGATTCGCGAGCTCGCGCGAGACGTGCGCTCGAGCGCTCGAGGCGTTGAGCTCTGGGACGTACGGGTTGGACATTTCGGACGCCATCGAGCAAAAGTGCGAGAATGTGGGCACGCCATTGATCGTGGCTGCCATGCGAGGGTGTTCGGGGATGCTTGAAGAGCTTCTTGAGCGCGGCGCGAGTGTGAAGGCGACGATGCGAGACGGGGGCGCGAGCGTCGTGACGTTTGCGTGCGCTTCGGGCGACGTCGAGAGCGTGCGGGTATTAATCGCCGCCGGCGCCGATGTGAACGCGACACCACAAGGAAATATGACGCCGTTACATATTGCTGCCGCACACATGAATACGGAGAGATGCGCCGAGGCGATGGCGCGAGTGTTGCTCGACGCGGGTGCGGACGCCGACGTCGCGGATTCGAGCGGGTTGAAGGCGGTGCACGCGGCGGCGGCTACGAAACGTCGGAGCGTTGTAGAGTTGTTATTACCTCGCACAACGCCCGATGAGGGCATTGCATGGACATCGGATGGTGTGATCAAGCACGTGGCGGCGCAGCTCGAGGCGATGCAGAACGATGACAGGGCGACATCGAACGCGCCTCCGGTGGCGTCGACGACGGATGCCTTCGCCGTCAAGGACTCGGCGGCGGCGGAGAAAACGCGACGTCAAGGGAACGAAATGTTCGTCGCTGGCGACTACAAGGGTGCAGAAAAGGCATACACTGAATCACTCGCACAGGACGGGTCGTGTGCGAAAACATGGGCCAATCGTGCGGCGGCGAGGCTTAAACTTAAATCCTACGCCGACGCCAAAGCCGACGCGAAAAACTCGCGCGCGCTCGACCCAATGTTCGTCAAGGCGTGGTACCGCGAAGGCGAAGCCGCACTCGCATTGAACGAGTACGAAGACGCCGCGTTAGCATTTTTCGAAGGTTTACAAATTGACGGCGATTCAGCCGAATTAAAGCGCATGTTTGACCTTGCCATTGCGCGCGGTCGTGCGGCGTCAAAGGCGTCGGCGTCCTAGTCATCCATTTTGAGTTGAGTCAAAACATCAAATTACACGAGATCTACATACAATATACAACTAAACAAAAACGAGAATGTCATACCGTCGTCGTGGCGTCAAACGCCTCATCGCTCGACCGCCCACTGCTCGCACGCGACAGCGTTTTCGCGGGCGACGTCGCCTCGACATTCTCCTCGACATTCTCCTCCGCCGACCCGCGTCCGTTTACCATCAAGTTCCTCCGATCGCTCAAAATCTCATCCAGCGCCATCTGATCGTCATCCCCAGTCCTAATAAAACACTGCGGCGGATGATCGTGCACGCGAAACCCCATGAGGGATGAACTCGCGACGACTTTCGCGTCCGTTTCGTCGCTCGTCTGCGTCGTCCTCTGACTCAGATGCGCATGCGCGCCGAAACACATCGCACACAACTCAAACCTCTCCATCACTCCCGCGCACGGCGCACACCCAAACGCATACCCGACGACGTGTAACCCGCAGCACGAACACCTCGCCGGTTCTCCTCGAGGCGTGCGGTCGACATCCGCGTCCGCGTGACCGATGACGGTGTGCAGCAGCACCGAAAAGTGCACGCATTTGTGTTCGCTCGACGACCCGCGCCGTCGCTTATGCTCGGGGCGCGCATCGCGCGAGAACACATGCGCTGTATTTTTCACCGCACATTCAACCATCGCCTCGGCATCCAAGCGTGGCGTCGGCGGCGGCGCGGCGACATCGAGCGCCATGATTGAATGCTGACGCGCGCTGACGCGGACGCTTTATGACTTTTTGCCTGTCCCGCAGTCTTTCGCGCGCTCGCGACCGACGCACGATCCGAACGCCTCGCGACGGAGATATAAAAATATTATCTCGTGCGATCGCCGCGTGTGCGCGCGCCGTGGCCGCCGTCGCCGGCGCGGTGTGTCGCGCGAATGCGCGCACGCGCGCGACGTGCTGACTCACGCGATGCTCGATGTATCCATCCTATACCTCACATAGACATAATTATTCCACAGTATCATCCGTATGTCCGAACTTGACTTTTATCGAGTGTGCGGTGACGATTAACATGGCGCGGTCGCCTTTCGTCTCGCGGCGCCGATCGATATCGCGCATCGATCGTTTTTCGCATCGAAAGACACGGCGCGTCGATCGGGCGCGAAGGCTGTCGACGGTCGCCGTGGCCTGCATCATTCGGCGTCGCCCGATGGCGTTCACCATGGATGCGCTCGGCGCGATATCGAGCGATAGCGACGATGAGGACGACGATGAGGTCGAGCGTGATGGTGCCGCACCACGCGCGGGCGCGAGCGAGGCGTCGGCGGCGAGCAAGGCGGTGGATTATGAGGCGATTAAGCGACACGGGTTTCGCGCGGGCGCGAGCGTGTTGGCGCGCGCTCGCGCGGGCGACGTCGGTGCGACGGCGTGGGGGAAGGGCGCGCGCGATGGGGCGCGCGATGGGCGGTATGATGCGGCGGAGAGCGCGGAGCTGAGATATAAGGCGGGCGCGGGGTTGGATGCGTGCGGGAAGGCGCTGGAGGCGGCGGCGGCCAAAGCGGCTGAGGCGGAGGAGCGGCGGCGGAAGAGTCGAGAGGAGGCGGCGTTGAGCAAGGCGAGGTACATGGAGGCAAAACAAGCGTTGCGTGATGCAGATCGAGCGGCGCGGCGCGCGACGGTGGCGGTGGTTGAAGACGAGACGGCGGTGGCGGAAAGCGGCGCGAAGCGACGCAAGCGCGTCGAGGCGAGCTCGAAAGACGTCGAGCAATGACTTCTCGCCGCCGGGGTTGACTATGGGTTTGATTGATTGTCCAGTTGACGCGCTGTTATTGTTGTAGTGACGTTGTGTATACTATGTATTTATTGTTTGCGCGTGAACGCACACGGGTCAAATTTGAACGCGCCCGCGAGCTCTCGAGGCAAAGTCGTCGGGACGTCGGCCTCGCGCACCGTCGTGTCTTGCCCTCGAACAGCGCGCATGGCAGTCTCAGATGCGTGCACGGTGCCTAAAATATCACATGCGCGACAGTTTGCACGCGCGTTCGTATCAATCAGAACCGCGTGTGACTTCCCACCATTCATCGAGCACCTCGTCGCGTGCGCCGCGGCGTCATCCCACAGCCACAATCCGCCCACGTTGGCGTCGATTTCACAATCAGTCAGCACCGCCTTGGCGTTCTGCGACACATCGATGCCCGGTCCAAGGTTATCCTGCACCAAGCATTTCGTCAACACAACGTTGGCGCTCTCCATGGCGACGACGCCATCTTCTTTATTCGCTTGAATCGCGCACCCGTGCAAAATCACGCGCGACGTCTTCATCGCGAGCACGCCTTGCAAGTCAGCCGCGGTGATGTTACAATCAATCAACGTCGGCGCTGCTTTGGCATACACACGCACACATGATTTCTTGCCCGTGATGATGCAATTTCGAAACGTCGGCGAGGCTTGGCCACCGAGCGCGATGCCGTCGCCGCCGCTGGACTTGATGATGCAATTTTCAATCAACGGCTTTACGCGCTCGTCCCCGAGCACGCGCACGGATTCGCTGAATCCCGTGAAATCGATATCCAGATTTTGTATCACACACGACCGTTTGATTCGAAACAGTGGGCTGTTGTTTCGGCAATCCACCACGGCGTCTCTGAGCGCGCCTTCACCGCGAATAATGACGCGCTTGTTGATTTCGACTACTTCGCCCAGTCCATTGTGCGCTCCGCGCAAGAGTAAAATTCGATCGCCATCGTGCGCGATGTCCACCGCGTCGCGTAAAGATTTCGCGTGTATTGGTTTGTCGACCACACTGTCACCATTGTCGCCGCCGCTGCCTCTGGCGAACATGGGATCGACGGCTTCTTCTTCGAGTTCATCGAACGCGGCGTTTGTCGGCGCCTCCTTGCCGAGCCACGCGTCCTCGCCGGCGCTTCGAACAAAAATGAGCCTCCCATCAAACCCCGCTATGGAGCCATCTTCTGCGGCGGCGATGGCGATGTCATCCAAAACGTCTCTAAATGACTTGCTGAAATTCTTCTCCGCGAGCTCGAGACTTTCGCCTTGACGGGCGTACGCCGTCGCGAGCGCGTACGAGCCCAATCGAGCGCACGCCTCGGCCAAGCGCCTTTTCGGCTTACTCCACGTCGGTGCGAGCTCCTCCGCACACTTCGCATCGCAAATCGCGGCTTCATATTCATCCATTTTATGATACGCCAACGCGCGATTACAAAACAACACCGCGCGCATATTCGCGTCGTCATCATCCGCGGCGTCGAGCGCTTCGGCGTACAAGGCGTGCGCCAGCGCGAAATCACCGACACGCATCGCCTCGTTCCCACGCTTACGAAGCTTCGCCGCCGCCGTACTCTCATCAATCAACTCCACTGGCGTTCTTCTCGCCTCTTTCGCGTACGCATCCACCAGCGTGAGCTCCATCGCCGTCGCTTCGGCGTCCTCGCGTCGCGCGTCGCCTTCTTCATCCGCCGACGGCGCGCGCGGCGGAGGCGTCCGCGGCTCATCCATCATCGCCTCCTCATACGTCGCCTTTGCGCTCGCATCGCGTTGCGACTTCAACGTCACCCCTCTCGCGCGCGCCATGCGTTCCCTGTCCGTCATCATCCGCACCCCGCGTCAGTCAGTCCGTCAGTCCGTCAACGGCGTCGCTGTGTCGCGACGCGCTACGCGACACACATCACATCATCATCGTCATCATCGTCATCATCATCATCGACGCGCATCGCGAGCACGCATCTCACGCACTTCACCATTCGCGCCTTGTCCTCGTACACCTTGCGCATCTCGCGCGCGGTCGCCCACCGCGCCTCCATCGTTCGCGACGACGACGACGACGACGACGACGACG
>Ga0181599_1001102_pt1 | contig 26886 bp, 26 predicted proteins | sample 041ome_3_FD_148658 | JGI IMG/M metagenome (GOLD analysis project Ga0181599, IMG submission 148658) | Coastal salt marsh microbial communities from the Groves Creek Marsh, Skidaway Island, Georgia - 041405US metaG (spades assembly) | ecosystem: Environmental > Aquatic > Marine > Intertidal zone >...
GTTCACCATGAATCCAAAACTTTGCTGCTGACCTCGACTACTGAGGTCCGCGTTTGCATTGATTCGTTCCAGTGTTGCGCCGTTACCTAGGTGAAACCGAGCCACTGGATCCTTCAGTTTGGCCCCGCGCCCTGATGTCAAATACTGAGCAACGATCGATTTTAGAGCCGTCTCATCATCCGATGATTCAAATCGGTGTAAAAACTCAAGGCCTTCGGTTTCAAGCCAGAGACGTAACCCAGGAATCGGAGAAAGCGTGACAAAACGCTTCAATCGCGGATGCTCGGCCTGAAGTACGGAAACCACTTGCTTGATCAGCAAATTACCGAAACTGACCCCGGCAAGACCCGGTTGGCAATTATTAATCGAATAAAACACCGCGGTATCAGCAGCAATCGGTGGTGCGGGCGGCGAATCCAACAATGGCGCTACCGCATCCGACATTCCCTGCACCAAAGCAACTTCGACAAAAATTAGAGGCTCATCCGGAATCACAGGATGAAAATAGGCGAAGCACAACCGATCTTCGGCAAGGCGCCGACGCAGGTCATCCCATCCCTGGATCTCATGTACCGACTCATACTGGATCAGCTTCTCTAAAACCGCTGCTGGGGTTTGCCAGTCAATCCGCTCAAGTCTTAAGAAGCCTTTATTGAACCAAGAGGTAAATAAATGCACGAGATCCTGATCGATCGGTTTCAACTCAGGATGTTCACGCAATAATCGACGCAACGCCTCGCGCATCAAAATGAGTGTTTGCAGGCCATTTGGCGCTGCATTGATTCGCCGAAAAAGTTCTTGACGTTTTGCCTCAGCGGCCTGATGCAATCGCATCACATTGACATCGTCAACATTCTTTTGATAGTCAGCAATTGCTTGCTCGAGCCGTTCTTGATCGGGGCCAAACTCTGCAATCAGTGCCTGAAAGAACGACAGATGCTGATTGGATTCAAGCACCTGCCAGGAGGCCACCACAGAGCCAGCTAAAGCCAGTCCGGTGGCTTCGCCGCGACGGGACAATACCGCATGACACTGTGAGATCAGATCATCGAGAGGGATGCCCTCAGATTTCAGATCCAGGATCTCAAGCGCTCGATCGGTTACTTGCTGAATCCACTGTTTGATTCCCGTCGCCATCACGATCTGCTCACTCAAATAACGCGCCAAAACCTGGTATTTGCGTGTCTAACTGCAGCTCGCGCATCATCCGATAGCTTGTTGCCACGGAGGCAGATAATGTTGGAACGCCCGTTTTCGCTTGTAGGTGTGCCACTGCCGGAAGCGAGGGCATCTGTACGCAGGCTGAGGCCACTAAGGTGTCTACATTCGAGAGATTGAGACGATCAACAAGATCAACTGGCGCCATTGGGTCCTGGCGTGCTACTTCGAGGTTATCTGCAATCTCAAGACTGATCGCATCTAAGACTTCAAACCCTTCCGATTCTAAATACTGACAGACTAAATCGGTCAACGGTTTCCGATAGGGAGTAATTAATGCGATTCGTTGAGCTCGTAATGCAGAAAGACCCTCAACTAAGGCTCCAGCAGAGCTGACCACAGGACATGGATGACCATTGTCACGCGTCACCTGATGCAGTCGCGCTTGACTCTCCCGGTGATATCCAAGCCCCATCGACATGATCGCAACCAGGCAGGCATAGCCCATGACATCCACCGAGGCATCCGATAATTCCAATGCACACCGATCACTATCACGATCCATCGCGGCCAACTCTTCTTTGGTGACCTGTTTCATGCGCATCCGGCTGGAATGGAAGGTGAACCTATCATCGTAAATTAACTCACGAGCACGGAATAATGCTGGAATCTCGGTTTCCATCGTGACGTTAGAACTGGGGACAATTTGACCAATTCGATAGCGCGCGCTCATGAGACTGCAGTTCCCATCAGTACATCAGGCAGCCAAGTGGCAATCCCTGGGAACAAGCACAAAATCAGAATCGCCACCACCATACAGGCAACGTAAGGAAGCGATCCTTTAAGAATCGTCTTCAGCGGGATCTCAGGCGCAATCCCGTTGATCACGTACAGATTGAGTCCCACAGGTGGAGAAATCAAACCAATCTCCATGTTGATCGTGAGAACGACAGCAAACCAATAAGGGTCAAAGCCTGCGCCCAAAATAATCGGCATCAAAATCGGTGCGGCCATCAGGATCACAGCGACCGGAGGCAAGAAGAACCCAGCCACTAACAAAAACACATTGACGTACAACATCAATACCCAACGGTTCACATCCAGTGTACCGATCCACTCAGCGATCGCTTGGGTGATAAACAGACTCGACAACATGTATGAGAAGACACCGGCCGCACCAATAATAAACAGAATCATGACTGACTCTTTGGTTGCGTCGCGCAGCATCACCCAGACCAAAGACAGGTCCGTCATCCTGTAAATAATAATCGCAAGCCCCAGGCACAAAAGCGCACCGACAGCTGCTGTCTCTGAAGGCGTCGCAACACCTCCATACAATGCATAAAGAACGCCGAGAATCACCAATAAAAAGGGAATCACGCGTGGGAGGACTTCAAACTTCTCCTTCCAGGTAAACGTCCGTCCAGCCAACGCATCGATACCGCCTTCACGCCAGGTCGCATAGATAGACCAAGCCATGAAAAGGCCAACCAACATCAGTCCAGGCAGAACACCGGCTAAAAATAGTCGCCCGATCGATGTTTCTGTGGCAATCCCGTAAACGATCATCGTGATCGACGGTGGGATCAGAATCCCGAGGGTTCCGCCTGCTGCGATCGAACCGGCCGCGACGCCATCTGGAAAGTTCCGCTTGCGCATCTCGGGGATACCCATTTTCCCAATGGCTGCGCAAGTCGCAGGAGATGAGCCAGACATCGCAGCAAAAAGCGCACATGCCCCAAGATTTGAAACAACCAATCCACCGGGAATACGGGTCAACCAACGGTCCAAAGCTTCGTATAGATCGGCGCCAGCTCTGGTCGACGCAATCGCAGCACCCATCAAAATAAACATCGGAATTGATAGCAACGCGAAATTATCGAGTTTACCGAACAAGACTTCCGGGATTAATTCCAGTGAGCCGAATCCATCAAAAATCATTAGGAAAAGTGCAGAGACAACCAATAACCCATTGGCGACTGAAATCCCTGAAAACAAAATAAAAATCGTAACAGCCGCGACAATCGCACCTAATAACAATGGATCCATTAGTGGCCGCTCCCTTCGATAACGATGTCTTCCGCTGGGGTCTGCAATGTCTCAAAAAGATCCGCCAGCAACTGCAGTGCAAAAAGGCCAAACCCAATCGGCATCGCAAGGTATGGAATCCACAGTGGGGGGCCCCAGACTGTCTCAGACACCCATCCGCGGGCATAAGAAATGTGAACTAATTCCCATCCGTGGTAAGTCATGACAGCAAGGATCGCGACTGCTGCCAAATAGCTCGCAATCATCAGTAACTTCCTTGCCACAGGCGGTAAAAGCATCGGGACCAAATCGACATTGACGTGGCCTTTCAACTTTTGCACGTAAGGCAATCCAAGCAGTGTCGCACCAACCATGAGGTAGATGACGGCTTCGGTCTGCCAGATCGTTGAACCGTTTAAAAAGTAGCGAATGAAGATCATTTGGCAAGTGATCGCAACAGCAATCACGATCATTCCGGCCGCAATCACCCCTACCGTTTGTGAAACTGCATTCACTGTACGGATATATGCCTGCATGTTCATTGTCCTGGAAATGCCCGGTCTTACGACCGGGCGATACTTGAATTACTCGACCGCAAGTGCGAGATCGAGAAAGCGCTGTCCTTCGGGGTAACCGGCAACGAATTCCTTATAAGCTGTTTGCTTTGCAAGATCTTGCCAAGCTTGGAACTCATCTTTGCTCATTTCTTTGATTTGAACGCCAGCTTCTTTGAACACGCGAACAGACTCGGCGTCTTCTTTCTTCGCTTCTGCTAGATAAAAGGCTTCCGCTTTTTTCGCGCCTTCACGTAACGCTTTCTTTTGCGCATCGTTGAGGCCGTCGAAGGTTGATTTATTCATCAGTAGCGGCTGATACATAAACCACAACGCTTGCTCAGCTGCTGGGGTATAGCATTTTACCTGTTCGTAGATCCGGTACGAAACAAAAGATGAAGATGACGTGTTGGCTCCATCCAAAACACCTGTTTGCATGGCGTTATAAATTTCAGACGATGCCATGGAAGCAATTGAAGCTCCGGCACCCGCTAACAACTGATTAAACGATTTACCAGCGGCACGCATCTGAATCCCTTTCACATCGGATGGGTTCGAGAGGCATTTGTCCTTGCCAGCAAAACCACCGGCTAGGTAACCGTGCACAAGAACCATGACATCGTCTTCAGCCATTTTTTCTTGCACTGCATCCATGAAGGGAGAGTAGTTTAGACGCGCTGCGTGATCGTGATTTTTCACCAGACCTGGCATTAACGTTAGGTTATAAGATGGTTGCTGACCACCTGCGTAGGATAGTGGCAGGACTGTCATATCCAGTTGTCCGCGAGACAAGGGTTTGTATTGCTCACGAGGCTTAAACAATGATTTTGACGGGAAAATCTTAATTTCCAAATCAACGTTGGCATCTTTGACGTGGTTTGCAACGATCTCAGCCACTTTGTGACGAACATCTTTAGTTGACCATTGATGGGAGAGACGCAGCTCTGCCGCACTTGCGACTGAACTCATCAATGCTGCACCGATCGCAGCGGTTACAAGGGCTTTTACTTTCATTTCAGGCTCCTGCCGATTGTTATGGGTTATTACGGCTTGCATATTTATGTATGCTGTGTAGAAATTATCGTATACAAAAATAAGATGCAACGAGTTTCATACTATGAGTAGTCGAGCCGCCTCCCGAGTCTTTCAAGGGGTCGAAGAACAAATCGCAACCGGTCAGCTCAAAGATGGGGCCAAGCTCGACGAGGCTTCACTGGCTGAACGATTTGAAGTTTCCCGCACTCCGGTGCGCGAAGCATTATTGCAATTAGTGGGCTCAGGGCTCGCCACACAGATTCCAAAACGTGGGTGTTTCGTCAAAGCACCATCCCTTCGCGACATGGTCGAAATGTTCGAGGTGATGAGTGAGCTCGAGGGGATGTGCGCGCGACTGGCTGCTCGAAGAATCAGCGACGAACAGCTCGCTGAACTCAAGGCCGCTAACGTAGGCTGCGAAGATGCCATCAAAGCCAATGACAGCGATTTGTACTACCTCAAAAACGTGGACTTTCATGAGTGCATCTACATCGCATGCGGGAATAGCTTTCTTGCCAATGAGACGCGTTCCTTACGACGACGATTGCAGTCATTTCGACGACTTCAACTTCGTGTTCGCGGCCGGATGCCTCAGTCGCTGGGCGAGCATTTCGAGATCGTTGAGGCGATTGAAGCAGGCGATGCTGACCAAGCAGATCGAATCTCGAGACAGCACGTGATGATTCAGGGCGAACGCTTTCATGATCTGTTGGTGCATATGGAGCGAGGTGGGTGAAGCCAAAGGCATTGTTGTTTGACGTGTTTGGCACAGTCGTGGACTGGCGATCGGGCATCGCTCGAGATCTGGCGATCCATTTTCAAACCCATCCCGGCAACACCGATCCCGAATCAGTCGCCGATGCTTGGCGTGCCGAGTATCAACCGTCCATGGAACCGGTGCGATCTGGTCGTCGCGGTTACGTCGACCTAGACACTTTACATGCTGAAAACCTTGTCAAACTGTCCAAGGAGTTTGAATTCGACCTTGGCGATGAGAACCAAACTAATTGGCTCACCAAAGCCTGGCACCGACTTCCCTGTTGGCCAGACAGTGTCAGCGGTATTGAACGACTGAAAAGGGAGTTCATTTGTGCCTCTCAGTCCAACGGTCATATTGCGCTCGCGGTTAACCTTGCCAAATACAATGGGTATTCGTGGGATGTCATCCTGGGATCTGAAGTTGTCAGAACCTACAAGCCGGCGCCTGAATCGTACTCCAGAGCATGCTCAGCACTTCAACTCAAACCAGCAGAATGCATGATGGTGGCCGCGCACAATTCAGATTTGCAGGCGGCACAAAATGCTGGGATGCAAACAGCTTTTGTCAGACGGCCGACCGAACATGGGCCAAATCAACAACAGGACTTGAGAGCGACTGGTCAATGGAGTCTCGAGGCAGACTCAATCATTGAACTGGCAGACCGACTCGCCAATCTTTAGCCGGGATCTGCCCAACTTGCCTAGCGACCGCACATTCTTACGCCAGTGAATTAAAGGCAAGAATCGAATCAGGCCTCGTCTTAAGCCAACGTCAGTCGATCCCCGAAGGCATCCTTCAGCATCTTGCGATAATTCGCCTTATTCTCAAGACCAAGGCCGGGAGAATTCGGCAGTCCGACGTAACTTGCTTCAATTGTTAACTCATCGGAGAAACCACCGAAGGGCTGAAAGACACCAGGATAGGATTCATTGCCACCGAGTCCGAGGCCCGCTGCGAGATGCAACGACATCTGATGGCCACCATGGGGGACAACACGCCTCGGTGACCACCCATAATCCGCCAGAACATCCAGCGTCCGGTAATACTCAACGAGACCGTAGGAAAGCGCGCAATCAAATTGTAAATAATCCACTTCCGGACGCATTCCTCCATAGCGAAGCAAGTTTCGCGCATCTTGGTGCGAGAATAAGTTTTCACCAGTTGCTGTGGGTAACGCATAAGCGTCTGTCAGTGCCGCCTGGATATCAAAATCCAAGGGATCCCCTGCCTCCTCATACCAAAATAAATTGTACTGCTGGATCGCATCTGCGTACGCGAGCGTTGTTTCTCGATCAAATCGACCATTGGCATCGACACAGAGGTTACCCTCACCAACAATTTGAAGTGCGGCTTCAATCCGATCACAGTCATGCCCGAGACTTGCTGCACCGATTTTCATTTTGCAAACGGTGTAGCCCAAATCAAGATACTGACGAAATTCGTCTTGAAGGCCGACGATATCCTTTCCGGGGTAGTAATACCCACCGGCTGCGTAAACCCAAACCTGATCATCAGGAGTTCGCTGAGCTCGCTCAGCCAAGAGTTGGTAGAGAGGCCGATTCTGCATTTTTGCTCTCGCATCCCACAATGCCATATCCAACACGCCAACAGCGACTGAACGCTCGCCATGACCACCTGGCTTCTCGTTTTGCATCATCACATCCCAAGCCAAGTGGGGATCAAGAAAACCTTCGCTGTCGATCAGATCGTCAGGATTGGCTTCAAGCAAACGAGGAATCAATCGGTCTTTTAAAATTCCTGATGCGTTGTATCGACCGTTGGAATTAAAGCCAAATCCGACCACGGGTCGCCCATCGACGATCTGATCAGTCACAACAGCCACGACCGAACAGGTCATTTGAGAAAAATTGATGTACGCGTTTTGGATGTCTGACGCGATGGACTCGACCGAATCGTAAATTGCTGTTATGCGCATGTGATCACCATCTTGGGAGGGCTGCGATACCGATCGATCGCAGCCTGTCGACTCATGAAAGAGTCAAACGATGACAGCTTGTCGACAATCTGCCAACTCTATGGCTTCATAACGTGAAAGAAAACGTCGATTAATCTTCGCGGATGTTGAGTAATGCTCGACCACGGGAGGTTAAGCGATTGGCTGTATCGATTTCCCCTGAGACCTCAATTGCGAGTCTCAACGATTTTGTAAAACCAATCACAGAGGTGATCAGTGGCTCGACCAAATTCGTGAATGGGTTAACAACAGACAAACCGGCACGAACAGTTGAAAGTGTTGACATTGATCACCTCTTTCCAAAAAACAACATGTGGGTATTATGGTAACAATAAATCATGCGCCGCACAATCCATGTGAATTCATATCGATTGACGAGGCACTTGAGAGACTGAGAACTCCCGAGCCCATAGCATTCATCGACATCCGCAGTCGTCATCACTATGTCGCAAATCATCCTGTGTTCGCTGTCAACGCTCCAATCGATTCTCTCGAAACCCACTGTGACACATTGTTTGGATCAGAATCCGCGACAGCTCTAGTCATTGGAGATGACGAGCTGCTCACTACTTGGGCGAGTCACTTAATCACACAGAAAACCAATCTCCAACCCAAGGTCATCAGAGGCGGATTTAGCGCTTGGGAAGCTGCTGGGTTACCGACATGGGGCGGAGAATATACGCCATCAAAAGCCTTTGGCGAATGGGTTGAGCAAACTGGATCCATGTCCCATATTTCTCCCCGAGAGGCCATGAAATCACCGGTTCACGATCAATTTGATGTCAGGCCTTTGGAAGAGTTCAACAGATTTACGCTACCTGGATCGCGGCACTGTCCGACCGGACGATTGGGAGCACTCAAAACTCAACAGACTCATCTTCGTGTGCACTGTGCTGGACGGACACGCGGCATCATCGCTGCCCAAACTCTTGTCGATCTCGACTTCCCAGCAACCATTCAATGCATTTCTGGTGGAACCCAGGGCTGGGAGATCGCGGGCGGAACCCGCCAGTTCAATCATCCAACTGAGCAAGTGGATCTCATTACCTCCAGCGAAGAGAATTCACGCGCTCAAGTGTTGACAAAGAAATATCATCTGCCGATTTTTACCGCCACTGAAGAAGTCGCTTGGCTGAATGAATCACGAGACTTCCGATTGCTCACGGTGTGTGAAGATCATCTGGATACTCCCTCGATCTCTCCGACCACTCTGATTCAAAGCACTGACCAGTATCTAGGTACACATCACATCTCAGTGATCGTTGAAGGCCCACATGCGCTCGACGTCAGCGTAACTGTCCTGTGGCTACGCCGGATGGGATGGGATGCACGAATCCGCGAGACCAATGCAACGGCATCGCAAACAACACATGAAATCAGCGCCCAACAGAGTGCCTTTGTCAAGATCGAAGACCATTGCACGGTGATCGACACCCGGCCCAGTCGATCGTTCTCGCGAAGTCGCGTCCAGAACTCATCCTGGGTGCCACGCTCGCTATTCAGGGAACTTCTGCCAACGGTGACGTACGTGGTGATTTGTGAGACCGACGCCACCAAAAGACAGACAGCCATATTGCTAGCATGGCTCGGAATTGAGCAGGCTACTTGCATCGGTTGGCAAGAAGTATCCCCGGATCTGATCGATCATTCCCACATTCAGCACCGCACACACCCGGTTGACCAACCGCTGTTCTTTCCAAATCGTCACCACGGAAACCTCGAGGACGCGAAAGGTTATCTTCACTGGGAACACAGCCTGCTTCCAACGCTCACTCAACATGGCCAGATTCCGTGGGCGCCCATCACCCAAACGCCAACACAGCCGCAGTCACATTTAACTGAATTTTATCAAGGGGTGCACAGATGACTTCAAACCCTTCAAATCACGCTCGATACGGTGGTCCAGAAATGGCGGTTGATGGCCCGAAGACAGCCCTCATTCAAACCCTCTTATCTCGCCGATCCTGTCGCGATTTTTCAGACCGTGTGATCGACCATCAAACCAAACACCTGTTATTTACAGCAGCTCAATCGGCCCCAACTAAATCCAATTTGCAGCAATATAGCTTGATCGAAATCGCCGACGCTTCGATCCGACAATCGTTGCAACAACTTTTTCCATCGGTCACTTGGGCAATATCCGCCCCCCTTCTGGTAGTGATTGTTGGAGACCTGCATCGAACACAGCAAATCAATGTAGCCAAAGGGCACGAGTTTCGCTGGGATGCTGCTGATGCGTTTTTGAATGCATCAGTTGATGCCTCACTGGCTCTGGGATTTATGATCGCTGCCGCTGAGAGTCTCTCTCTTGGAAGCTGCCCGATCTCAACAATCCGAGAATCAACCGCAGCAATTATTCGTTTACTCGAACTTCCGAAGGGAACATTTCCCATTTGCGCCTGCGCGTTTGGGTATCCAACTCAGAAACACACAACACTCTCACCCCGACTTCCTCAATCTGTCGTAGTTCATCAAGATCGCTACCAACCCGTTGATATGGACGCCATCCATGGCTACGACCAGACCTTGACGGAGGTCATGGGCGAGCCTAAACCAAGATATCCAGAACGCTATGGGATGCCGCGCGAATCCACTTGGTCTGATAACTTAGCGAGGCAGACCTCAGTGAGAGAGCGCTCAGACTTTCAAAGTAGCTGCGAACAGCAAGGCTTATGGAGACGAGATCAAATGGATTAGTTGATTCGCAACCCATTCGTCGCGCTCCCACATCACCCAATGTCCAGCACCAGGGATCACCTCAATAGAGACCTGAGGAACAACGCGCCTGAGAATCGCTTCACGCTCGGATCGATACTCACCCACAGACGCATCAAACTCTCCAAACACGACAGTCACTGGAAAAGTCACCCCAAAAAGCGCTCTGACTAAGGTATCGGTTGCAGAAATTGGCCGACTTTTCAGTCGGTGCATACGCGTATTGGTTTCCTGAATGTAAAGGGCCAAATCGTCGACGCAAGAAGGATCTTTCACCATCAGGATTTCCAAATTCAGCCGATGCGCTTGTCGAATCTGATCGCGACTCATCTCCGGGGTACGCCGAACTAACTCCGGCATGGTTCCCCTCGGCGCCCCAGTTCCGCCCGGTCCCAACAAAACCAGGTGCTTGATTTGTTCAGCCAGGAGTGAAGCAACATGGCCTGCAATCGCACCACCGAATGAAAATCCAGCCAGAATCAGTGTGCGGTCACCCACCTGTTGACGGATGGCCTCAGCGAGAGGTCGAGCGACAGACTCGGCACTGTGCGGCTCAGGCGGACTGTCAGACTGACCAAAACCCGGCATGTCTGGCGCAATAACAGTGGCGTATGCCTGCAACTTCGGAATGACCCGAATCCAATGCGCCCAGGATCCATAGCCTCCATGCAGTAACACCACACAAGGCTCACTCTGTCCCCATTGGTATAACTGGATGTCAAGCCCATCGACCGTGCACGTTGATGCAAGCGCTTGCTGTTGGACCATGACATAGTCGTTCGGTGGAATCAGATGCTGCGTCATCACTACCTCAAATGCTGAAAGGCCTCATAGAGGAACAAACATCCCCCACACGCAATAAAGACTTCCATAAATTGAGCATGAACACGGACCGAGGTATTCCTCACTAACCACCGGCCAACATAGGCCCCAGGCATCGTACAAAGACCCACCAAGATACCCATCGTCAATAGCTCAGCGGTTAACAGCGGGGACATTCCGAAGACGATCGTTTTGGTCACATTTAAACTAAACCCAAGCATTGCGATGGTCCCAATCATGGTCTCCCCCGCAAGCCCCGCACCGATCAGAAATGGCGCCAGCATCACTGCAGCACCAAATGTACTTCCCGACACAATTCCATAGGGAATGCCCGCCAGAGCAAGGCCTTGATAACCAACCTTGACCTCTTTTTTCTTTAATATTCGATTTAATGGAATGGAGATTAATAAAAATAAGCCGAGCACCAATGCAACCACGCCCACCGGCAATGAGACATACACATATGCACTCAATACGATAAAGGGTAAGGCCGCCAAAAACACCGCTAGGTAATGCTTGATAGCCACCGATTTTCGAAATGCCCAAATCCGCGCAACATTACTAATAATTAATGCCGTCGCAACTACTGGTACCGTTTCTTTAATGCCAAGCAATGGAGCCAGCATCACCGCCAGAACCAAGCCGCCTGCAAACCCTGAAAACGAATGAAACACTGCAGAACTAAAGGCTGCCGCCGCGACGAGAAACGCAAATAGAAAATCAATATCAGGCATTATTGTCTACAATCTTTATCGAGATTTATAAGCTGACATCAGTAATCGCCTATAAAATATTGAACACAGAGGGGAACAGTGCGATAGTCCTTCTGTTATTGTCAACATAATTATTTAACGATCGCGAGACACATCGATGAGCGCCACACTGTTTGAAAAGATTTGGACCAACCATGTGGTCACAGACCGCGACGATGAGTCTCTTATTTACGTCGATCGCGTGTTATTGCAAGAAAACTCGTTTCACGCCTTTGACAAAATCCGACGAGAGCAACGCAGCGTTCGCAATCCAGCACAAGCGTTTGCATTCTCAGATCACTATGTTCCCACCCGAAATCGAGAGCTCGGTCTTGGCGGGATCACTGATCCTGAAATCCGAAATATGGTTGAATTGATTGCGTCAGATACCGATGCCTACGGCATTGAGCTCTTTGGCATCGGTCACGACTACCAAGGAATCCTTCATGTTGTTGGTCCAGAATACGGGATCACGCAACCCGGGCTTGTGATCGCCGGCGCTGATTCCCACACGTCAACCCATGGAGCGTTGGGCGCATATGCCTTCGGCATTGGGTCTTCAGAAGTCGCGCATGTGCTTGCCACACAAACGCTCTGGCGATCAAAGCCGAGGACACTTCAAATTACGGTCACCGGGGAAAGACAGCCCGGAGTATCTAGTAAAGACCTGATTTTGTATCTCATCCGCACCATTGGAAGCGGAGGAGCTGTCGGTTATGCGGTGGAATACACCGGTGACACCATTGAACAGCTCTCTATCGAAGCGCGAATGACAGTCTGCAACATGTCCATCGAAGCGGGAGCGCGGGCTGGGTTGATTGCTCCCGACGAAAAAACCTTCGACTACATGCGTGGCAAGCCACTCATACCCACCGGCAGCGCCTGGGACCAGGCCATGCAACACTGGCAAACGCTGAAGACAGATGACCAAGCAACCTTCGATCGAGACGTGAGAATCGACGCCACCGCAATCGTCCCTCAAGTCACATGGGGAACAAACCCCGAAATGGTTGTTGACGTCACAGGCACCATCCCTGATCCCGCAAAGGAAAACGATCTTGAACGACGCGCACGCATGGAGCGAGCACTTGAGTACATGGGATTACAGCCTGACCAATCGATTCAATCCATTCCGTTGGATCGCGTTTTCATCGGCTCATGCACTAACAGCAGACTGGAAGATTTACGGATCGCCGCCCGAGTGATGGATGGCCAAACCTGCCGTCTGCCAACAATGATTGTCCCTGGATCAGAGCAGGTCAAGCGAGCCGCTGAGGCCGAGGGGTTGCATCAGATCTTTGAAAATGCCGGAGCTGAGTGGCTCGCGCCGGGTTGCTCGATGTGCGTCGCGATCAACGGCGACAAACTTGGTCCAGGCGAGCGCGCCGCGTCGACCTCCAACCGAAACTTCGAAGGTCGCCAAGGTCAAGGGGGAAGGACTCACCTTGTCAGCCCCGCCATGGCAGCAGCCGCAGCGATCACGGGTCAATTCGACAACATTAGCAACTACTCAGAGGCACGTTCATGGAACCTCTAGTTACTCTCAAAGCAACTGCAGCCCCCCTTCGTTTAGCCAACGTCAACACCGATCAACTCTTCCCTGCTCGGTTCATCAAGAAACCACGCGCAGTTGGCTATGCCCAGTATTTGTTCCATGATATCCGCCGAAACGGTGCAAGCGAGCTAGACCAGAACTTCTCACTCAATCAAGCTCGGTTTTCCGATGCGAAGGTGATTGTTGCGGGCGCAAATTTCGGATCGGGAAGCTCAAGGGAAGGAGCGGTTTACGCGCTCTATGATGCTGGATTCCGGGCGCTGTTTGCCCCGAGCTTTGGGGAAATCTTCGCGTCGAACTGCCTCAAAAACGGGATCCTGACGGCGAAGCTTGATCAGCCAACGATTGATGCGATTCAATCGCTTTTACTCAGTTCTGATGACGCCTCCGTCATCGTTGACATCAACAGTGAGACGCTCACCCTCCCCTCAGGCGAGAGCATTTCCCTGACACTCGATCCTTTTCAAAAGCATTGCCTGATCAACGGTCTGAATGAGATCGATCTTTCACTGGAGTTTCATGATGCGATTTCTGCATTCGAGGCAACGTATCGACAGCAATACCCTTGGATTAGCTCATGACACGCATTCAATCGATTGAACTTCGCCACTTAAATCTTCCACTGATCAAACCCTATGCCTTGAGTTATCGGACCTTTGAATTCTTTGAGCCCTATGTGGTGACGGTATGCACAGACGATGGACGGATGGCTTTCGGGGAGCAACACATCTCTCCAGGATCAAGCTCTGAAACCCGCGATGGAGGCTGGAACTTTCTCCAAGATCGATCCAAATCTCTCATCGGTGATTCAATCGAGGCGGCCGCGGCCGACCTTTGGAACCATCGAATCCAAAGCCCAGTTGCAGCCACTGCGCTCATCAATGCACTCGATCAAGTCAATGAGCCTGAACGCTGGGGCCATAACCGCTCGCTACGAATCCCGATCCTATCTGCATTTTCAGCATCGACCCCTGAGCAGATCAGAATAGAGCTTGATGAAAAAATGGATCTGGGGTACCGCACATTTAAAATCAAAGTCGGCAAAGACGTTGTCGAAGATCGACAGCGCGTACAAACGATCCAAGACATCCTAGGTTCGCGTGGAACCATCCGTGTCGATGCAAACAGAGCATATTCAGTCAAAGATGCCATTGTACTCAGCCAGCATTTAGATCCAACGATCTGTGAACTCTTTGAACAACCGTGTGATACCCATGACTGGGAGGGCAATGGCGAAGTTGCCAAGAATTCCCCCGTGCCGCTGATGCTAGATGAACCCATTTGCACCATGGACGATATCGAACGCGCAGCTACGATGCAGGGAGTCGGGTTTTGTAAAGTCAAACTCAAACGCTTCGGATCATTGGAAGCGCTTTGCAAAGCAATCGAGAAGGCTCACGAGCTGGGCTTACAGATTGTTCTTGGTGATGGCCTCGGCTCAGACATCAACTGCTATCTCGAAGCACTCGTCTCAGCCAAGTATCTTCATCGTGCGGGAGAGTTTAACGGTTGCTTTAAAATTCAAGATCAAGCGCGCATTCTCAATGAACCCCTCAAATTTGACGATGGCCATCTGGTGCTTGAAGACACCATGCGACTGACCTTAAATCAGACAGTGATCGAAACACACACCGTTCGTAGAGCCAACTATGGACAGATGGAGGCATGAAATGGATGTAACTCAGCTATCGCCAAATATTGGTGCCAATATCGAAGGAATCGATGTATCGGACACGCTATCCCCAGATGTAATCAGCGCGATCAAGGCTGTTTGGGATGAACATCTTGTCGTCCGCTTTCGAAATCAATCAATCACGGATGATGATCTGCTGCGCTTTAGTCGGTACTTTGGCGAGCTCGATCCTCCTGGCCCAAATCCGTATGGAATCACGTTTTTACCGGAGTATCCCGAGATCAACGTGATCTCCAATGTTAAGGCTGAAGACGGCACACCGATGGGTAATTTGGGAGATGGGGAAGCAGTCTGGCATGCCGACATGACCTACATTGAAAAGCCACCAGAAGCAGGGATTCTCCATGCCCTAGAAATCCCGGTTGGACAAGGTCACACCTACTTTGCCAATATGATCAAAGCTTACGAGGCACTCCCTGCCGATCTCAAAAACGCGATCGACGGAAAAACACTCATTCATGATGCCGCCCACAACAGCGCGGGAATGCTCAGGCGAGGTTACCAAGAGGTCTCTGATCCGCGTGAGACACCCGGCGCGAGACATCCTCTGGTATGGGAAGATACCTTTGGGCGGAAGGCGCTGTTTCTGGGTCGCAGGCCTCATGCCTACATCCTCGGTCTCACGGTCACAGAGAGCGACCGCTTACTGGACCGACTTTGGGCTCATGCCACCACTGCCGAATGGACGTGGTTCAACCAGTGGCAAGTGGGTGACATCTTGATGTGGCAAAACTTGCTTGTTTTACATCGCCGTGATGCATTTGACGGCTCGATCCGACGAGTCATGCACCGAACTCAATTAAAGTCGTTGGCTGCTTAACACCCATCTAAATCGACAACCTGACCAAGCCCTTCTGACTCTGCAACAGCCAACGCAAGACTCGCCATAGCGACATCACAAACAGCCATCCCTTGAATCACAGCCAAGGTCAGTCCTTGGCAGGCCGAGCAATAGTCATCTGGACGCAAGGCAACTTCACCGATCAATCCTGTGAGCTTTGCCTCGATCTGGTCGATCGTCAGCCCGTTGGATCGAACCCAATGGTGCAAGTCCCCCTGCTTCAGCGCATAGCCCAAGTCATCAAGGATAAAGTGTTGCGAACGGTTCCATGTCTCAAAATCAAACTCCGGAACACCACCCATTGAGAGCGCCACCGCGTTCGGTTGCAACCACTCTCCGCGGACAAAGGCACGATCCGCCTTGGTAATTGTTAACACAGCCTCTGCCGCTTTCACTGCCGTTTCGATATCATGCACCTGCATCCGCTCAGCCAACGCGATTGGCAACTGAGTGATAAACGCCTTGCCTTTCTCCACATCCCGACAGCCGAGTAGAATCGTCGCTTCAGGATAAGCATGTCCTAGTGAAATCGCACACTCAAACCCAATTTTACCGGCACCGATCAAGGCGACTGACTGCAAGCGAGGACGTAACCATGAGAGAGTTAATGCCCCAGTGACCGCCGTACGCCGGCGATGCAACCAGTTTTCAGCAACAATTCCTCTGGGCTGCCCGCTTTCTGAATCAACGACCCAAGTAAAGTAGGATCCAGGACTCGCAAGCCGAAAACCCGCCACCCCAGCGTCGGCAAAATGGGCGCCCTTCAAACGGCATTTTTTTGGTTGACTAGAGGGCAACTGCAGATACAAAGAACTTGGCTCAGACAATACAGACTGCTCGCGCCCATAGTATCGATAGGCCTCAGCACAGGCATCAAAACATGCTTGGATTTGTTGCTGAAGACAATGTTTGACTGTTTGCTCTGATAACACACGAATATTAGCCATCTTGACGGGCACCCCCGATCCAACTCTCTTGATCTACAAATCGATCACGATCGGCCAAAGGACTCAATAACGTCGAGACTGACTCTGAGTTTCCTTCGTCTACAATCGCCTGAATGATTGATTCTGTCGCCTGGATACAAGCCCGCTGAACATCAGATGGTACGATCATATAGCGATACCCGAAGGCTTCTAGATCTGCAGGCTTGGTGTAAGGAGTTTTGCCTCCTGGAAACATATTAATCATGACAGGAACATCAAATAACGATGGAATCATCCGAATGTGCTCCTTGGTTTCAGGGGCTTCGATGAAAACGACGTCAGCTCCGGCCTCCACCATTCTTTGAGCGCGCGAGATCGCAGCGTCAAAACCCTCTATAGCAATGGCATCGGTACGACCGATCACTAAAAAATTCGATGATTGCCGCGCTGCGACTGCCGCTTCGATTTTACGGGCCATGGCATCACTGGGAATCAAACGCTTGCCATCATGGTGACCGCATCGTTTCGGGAAATCTTGATCTTCGATATGCAGACCCTGTATCCCAGAAGCTTCAAACATCTGCACCATGCGTCGGACATGTTGAGTGTCGCCGTAACCGGTATCCCCATCAGCAATGACAGGACCTGCAAACGCACGAACGATCGAAGCGAGACGATCAGCCATCTCAGTCATCGACACCAATCCTAAATCTGGAAGCCCAAAGCTGCGCGCAATCGCACCCCCGCTGGCATAGATCGCTTTGGCACCAACGTGCCGCGCGATGGCAGCGCCCAAGCCATCATAAATCCCTGGAAGCACAACAAGACGTTGGTGGTTCTCCATCTCGACTCCTCTGTATTGTCGACAAAAACTTAAGGGTAATCTGGCTTGACTGCCAATATCTCATCAAAATCTGTGTAAACCCGATTATCTCTGTTGACAATATACACAAATTCATGAACTCTGACTCTGGGTTCTCGAAGAGCCTTGGGTTCGAACTAATCATAATAAAGGGGAACAAAATGATTCCTATGACTACTCTGAAAAAGACTACTCTCGCAGTCTGCGCCTCGTTTGCGCTATCAACGACTGCATTCGCGGCTTCTCATGGTGACAAAAAAGAGAAAGAGCCGGTGTGCGACAAACCAATCGAAGTCGTGATCCACTCATCATACGGCGGCGGCACAGATGTCACTGCGCGGATGATGATGATTCGCTCTCGACGCACCCTGGATCAGGATATGTTCGTCATCAGTAAGCGAGGTGGCTCTGGAGCTAAAGCACAGAACTACGTGCTGTCCAAACCTGCTGACGGCTGCACCATCATGGCCTTGACCCAATCGCATCTCTATACGATGGCGCAAGGTAAGTCTGACATGAAGATCGACGACATCGTTGGTGTCGCACGGGCGATGGACGACCCGACCTTCCTTGTGGTCGGGAAAAAGAGCGAAGCAAATACGATTGAAGATTTAATCGCAATGTCTAAGAAGCGCACTCTGAATTTTGGAGTCGCACAGGTGGGTGGAACCGAGCATATTGGTCTCGCGCAATTCTCAAAAGCGGCAGGGATTAAGTTCAAAGTTGTTCCATTCGGATCTGGCGGCGAAATGCTACAAGCACTGCTCTCCGGCGCCATTGATGCAACACTTCCGAATGTGAGTGAGGCAGCGACTTTGCTGGCCGATGGGTCTGTCAAAGCGTTAGTTCTGCTCGCTGAAGAACGCCTGCCTGACTATCCGGATATACGTACGTCCTTCGAGATGGGTTACGAGGTGAAAACGTCAACGACCCGCGGCTATGCGGTTCTCGCAAAGACACCGAAGGACAAGGTTGAACAGATCTCAAAGGGGATGGTTAAAGCCATGCAGCACGAGGTGTTTGCGAACTACCTCGCCACAGCGGGTCTAAAGGTCGAGACAAGCGTTGCTGGAACTGAGGTTTGGGATAAGGGACTAAAAGAAGAGTATCAGAAGGCCGCTGAAGCTCTCAAAGAGCTCGGTATTATTAAATAGAAAAAAGGAGCACGTTGATGCCTTCAGAAAACTCAACAGCTCCTTCAACTGGCGAAGCGCGAGCCTATGGGCTCGTGCATCCCGTTGATCTGGTTGTAACCATAATTATTCTTTTGGGTGTCGGGTACCTTTTCTATGAGACGACCCAATTTGACGAAGTCTCGCCCTTATTTGCGCAAAATATCCAGCCGTCAATGTATCCCCAATTGTTGTTGTGGATCATTGCTGGTCTAGCTTGTTTTTTGCCCTTCGAACACATCCTTTTAGCAAAAAAAGGAAAGAATATTGATAAAGAAAGAAATACCGCCGTTCACCCTCTGACCAAAATGACGATCGTATTTCTTGTAGTGATTGTTTTGGCATCGCCCTACCTCGGCATGCTGTTAACGATGATTACAGTCTGTCTGGTGATGCCTAGGCTTTGGGGCTATCGAAAACTGCTACCTACCCTGCTGTTCGCAGCAATATTTCCCGTAGCCGTATCACTCTTATTCTCAAAAGTTCTCAGTGTCTACTTTGACGCAGGAATTTTCGCTATCACGATATAAAAATCAAAAAGGTTCAAGTCTGATGGACGCAATTATTGAAGGTTTCTCGCTTTTACTTAAGCTCGAAAATATCATCCTTATTTCGCTGGGCGTCCTTATTGGCGTACTAGTTGGAGCACTGCCAGGGTTGAGCTCGCCAATGGCGATAGCGCTTTTAACACCATTCACATTGCAACTAGAACCAATCCCAGCGATCGCAATGTTGGCGGCTCTGTACTGTGCAGGGACGTTCGGGGGTTCAATTACCGCAATTTTAATCAACGCCCCCGGCGCTCCTCCGGCTGTCGCCACAGCGTTAGATGGCTATCCGATGGCAAAGCGTGGGGAGCCCGGTCGCGCCCTTGGTTTAGCAACCGTCTCCTCTGTATCTGGGGGGATCATTAGTCTCATTATATTTATCGTCGCGGCACCCACTCTGGCCGCCGTAGCGCTTGAATTTCGTCCGCCTGAATATTTTGCATTAGCTGTTTTCGCTCTTTCAATGCTTGCTTCTATGACTGGAAAGAGCTCCCTAAGGAACCTAATCGCTGGTGCAGTTGGAGTATTATTGGCGACAGTCGGCATCCATCTAACCACTGGGGTTGAACGATTCACCTTCGATATCCCTGACCTCGATGAGGGTATTCACTTTGTCCCTGTCTTGATTGGCTTATTCGCAATAGGCGAACTATTGAGCCAGTCGAGCACATTGAATAACAAGATGGAACGAATCGAAGCCAAAGCGATGAAACTCCCAACCTGGAAAGAATTGAAGGAACTGAGAAACTGCATCCTACGCTCCTCTGGCATTGGTACTTTTATCGGAATTTTACCGGCCGAAGGATCGACCGTCGCTGCGATTGTTGGCTACAACGAAGCGAAGCGATTCAGTGACAAAAAAGAAGAATTTGGCACCGGCACTCCAGAAGGTATCGTCGGGCCTGAGTCAGCCAATAATGCGGCCGCTGGAGGTGCCATGGTGCCAACGCTCGCTCTTGGAATACCAGGCTCTGGTTCGACAGCTCTAATCCTAGCTGCACTGATCATGCATGGATTTAGACCCGGGCCTTATTTACTCAATGAAACCCCAGAATTCCTCTATGCGATTTTTGGAGCCATGTTATTCGCCAATATTGCGTTTTTAGGAATCGGTTTGGCGGGGGCAAAGTTTTTCTCCCTAGTCACCTTTATCCCAAAACAGTTGCTGTGGCCTGCGGTATTCATTTTTGCAATCATTGGCGCTTATTCGTCTAGCTCATCCTTTGTTGATGTCTACGTCATGTTGATAGCCGGCCTGGTCGGATATTTCATGAACCGGCATGGATTCGGTGCGGCACCACTGGTCATGGGACTCATCCTTGGCAAGATGGTCGAAGAAGCCTTCAGTCAGTCCATGATTATCTATGACAATAACTTCTGGGCGCTCATGGAGAGTCCAATTGTATTGTTCTTCTTCGCGTTGACCGCGCTGAATCTCTCAACACCTTTCTGGACCGGTTTCAAAAACAGAAAGGCTGCGGCGTGAAACAGATGAATGCTGTCGCCGTCATCACTGGCTCGGCCCGCAATATCGGTCGGGCGACTGCGCTTCAACTCGCTAACCTTGGGTTTCATATCGTTCTTCATACGCGAAGCGATGAGGCGAATTTGAATCAAACAATAGCACTCGTTCGACAAACTGGTGTGCTATGCGAGGGGGTCACGGGTCAGCTTGACGAGCAAAGGACAATCGATGAGCTTGCCAAAGCCGTCAAGGCAATGGGGATCTGCCAAGTACTGGTGAATAATGCCTCTGTGAGAAAGACCAAAGCCTTTCTTGAGACAACGCTTGACGACTGGCACGAGGTCTTTCGAATTAACTGCGATGCACAGTTTTTGTGCACGCAAAAATTTCTTCCCGATATGCTGAATGCTGGCTGGGGTAGAGTGATTTGTCTCGGCGGCCTGTCTGCACACACCGGCGCTATCGAGCGTGCCGCGGTGGTCACATCAAAATCCAGCGTACCTGGGCTGGTGCGCGCATTGGCCGTGGAATTTGCCGACTCTCAGGTGACCTTTAACTGCGTCGTTCCTGGTCATATCGAAGTGGAGCGCTCCAAAGATGCAGGAGCAAGGCTTAAGCATCCGAATTTTGAAGGACAAAACGTGCCTTATGGTCAGCCTGAAGATGTCGCCCGAGTGATCTCAATGCTTGTCGGTCCAGATAGCGGCTTCATCACCGGCCAAACCATTCACGTCAATGGCGGAGCGTTCTTGCCATGACCCAACGCATACTGGCTGAACAGATTGCGACCGTTGCGACGAGTCACACTCCTGTGCCTACGGACGTGAGAGCGATGCTACATCGAGTGACGCTCGATGCTTTCGGCCTCATGCTCGCCGCACGTCAAACCGATTACATCGAAGCCCTTAAAGCGTCATGTCTCGATCAAGGGACAGCAACTGCGTTCGGTCACGGATCAGGTTTTACAGTGCAAGACGCAACCCTCATCAACGGAACAGCGGTACACGGAGAAGACTTCGATGACACGTTCGAAGGGACGCCTGTCCATGTCTCTTCAGTCATCGTACCAACCATATTAGCCATCGCTGAACGTGAAAATATTTCGCGCGATCGTTTGATCAATGCCATGGCGCAAGGCTCTGAATTAATTTGTCGACTCGCGCTCGTTGCTCCCACCGCGATTCATCGACAAGGCTTTCATCCAACCGCAATCTTAGGTGCATTTGGAGCCAGTTTAACGGCCTCAATTGCCTATCAGCTGACACCTCAACAAACTGCGTCCGCTCTCGGGATTGTCGGATCAATGGCATCAGGCATCATCGAATATTTAGCGGAGGGAACCTGGACGAAACGTATGCATCCCGGATGGGCAGCAGCAGCCGGGATCAAATCCGCAGTCATGGCGCGGTCAGGTTTTGAGGGACCGCGAACGGTTTTCGAAGGAACACACGGAATTTTCAAAGGGTTCGCCTCTGACAGTATCCAGGCAGACTTCGCGCATCTAGAAACCTTCGGTCAGGAATGGATCTCAGCAGGTCTCGCATTTAAACCCTATGCGTGCGGGACGATGACGCAACCTTTCGTGGATTGCGCCATCCGAGCATCCAAACAATTCAAATTAACGGATGTGCAGCGGATTCATGCGCACGTTGGCGAAGGGACAGTCCATCGGCTTTGGGAACCACTCGAGGAAAAAAGACGCCCATCGACACCATACGGAGCAAAGTTCTCAGTGCCCTATTGCATAGCGATCGGTTTTCTCGATCAAAAAGCAGGCCTTCACGAATTCACCGAACAGCAACTTGAGAGGCAAGACCTCAAAGACCTTACTGCAAAAATCGACTATTCCATCAATCCTGACGACCCCTACCCCGCAGAATATGCAGGTTGGATTGATGTCACCGACAACCACGGTCAAGTGCACAGCTTCCAACAACCTTGCCTGAGAGGCGGGAAGAAGGAGCCGATGTCTCAATCAGAACTCAACGACAAGTTCACTAACAACCTGCTCTTTGCCGGATTGCAATCGAACGACGTTCAATTAGCAACGGACAGCATCCACCATCTCTTTTACTCAGAACAGAACATCCGAGAGTGCTTAAAAACACTGACAACAATCGGAGGGAATCCATGAACTTACCACTTGCTTCCACAGCGCTCAACGGGATCCGGGTCATCGACCTTTCCCGCGTTCGCTCAGGACCCACCGCTGTCCGGCAATTTGCCGACTGGGGTGCTGATGTGATCAAAATCGAACCGCCTGAATCAGTCGAACCGGATGGCTCATTGGGCGCTGGTCGAAACACCGCCGACTTTCAAAATCTTCAACGTAACAAACGAAGCATCACCCTGAATCTCAAATCTGAAGAGGGGATTCGAATTCTCAAAGAACTCGTGAAAACGGCAGATGTTGTCGTCGAGAATTTCCGTCCCGATGTGAAAACACGGCTTGGAATCGACTATGAAAGCCTCAAAGCGATCAATCCACGAGTGATTCTTGGTAGCATCTCTGGCTTCGGACAAGACGGACCCTACGCCAAGCGCCCTGGATTTGATCAGATTGCGCAAGGCATGGGTGGCCTGATGTCAATTACTGGCGAACCCGGAAGTGGCCCGATGCGAGTTGGTATTCCGATTGCTGATCTCTGTGCGGGGCTATTCTGTGCCATGGGTGTTTTAACGGCTCTGTTGGAACGTGAAAAATCTGGGGAGGGTCAATGGGTTCAAACCAGTCTCCTTCAATCACAAATCTTCATGTTGGATTTCCAAGCGGCGCGTTGGTTAACCCAGGGCGAAATACCCAAACAGGCGGGGAATGACCATCCAACGAGCATCCCGACCGGTGTTTTCGCAACAAGCAATGGATCCATCAATATTGCCTGTGCCGGTGAAACCATCTGGCAACGGTGTGCAACCGCTCTCGGTCACCCTGAATGGATCGAAGATCCTCGCTTTGTGAAGAATTCGAATCGATCTGACAACCGAAAACTGTTAAACGAACTCATTTCTTTAGTTACACAAACCAACACCTCAGAGTATTGGGTGGAAACTCTTCTCGCCCAAGGCGTGCCGACAGGACCCATTTATTCGATTGATCAGGTCTTCGCCGATCCGCAAGTAGAGCACTTGGGAATTGCAATGACTGCCAAAGGAACACAGCCATTCGGAGACACACAACTGGTTGGCCAACCGTTCTCAATGAATAGAACGCCGAGCTCAATTACGGCACCACCTCCATCGCGAGGCCAACATACCGAAGATGTGCTACTTGAGTTAGGAATCGACGACTTAGACACACTCAGACAACACAATGTGATTTAAAGGTAAGCAACATCATGGACAAAATGCTTTCAACGATCGAAGGGTCAATCGGTTATTTAATTTTCAATAATCCTGAGAAACATAATGCAGTCTCCCTAGAGATGTGGGATGCCACCGATGCGATCCTCGATGCATTTGAATCAGACCCCAATGTGCGGGTTGTCGTCTTAACTGGCGCAGGGGGAAAATCGTTCGTCAGTGGAGCTGACATCTCGAAATTCGAGAAAGAACGAGGATCGGCCGACGCAACAAAACACTACAATGCAAGGATCCGCGCAATCTACGAACGGATTGACCAATTTCCAAAGCCGACGATTGCGCAAGTGGATGGCTATTGTATCGGCGGCGGTTTGAATCTAGCCGTTTGTTGCGACATTCGAATCTGTTCCAGTAAATCCAAATTTGCAATGCCTGCTGCAAAACTCGCGCTCGGATACCCATTTCCCGCAATCCAACGACTCATCAATGCCATTGGTCCGTCAAATGCCAAATATTTGATGTTTACAGCTGAGCGCATTGATGCAGAAACCGCTTATCGAATGGGTTTCGTACAAGCCGTACATGATGAATCGACGCTTGAACAAGAAGTCGCCAGTCTTGCTTCGCAAATCGGAAATAACGCGCCCTTGACGGTCAAAGCCATGAAATACATCGCAACACAGGTACTCTCAGAACCACAATACCGCAATTTGGATCAGTGTGATGCATTAGTGGACGCTTGCTTTACCAGCGATGATTATAAAGAGGGAAGAACAGCTTTCATGGAAAAGCGCGCGCCTCAATTCAAAGGCGCTTGAGGCTTCTTACGACGCCATCTGCTCACTGACCGACTGAACTTCTATCGCGGTCATCAGTCGTTGCTTTGCAGTCATCACATGATTTCGCATCGCGAGTCCAGCCTTCACCGGATCGCGATGAGCGATGGCCTCAAGAATGAGCGCATGTTCTGCGTTGGAAACATCCATCGAGCCCTGCTGGATCAACCCTTTCCTTCGGAATAGATGAAGCTCTTTCACCAACGAGAGATACATGGTCGTTAATCGCCGCGAGCCCGTCATCTCAAGTAACTTTTCATGGAATGCCAGATTTTCAGGATAATAGGCTTCAAAATCATCAGCTCGAACGGCTTTATCCAAACGCGCATGGATATCCCACAACTCCTGAATCTGTTCATCTGAACCGTGTGTGGCCGCCAGTTGACCAATCAGTTGATCGAGAAACGCTCGGATATCATAAACTTCCAGAGCCTCACGGACGTCCATTTTGCGAACGAAAACGCCCCGGTTGGGGACCGCCGTCAGTAACCCAGCCTGAACAAGCCCCTTGCATGCTTCGCGAATCGGGCCGCGGCTTGTGCCAAACAATTCAGCGAGTTCAACTTCATTCAGCTTGTCACCACCTTGAAGTTTGCCTTGAAGAACCAGGTCTTCAATTTTGTTTTGGACGGCTGTCGAGAGCCCTGTCGCTAGCAAATCAGACATGTCTTACAGATTCCTTGAGTTCACCAATCCAGCAATTGTTGACAATTTACCACAAAGAGCAAAAGCCTTTGTTATGTAGATCGAACGGGCTCAAGAAGTCGGTCTGCGCAAGCCAAATGCTGGTCAGAAAAATATTTTTCAGGACCTATTGCTTTTCAAAAAAAAAGATTGAAAATGCGCGCACATTAAACAAAACCACTTGGAAATATTTATGCGTTTGTGACCCGGCGTCTGAGTTTGTCTAGACGTGTCTGAGCGACGAAGACAAATTTGGAGACGATCCGTGTTGACAACCATTCGACCACGATCAGAGGGTGACTTCTGGCTGGCGCAGACTGGTGGTAATTCACCAGCACTGCTTTTCAATCCCAATCGCGTTCGCGACACTTGGCGTGCATTACAACAGGCATTGCCAAACGTGACGCTGTATTACGCCGTCAAATCGAATCCCTATCATTTGTTGTTGGCAACTCTGGTTAACGAAGGGGCTTCATTTGACGTAGCCAGTGCTCCGGAGATTCAGGCACTTCTTCCGTTCGGGGTTCCAACGAGCCGTATGATCCACACCCACCCGATTAAAACCGAGCATGATCTCGAAACATCGGTACAGCTTGGTGTTCGTTCGTTTGTAATCGATAACCTAGACGAGCTTTGGAAAGTCGCCCCATACCGTCATGACATCACTGTGATGTTGCGACTTGCTTTTGTCGCGCCCGACGCGCCAATTGATTTATCTCGGAAGTTCGGAGCACAGCCAGAGGATGCTCTTCATATCATGGCTGTCGCAAAGCAAATGGGAATCGTGATTGATGGACTTTGCTTCCATGTGGGATCACAAGCGAAGAGTGCAGATACGCATCGTATTGCTCTTCTTCGCTGTCTCGAAATTGCGAGTGACGCAGCTTCAGAGGGAATTGCCATGATTCAGCGCATTGATATCGGGGGTGGATTCCCAGCGAATTACTCAAATCACGCGGTCGATTTTGATTTATTTTGCAAACCAATCCGTGAAGCCATGGAACAAGTTCCTGCACACATTCAGCTCATGGCAGAGCCGGGTCGAGCAATTTCTGCACCAAGCATGACTCTGGTGTCACGTGTGATCGGTCGCTCGAAACGGCAGGATGAAGCGTGGTGGTACTACCTCGATGATGGCGTCTATGGTGCTCAATCAGGTCGAATTTTTGATCACATCAACTACCCGATGACCATTTATACAGAAG
>Ga0181599_1001108_pt1 | contig 26788 bp, 20 predicted proteins | sample 041ome_3_FD_148658 | JGI IMG/M metagenome (GOLD analysis project Ga0181599, IMG submission 148658) | Coastal salt marsh microbial communities from the Groves Creek Marsh, Skidaway Island, Georgia - 041405US metaG (spades assembly) | ecosystem: Environmental > Aquatic > Marine > Intertidal zone >...
TCATCTCTCTGGTTTAAAAGCAGAAGAAAAAGAAGTGGAGTCTGGACGCAAATTCCTTCTTTTTCTCCTTTTTTTCTCTCAGTCTCTCTTTTTCAAAAAACTACGTACATGGGAAAAATTAGGGTATAGAGGTCTCTCGTAGAGATTTTGCAGAAGAGGTTCTCGTTACAAAAAGAGAGAGAGAAATTCTACTCTATCTATATACTCTCTGCGTCTGTTGTGCGTGTTTGGAATGCGCGCGGAATAGAAGAGAGAGTTTATACACGCACATTCATAGTTTCATAGTTAAGAGAGAGAACAGAGAGAGAATAGGACACATCATCGATACTACTACTAATAATACTACTACGTACTAATAATAATATATAATAAAACAAATGAGCGCTTTTTTACGGGGCAAAATGGAAGACGGCGCCCGTCGTGATGATGGGTTTCGCTTGACCACGGAGAAGAATCGGTTTGAAAAAGCGATCGAACGGACGAGAGCGAAGATTGAGAGAGAGATTAAGACGAAGCGAACGGTGAACGTGGAGATACCGCTGGCGTCGATAACGTTCGCTCGCGCGAAAGTGAACGAGCAATTTCAGTTGTGCGCCGCAAGGTCTTCAAGCTCTTCTTCGAACAAGAAGAAGGAGGAAAAACCTGTAAAAATACCGCTCGCGAGAATGTTGAAAAATAATCGAGAAGGTATCGTCGTGAACGTGATGGGGAAGACGACCGCGGTGTTCTTAGCCGGCGGCTTAGCCGGCGCTTTGGCGAAAACGTGCACGGCACCGTTAGATCGATTGAAAATTATCATGCAAACGTCTGGAGCGTCGCAACAAACCGCAGCCGCAAAGGCAGCCGTGAGCGGAGGGTTAATACCGGCGTTTTTGGCGATTGGAAAAAGCGAAGGTTTGGCTGGGTACTGGAGAGGGAACACACCGCAAGTGGCGAGAGTGTTGCCGTATTCCGCGACGATGTTGTTCGCGTATGATTTTTATAAGAAAAAATATGCGGATAAGAAAACCGGCGAGTTGAGCGTGCCGGGGAGACTTTTAGCCGGAGCCTCGGCGGCGTGCACGGCGACGATTGTGACGTACCCGTTAGATATCATTCGATTGCGTTTAAGTATTGATCCGACGACGACAAACATGGTAGCGGTGTTTAAAAACATTTTACGCGAAGAAGGCGTGATGGCGTTTGCGAAAGGTTTACCGGCGACGTGTTTGTCCATCGCGCCGTATTCGGCGTTGAATTTCTGCGCTTTTGATTTGTTCAAACAAACCATCCCGGAAGAGATTCGCAACGAACCGCAGGGGATTGCCATTGCCTCTTTGATGGCTACTGCGGTTGCTACTGGTTCGTGCTATCCGCTCGATACCGTCAGGCGGCAGATGCAAATGAAATCGAGCACGGCGACCAACGTCGTGGCTGCGGCGAAAAACATCGTCGCCAACCAAGGCGTCGGTGGCTTGTTTAGAGGTTTCGTCCCCAACGCCGTAAAAAATATGCCGAACAAGTCGATCCAGTTGACCACGTACGACGTATTGAAAAAATTCATCGCGAGAAGTGAAATCGCGTACGAGGCTGAGAAGAAGGCGTATTTAAAAGACATCAAAATGAAACGCGTTTAGGACGGAAGAAAAAGAAGAGGAGAAGCGTGTACGCGAACGAGATTTAAAAATTCGAGAGCTTACGTTTACGATAACAACAATAACATCAACAACGAGATCACATAAGAGGAGTCATGTTTAATAATATGTTTATACGTATATATATATATATAATTACAACTGGCGTCGATCGACAAGACGCCCACCAAAACAGAAGAGCGCGCGCGCGTGTTCTCTCGCGCGCGAACTTTTCTCCATCACCCCTCCATCAAACTCTTCTCTCGGAACACAATCTCCTCCTCTCCAACGACGACGAAAACGGGGAGTAGAGAGAGAGAAAAAGAGAAGCGAGAGAGAGGGAGAGAGAGATACGCGTCGTTAAAAAAAATTCACATTTAATGGTGTCCGCCGTCTTCCTTGGGATACTCGAACAAACCCAAATCTCCTCCCCACGGCCACTGCTCTCGCGACCTTCTCTTCAGGTACGAATACGCCGGTTGTTCCTCTCCGTGGCCGTGTTCCGCGTTCGCGAACGAGTACACGCCAAACGCGCCGCACGCTGGAATCGCGAGGAAAGTTACCGTTCGCCACTTGTTCATTTCAGCTGTTTTAATAACGATAGAAGAATAAGTAAGCGAGAGAGATCTCTTTTCGATCGTTACGCGCTCGTCAGGGGAGAGAGAAAATGAGAAAATAATGGGGAGAGAGAGAAAAAAAAAGAAGCTTTGCCTACCTATTTCTTCTTCGATGCTGCCACCGCCGCTCATGCTTCTCTTTTGCAACTGCTGCTTGGCATTATTGCTCGTCGCGGTGGTGTTGCCGTTTCTGAGCGAAGCCGTCGCTCGTCGGAGCGCTCTCTGCGCCGTAACTCGTAACATGATGATATATTTGTGAGTGCTGTGTGAGTGAGGTTTTCTAAAAAAAAAGATCAAATTTGGCATTTTAATAAGCTTCTTTTTCTATGCTCTCTATTTCTGCTATTCGACGCGATGGGCTCTTTTAGTACTATTACTGTTATTACTACAATTGGTACTCTATCGCTACTACTACTACTACTACTACTTATATTCGCGCGGTTGTTTCTTTTTTTGTCTTCTCGCTCCTTCTTCTTCTTCTTCTCGTTCTTCTTCGAGTCTCAGGAGGAGGCGAGTTTTTCCAACAGTTTCCTCTTCTTCTCGGCGAGAAGCTTTTGGAGGTCGTTTTCTTCTTCCTCTTTTTCTTCTTCTTCCTCTGCTTTTCTTTTCTTATCTCCTTCTTTGTTTTCTTCTTCTTTGTTTTCTTCTTCTTCTTCTTGAACCGGAGGAGGTAAGACTTCGATCGAGACGATTTGGTTTCCTTTCTTTTCGATGCCTTGCTTTTCCAAGATTTTCTCCGCGCCGTCTTCCGTGCCGTCCTCCACGTACACGGTTTCTTTCCCGTGCAGCGTTTCTACTTCAAAGAAACCGCCCTCTTTAGCCTCCAAAGCGGTCAACTGTAGCGTCGTTCTCACGTCGTGTTCGTTCGAGGGGCACTTTCGAAACTTTTTCGAAGGCATGGTATAAATAACCGCATACGTCTCTCGTCCTTGAATCTTCACGCGTTGGTTTTGCTTTGGATTTTTCGGTACTTCCACTCGACTCTGGAAGAAATCGTCCACGGCCCCGATGCCTTTACACTTTTTACAAATCTCGTCTTCGTTCATCGTGCCTCCTCCTCCTGCTCCTCCTCCGTTCGCGGCGCCGAGCACGCCTTTCCCGAAACACGTTTGGCAACTCGCTCGGGTGAGTATCGTACAGTTCGCGCACGCCGCGCCGCCTTTCCCGGTCCCGTTACATTTCACGCACACCGTTTTAAACGGTACCATGGCTAATTTCGTGCACCCATTTATGCTCTCTTTGAACGTGATGTTGATCAACACGTCCGATTTCGCTAATCCGTTCACGCCGTTCTCTCGGTCGTATTTTATTCTCTTCAACGGGTCCGACAAGCAGTTGAACGCGACCGTAATCGACGCGAATTTCTTCGCCACCGCTTCTTTCGTAGTTTGTGCCGTTTGTGCCGTCGTCGGTCGGTACTTATCCGGGTGAAACTTTAACGCCAGCAACCGGTAGGCTCTCTTAATCTCCTTCTCCGTCGCCGTCGACGCGACGTTTAAGATTTCGTAGTAGTTTTTTCCTTCGTCTTCATCTTCGCCGCTCTTTTCTTCGTCCTTGTTGTTGTCGTTGGGAAAAGAAGACGCCATTTTCTACGAAAGAGAGAGGAGAAAGAAGACACAATTCCACGAAGCTTTTACTCTCGCGAAACCGGATATAGAGGACGACGGGCAGAGAGAGAGAAAGAGAGATCTTCAACGTCCAAAGCGTTTTAATGTCGCTTTTTTTTTTCTTCCATTTCTCTCTTTCGAAAGAAAACGTCAGAGTTTATTCTTCGCGCTCGATCGATACCATATAATAACAACAACAATAAGAGCGAGACGAACGAGAACACGCGAGAAGAAGAGCACCCGTTCGTTCGTTCGTGTTTTTTTGTTTCTTTTGCGAGAGAGAGAGAGACGAAAGAGAGAAACGAAACATGAGCGCAAAACCATCGCCTCCGCACCCGGCGTTGCCATTCACCGTCGAACGGATGATATCGGAGATTGAAAGTCACGACGCGCCAAAGACGCAAGCGCAATCGCTGATCGCACTCGCGGCGCTGTCGCTGAGAGTGAAATTGGACGAGAGTTTTTTACGGGTGGTTGAACCAATCGTGGACGTTTTGGAGAAGAAAACGACGACGACGAACGCTGATGATGATGATGATGATTTCGAAGGCGTGACCGCCGCCGCTTTCGCCGCGTTGAGCTGTTTCCTCGGAAACGTGGAACGCGCGCACGAGGAAATGCTTCGAGAGGAGAAGAGAGGAGTGAAAGTGGTGGTGAAAGCGATCGAGAAAGCGATGGAGGAGAGGAAGCGAGTGAACACCGTGAACGGGTTGGACTGTTTGGCGTGGACGTGCAGAGATAAAGAGTGCGCGAGTTTCGCGATGGCGCTCGAGGAAGGCGGGAAGAAAATCGTGGAAGAGGCGAGGAAAATGTGCGAGTTGGAATACGTCAAGGAGAGGTATTTCGGCGAGAGTAGTGCTAGTGATAGTAAGAATAATAGCGAAGCGAATAATAGTAGCAAGAACGATGGAAAAGAAGAAGAAGAAAAAGAAGGAGAAAAAGAAGAAGAAACGAAGAGACTCCACTACCGGCGGCAGGAAGACGCGGTGCAACCGAAACAAATCGCCGCCGGCGCGTTTGAGCTCTTCTTAGCTTTATCCGTCTCTGAAGCGGAAAAGATTACGACGGAGCACGACGGTTTAGAGGTATTTGCGTCGGCGATAAAACGCGTCGGTGGTGGCGATAATGGCGCCGCCGCCGACGTCTTCACCAAAGACGAAGAGGCGAAAATTCTCGCGCACTTCAAAAGCGAAGGCCATCCGAACCCGGCGGAAGAACTCGAAAGGCTCAGACAACACGAAACGAACGAAGTCGCCTCGCGCGCCTTGGTCGGAATAAGCTGTTGCTGCAAATTTCCAGGCACCGCTTTAAAGCTCTGCTCCGACGAAATCGCCGTTCGAAAGATAGCCACGCTCATGACGAGCTCGGACCCGAACGTCAAGCAGCAAGCTTTGGCGCTGTTCACCGCCATCGCTCGAGCGCCCGAGTGTAAGCCGTTGGTCGAGAAAGCGCTGAGAGGCGCCAGGGATGTCGCCAGCGTTTAAATATAAAAAGTTAGCACAAAGTCAGATGTAGAAGAAAGATATATATATATGCCGTAGTTTTTTGAAGTCGTAGATGTGTGTGTGTATTTTGTTTCGAGAAGATTGGTCGGTAACATCTCTCGCCTCGTTCGCGTGAGTCTTTTCTCTCTCTCTTCTTCGATTGGCATCGTCACTTCTCACCAATCGAAAATCCCAATTTTTTCCCCGTCAGATACACTTGACATAAAAATTCCAACTTCGTCATGACGGGAAGAGAAGAAGGAGAAGCAGAAGGAGAAGAACAGCGTCAACGTGATGCGCCGCCGCTCAAATCTTCTAACGGCGGCGACGTTTCTCTCTCCGTCGCGGAAACGAACGCGCTGAGAAAGAAATTAGGCCTCGCGCCGTTAAAAGAAAACAAAGACGACGACGAAGACGACGCGGACGGCTTGAAACAGGCGGAGAAAATCTTGAGAGAACGCGAGGCGCAAAAAGCGTTGGAGTTGCAACGGACGAACGAGTTGCGAGAGAAACTGAACGAGAGAAAGGCGAAGAAATTGCGCGACGCGGATCAAATGCGAGCGAAATTGTTGTACGAAGGCGAAGGAGAGGAGGAAGACGCGAAAGCGTGGGTACAAAAATCGAGAAATCTCAAGACGAAGAAGAAGAGAAAAGGCGGCGCGAAGAGGACAGGAGACGATATAGACAGCAGATACGAGGAGGAGGAAGAGGAGCACATGACGACGACGACGGCTGAGTACACGGAGAAAGATTTGGCGGGCTTGAGGGTGGATCGCGCGGCGTTGGAACACGTCAGAAACGAGGAGGGAGCGAGCTACGACGAGGGAGAAGGCGGCGTCGTTTTGACGTTGGCGGATAAGTCGATTTTAGATAGCGATTCGGAGGACGAGTTGGAGAACGTGCACGTGGCGGAGAGAGAGAGGAATTTGAAGAATAAAAAGTTAGCCGGAAAGGGTAACAAGAAGGATGATATAATGCGCGAAGACGAGGACGAGTTGACTGGATTGAAAGAGAAGAAGATTTTGTCCAAGTACGACGACGAGTACGGAGAGGAGGATAAGGACGAGCGATTCATGACTCTAGATGGCACGGGAGGAGTGCAAAAAGACGCCGAGGAGATTCGGAAACAAAACGCCAGGGAACTCAAGTTACGCATGGCTGGTTTGGTGAGAGGGGAATTGATTTCCGCGGAGGTTTCGAAAACAGCCACGCAGACAGACGCGTATACGAAGGAAGAGGAAGAGTTGATGAAGTTTAACAGTAAAAAGAAGAAGAAAGGAAAAGGAGGCAGAGAAGATAAGCCGAAGAAGATGCGAAAGAAAAAGAAGAAGAAAGAGGATTCAGACGACGAGGGCGAGGATGGTGGATTTGATGTGACAAAGTTGGAAGGCGACGAGTTGGCAAAGGAGGCAAACGCGGCGGGGACGCACAGAAGATCGAGAAAGAATGGCAACGCGGGAGAAGAGCAAACGTCTCGAGACGACGAGGCGTGGGCCAAGGCGATGGATAAAGCGAGAGATAACGTGGACGAGAAAATCTTAGCCGATTTAGCTGGAGATAGAACGAAGAATGGTGAAGAAGAACCTCTCGATTTCGCGGCCGAGGAAGAGGACGACGAGTTAGAAAGGGCACTCGCAACCGCGCGAGAAACGAAAAAGAAAACGAAAGAAAAGAAAATCGTCCCCGCGAACGGTGAACAATCTTTGTTTGAACGCATCGCTAAGCTTGAACGGGAGAAACCGACCGATATGAACGCAGACAATAATGAAAATAACGATAAAAACTTGGCGCTCACGGATGTGGCTGAATTCTGTCGCGGCGTCGGCGTGGACATGTCTGGCGGCGACGACGAGAATAACGCTTTCGTCGCGAGAGGTAAAACCTCAAAAAATCTGAAACGGAAAAGAGTGAACCACGTCGAAGAAGACGCCGAGGGTGAAGAAATCGATTGGGAAAAGGCGCGAGAGGACAAGTTACCGGACGAGGAAGACGAAGACGCTCCGCAAATTGTTCAAGCTGGCGATGGTGCGGTCGACGTCAAAATGGAAGATGGCGAAGATGCGGTCAAACAGGAAGAAAAGCCTAAAACCAATCCTGCGCGCAGAAATATAGGTTTAGCGGGCGTTTTGCAAGACATGAAAGCCTCCGGTCAACTCGCAGATAAAGAACCGCGTTGGAGTGGACGCGCGAACGATTTGAAGGACCACCACGATCGCAAACGCGTATTAGAAGCCTCTGGAGTGATTGAAGAACAAGACGGCAAGCCGTCGTCCGAAACGCGAAAGTTCAACTTCAAGCTGGATAAATACGACGAGTTTGGACGCACGTTAACTCCAAAAGAAGCCTTCCGGGAGTTGTGCTGGAAATTTCACGGCAAAGCGCCCGGTGCAAAGGCAAAGGAGAAGCGGTTACGCAAGTACGAAGAGGAGCAAAACGCACTTCGAGGTGGCGACGGTAACAAAGGTGGCAGCACGATTGAGCGAATGCAAGCGGTTCAAAAAACGACCGGCGATTCTTTCGTCGTGTTGTCTGGCAAAATCAGTGAAGGACAGAGACGAAACGCGAAGTAGATACACTACGTCTATAGAAATGTGTAACATAATATTTTTATAATTTCCAAAGCGCCGAAAGCGAAGAATCGATTCCACCTAGTGAGAAGCCCAAGCAGAAAATCAATATCGATACTAAAATGCAAAAGAGATAGTTGACGTTTTGTCGAAGATATTCGAAATCATCATTTCTCGTCATCGTTGCCGTCGCTTTCAAATCGTCCGCCACTCGCTTCAGCAAAGTCTCATACTTTCGACGAATTTTCAATTCCGTCGCTTTCGTGATTAACGCTTCCAACCACCTTTGATTGTCCAACCGTTTCAGCCATCGCAAACGGACATTAACAACACATACAATCGCGCGCGAATTGCTACGCACACTCTCAACTGCGACAAAAGTTTCCACCACGAACTGATCCGCAAAAAGCATCCCTTTCGTTTCGCACACATTTTCAATCCTCTTCCCTTTCACATCGCAAACGACAACTTCAGTAATCTCACACACGCCAGTTTCGGAAAGTTTACCGATCGATTTCGGAACGAACGGAAACGACGGCGCCGGGGCTTTATATCGGTACGTTTTCTTATTCTCTGCTTCGTTCGCAGTCACGCTCACGTCGTACGCGCGTATCTCGCTCGTTTCTAAAACAGAACGGAAGACTTTCTCGATCGTCTCGAGGACTTTTTTTTGACTCGTATCTTCCGTTCGCGGAATTTGAACGGTCAGCACGCGCCGCGACGACGGCGTCGCGCGCGCGCTCGGTTCTTCTTCTTCTTCTCTCGGCTTTCGACGTTCGCTTCCCAATCGTTCCGCGCTTCGTTGCCGTCGTTCGGGCATATATGTTTACGCGAGTACAAAGAGTAGTAGGGACTGACTCTCTTTTTTTTTTAGCGAAATCTTAAATTCGTGCGTTTCGCGCCGGGAAAAAAATACGCGAAGAGAGAGAAAGAGAAACAAAAGAGAGAAGACCTTCTTCAAACGATCGTCATGCCGCGACGACCGGCGACGAAGCGACAACCAGAAGAAGGAAAGAAGAACGAGGACGACGACAAGAACGACGACGTGGTCGAGTCTTTGAAGAGGAAATCGAGAGCCATCGAGGCGTCGTTTCAGAACGCGTTCGATGTTCTGAAAGAGTCGGTACAAAAACTCGCTCAAAAATACGACGAGCGCGCGCTCAAAGAAGAAGAAGACGAGGAAGAAGAAGGCGCCGCGCTGCGACGGGCGAGAACGACGAGAGATGAAGCGAAGAGAAAAGTGGAGAAAGAAAAAGGGAAAAGTCCGATGGGTAAACAGATGCGAGAGCAAATGGCGAAGAGAATCGCGGAAGCGAGCGAGTCTTTGGAAAAGAAACGAGAGAAGGTGGCAAAAGAGGTGAAGAAGTGAGAAACGAGATGCGAAAAGCGGTCCGTTCTATAACAACCTGATATATACACAGACACACGACTAAGTCTAAATCTAAACTTTATCTAAGCTATGCAACTACACCGCGGCAAACAATTACCGCGCGCTAAACTTCGTAATACCTTCTATCGAACCCGGCTTTCGCTCTCGCTTCGTCGTTAAACGGCGGTTTCAGCGCGCCGTAGAATTTCTTCTCGACAATCTCTCGGAACTTTTTCACCGTCTCTTCTTCGCCTTGTTCCGACGCGTCTCCTAACAGAAACTTGAACCATTTCAAACCAGCTTTAACGTGACTAATTTCTTCCGGGTACACGACAGTCTCCAGCAACAGTGCCGACTCTTCGTCTCCGTTCTCTCGAAACTTGTTTATCGTGTTTGGCATCACGTCTAATCCGCGCGCCTCGTGCACGCAGTGTTCGACGACGAGTCGATGCATCAACGAGTCCGACGTTTCAATCGCGGATTGCCACAACCCGTCGTGCGCGGGAAACTCCCCGTATTTCCCTCCTATCTGTTCTAATCTCTCGCTCAAGAGTAAATGGTGCCTCGCTTCGTCCAGCGCCACGTTCACAAAGTCGTCGAAAAACGCCTTCTCCTTCTCCAGCTCGTGGCCAAACCGCGCTATGATGTCCCAGCTCAAATCAATCGCCCACGACTCGATGTGTGACAACGAGTGTAAAATCTTCCGTCTCGACTCGACCGACCGTCCGTTACCGAGCTTCAATTTGTTCGAATTCGACGGTAAAATCGTCACCGTCGCGTCTCTCGCGGGTGTTTCCCGCACCGTTTTCGTTCCCGAACTCTCGTCTCTCGCCGACGCGATTTTGTTTTCAAACCATTGTTTCGCCACGCGTTGCGTCAGGAGCGCTTTTTGCTTCGCTTCGGGAGTCGCCAAAACCTCCAACGCGGCGTCGTGGAGCGTCGCCCAGGTTTTGTTGTCTTCGTCGTTGTCGGCCATCGCGCGTCGAAAGCACAAACGCCCGCGTTCGAGACCTTTCTCTTTGGGGAAAACCTCGTACGAAAAAAAATTTATAACTGTCCGTAATTTTGAGTATTCTTCAAAAAAAAATACGCGTGATATAAAACAAACAAACGACAACACGAGAGAGAGCATGGCGAATAACGACTCGTCGAAGCACAAAAGAGAAGATAAAGATGTCGAAACGAAGCTCGCGGATGTCGTGAACGCGTCGCGCGATCGATTGGACGAGCACGAGGTTCGCGCGCGAGCGCAGGAAGATCGTTTCCGAAAACAAGACGGAGAGCTTCAAAACTTGAAGAGGGAACTGAGGCAACGAGAAATATCTCAGCAAAGGCTGGGAAAACGAGTGGCAGACTTGGAAGAACAGATGGAAGAGAAGGAAGAAGAGTTGAAGGAGTTGAAGAGAAAAGTGACGCCGTTGCCGTTGTGGAAGATTTTGACTGATGTGCAGTACAGAGATATTTTCGAGACCTGTATTGTACCGAAGTTATGGGAGTTGGAGTTCAGAGTGTTTCGAGAGGTAAACAGAGAAAGTCGCGACGCGATCAGACGATCGGGACGGGAATTGAAAGATACTTTTATAGTTAAAGTCAGGGACGAAGGTGCCCGCACGTACGAGGAAGTGACAACAAAGATCGAGGGTAAACATGGGCAGTATTATCTCGGCGCCCAAGCAGCTCGAACTGGAAACCTCGCGTTGCTTCGTTGGTTGCGGGAAGAGAAAATGTTTGAATGGGACGGTTTGGCGATCAATATAGCAGCTGAGATTGGCCATCTTCACATCGTAAAGTATTGTATGAGGCATGTCAGTCCAATTAATGAGCTTCCGTGCGCACTTGCCGCCGAAAACGGCCATCTCGATATCCTCAAATACCTCCACGAAAACGGCGCGCCTTGGGATTGGAGAACGTGCCGTTTCGCTGCCCAAAACAACCACATCGAGTGCTTGAACTACGCGAAAGAAAACGGGTGTCCACATGACGACACATTATCATCATCAGAGAGTGATGAGGAGGAGTCCGATTAAAGCGCGCGCGCAAAGTTGTTTAAAAATTAAGAAAAGAGAGAGAGACACACGCGCACGGTTACGCACGCTTTTCTTATTTCGTATTTTAGAGAGCTTTACAAAATGTTTAAGGTTTCAGACGACCCTTTTTGTGCGACGTGGCGCGCAAAACTCACTCAAAAAGGCGTTCGTGTCGTCAGAAAACAACCAAATCCTCCCTTCGCTCGGCGTACTCTCGTCGTGAGGAACAGAGAGCGTCACCTGCGCGGACGACGACGAGGACGACGAGCAGTCAAAAGGCGTGACACAGCGCGTAAAGAGAGAGAGAGAGATTTTTCTTTTCCAATTTTTACTCCCACAAAATGACGACGATTCAGCAAAACTTAGCGGCGGCGTTATCATCATCCTCTTCGTCCTCTTCTTCTTCTTCGAGAAAGACGCCGCTCTCCACGAACAGCACCACTCCGAGAGCCGCGTTCAGCGCTGGTCGAAGAGGCGGGCATTTTGTCGCTGGTGCCGGGAGAAAAGGAGCGTCGGTGTTGGTTCGATGCGCTTCCCGTAACCCTGAGAAGAAGAGAGGCGAGAAGGCTTTGCAGAATAAAGCGGTGTCGGAACCGCCGTCTGGACGCCAGTCCGATCTCACGCCCGCGTTTATTTCTCCGCAGCAGTTCACGGAGATGCACTTGTCGACGACGCAGATGAAAAATCTAGCCAGTCAGCGCCCGACGGACACGACCTTTGAGTCGCAGTTCGCGGCGGACGAGCCGAGGAAAGGGGCGGATATTTTGGTCGAGGCGTTGGAAAGAGAAGGCGTGGATTGCGTGTTTGCCTACCCAGGAGGTGCTTCGATGGAGATTCACCAAGCGTTGACGCGGTCGAAGACTGGGATCAGGAACGTGTTGTGCAGACACGAGCAAGGCGAGGTCTTTGCCGCGGAAGGATACGGGAAAGCCACCGGGAAGGTTGGCGTGTGCATCGCGACGAGCGGACCGGGGGCGACGAATTTAGTCACCGGATTAGCAGACGCGTTGTTGGATTCGGTGCCAATGGTGGCGATTACCGGACAAGTGCCGAGAGCGATGATTGGTACGGATGCGTTCCAAGAGACGCCAATCGTGGAGATCACGAGGCAGATCACGAAACATAACTATTTGGTGATGAACGTGGAAGAAATCCCAAGGATTATTCGCGAGGCTTTTTTCTTGGCCTCAAGTGGAAGACCCGGGCCAGTTTTAGTGGACATCCCGAAAGACGTGCAGCAGCAAATGAGCGTGCCGTATTGGTCGCCGAAAGTGAGTTTGAACGGATACTTGTCTAGATTGCCGGTTCCGCCGAGTTCGCCGCAAATCGAGCAAGTCATCGAGATGATCAAGAAAGCCAAGAAACCGGTTATTTATTCCGGCGGCGGTTGCTTAGATGCCGCGGATGAATTGACTCAGTTTGCAAGAGCGACCGGGATTCCGATTTGCTCGACCTTGATGGGTTTAGGCGCGTTCCCAGAAAGCGACGATTTGAGTTTGCGCATGTTGGGTATGCACGGCGCCGTGTACGCAAACTACGCCATCGATAACGCCGATTTGATGTTGGCCTTCGGGGTTAGATTCGACGATCGCGTCACTGGTAAATTAGACGCTTTCGCCTCTCGAGCGTCCATCGTGCACGTGGACATTGACCCTGCTGAAATCGGCAAGAACAAGAAACCGCACTGTTCCATCTTTTCAAACATCAAACCGGCGTTGAAAATTTTGAACGAGAAATTGAACAGGGAGACAAACTTACCGGACTTCTCCGACTGGCGAAACGAAGTCAACGAACAAAGGAAGCTGCACCCGTTCCCGATGCCGGATTTGCAAAACGACGAGATTTCTCCGCAAGCGGCTATTCAGTTGTTGCACGAAGTGACCAAGGGCGAGGCGATTATTTCCACCGGCGTCGGCCAGCATCAAATGTGGGCCGCGCAGCACTATTTGTTCGACGAACCGAGAAACTGGTTATCGAGTGGTGGTTTAGGTTCCATGGGTTTTGGTTTACCCGCGGCTATTGGTGCCGCCGCCGCGAGGCCGGATAAAGTTGTTGTCGATATCGACGGCGACGGGTCGTTCGTCATGAACATTCAAGAGTTGGCGACGTTGCACGCGGAACAGTTGCCGGTCAAATGCTTCGTTTTGAACAATCAATATTTAGGCATGGTTGTACAATGGGAGGATCGATTTTACAAGTCGAATAGAGGACACACGTATTTAGGATCCCCGGACCACGAGGAGTACCACGAAACGAAGGACGAGTCGATGATTTTCCCGGACTTTGTGACCATCGCGAAAGGATTCCGCGTGCCGGCGGAGAGAGTGACGAAAATGAGCGAATTGAGAGGCGCGATTGAACGCATGGTGAACACGCCGGGGCCGTATTTGTTGGACATCATGGTGCCACACCAAGAGCACGTGTTGCCGATGGTTCCAGGTGGGGGTACATTCAAGGATACGATCACCTCTGGCGATGGGCGAACGGCTTCGGATTTAGGCAAGAGGATGGACGGTTTGTAAGCGCCAGAGAAAGCTTTGTGTAAAAATTTTTCTTCATTATATATCTATCACACATAAAAATACAAAAGCGTTCGCTATCTTAGTCTATCTATCGTTCTAATTGCGGACTAATTCTAATCGTATATCTACTTCTACTGTTGCACATCTTGTTCGCGAGGTTCTTCGTTCTCGCGGGGATCTTCCTCCTCCGGCTTAGATTCCCGCGGCGATGGTTTCGTCGACACTTGCGAATCCATCAAGCCAGCGATTAATCCATCCTCTTGTTGTTCTTTAACACCTTCTCCTCCAGAAGTAGTTGTCATCGCTCTCGCATTAGCAATTGTCACCGGATGCGCCTCTTTACTTCCACTCAACAAAGGCGACATTCTCTCCACGAACATCTTCGCCTCCTCCCTCTCCTTGGCGTCTAAAATCTTCCTTTGGCCGTGAACGTACGAAAGTATACCGTTCCATCCAAAACCGACAATGTTCATGAACGGAATCGTCAAGTGCCTGGGAACGACCCAGAAGTTGAACATTTGCGCGGGGACCCAGACGATCCATAGCGCGCGCATAGTTTCAAACACCGTGTCGTTCCACAACGTCTTCAAAGTCCCGTAAAACTCACCCGCGCTAGTTTTGTTTTCCGACCACATCTTAATCGCCAAGAACGTTGGAAAGTATACAAAAGGCGCGACAAAGAGTTGATCAGCTGCGACGATTGCGCCAGTCGCGCCAGGAATCCCCAACTTTGGTTTCATCACCCCATACAGCGGTTTCAGCATGTGATTATACAAAGAGTACTGAAACGCGCCTACGTACGCCACGCCGAGAGCGAAGAAACACCCCACCCTCTGATAATCCAAATGCGTGTTCCCTTCCACGAATATTTGCACGAAAGCGTCCGAACTGACGCACTTAAACACGCTCGTCGCCAACGCGGCTAAAAAAGGCTTCTCCACGAACGCCTTCTCGTACAAACACATCCAATACTCCTTGTACCATCTCAAAGTCGCCGGATGAAACAAAACATTCGGAAACTTCACCCCGGCGTGACGCAACGAGCTAATCGGGTTCGGCGGTTTCTTGTACGCTCTCGCCACGGCATCTATCGTCGCGTAATCGATCACTTGCTCAGTTTTTTGCCAATACGGGTTGAAAAAGTACGACGATCCACCGCCTCCGCCTCCTCCTCCAGACGTACTCGTTTCCTCCGTCCCCCCCCGCTGCTTCATTTCCGTCGTCGGATGTCGATGATGCCTTCCGCTCCCTCCAGATCCCGCTCCTTTGCCGCTATTCTTGCTACTACCAAACGACAACCAGTACTCGTTCAAAGTCTTCCTCGCGTTTTCTATCCGACCAAACGCCGACGCGTTCTTCTTGACCTTCTTCGCCGAGGAGGCGGAGTAAGCGTCGTTGCCGTTGTGCATCACCAACCTCGTCGTCGCTTCCGTCCGTGTGCTGCTCGACGAAGAAACGCCTCCTTCTCCGCCACTACCACCACCGCTTCCACCGTGTCGATGATGATGATGATGTTGCTGCTTCTTCTTCTTCATCTGTTCCTCCGCGAGTTTCCGTATGTCTTTAATCACCTCCGTCGCGCTGCTGCTTTGGTCGTGTCGTTTCGTGCTCAATAATCTCCTCGCGGCGTCGGTGACGATACGCCGCCGCATTTTGGATTAGTTTTTTGTTCTCTCTCTCTCTCTCTCTCTCTCCGCAGACAAGGATTCCGCGTTCGGGGGTTTCGAAGAAAGAAAGACGACGCGCGTTTTTTCTCGAAGACGCGTTCTTTCACTCTCTCTCTCTCTCTCTTTCGTTCGTTTACGAGAGCGCTTTTAATGTGCGGAAATGGAATGACGTGTTTGTTCAGCTTATCAGAGAGTGAGTTCGATTTTTTTTTAAGGTGAAAATTTTAGCTACCACTACACTACTACTACGCGGGCCGCGCGCGAATCTAATCACATCACATCTTAAAAAGCTCTCTCTAACTCTCTAACTCTCTCTCTCTCTCTATCGCGAGGAGCTTTCATTCTCGACGACGCGAAAACGCGCACACGCGGAAACTCAGAGTTAACTTTTTATCTTCGTCGCTTCTCTCTTCCCAATAGCTCCGCGCGGCGGCTAAGGATTCGGGCGTTTGGTGGAACCCGGACGCGCCCATTTTGAGGACGAGTTGGACGTCTCGCCAATCCATCGGCGCGGCGCGTTCGACGACGAGCGATGCTTCTGTGGTGTCTTCGTCGCCGCTCGTCGGGGAAAGAGACGCCGATTCTTTGAGTTGCTTTTCGACGCGTTCCGATTTGTTCGCTTCGATGTCGAGACACACGACGCCTTTCTCTTTAGCCTCGTCCGAGCGCAACTCCCGTAAATGCGAGGGCGACGGAGAGACGACGAGGAGCGTGCCTTTTTCTTTCAATGATCTCGCGATTTCTTTTCCGTTGCGAGGCGCGAACACGCTCAAGTAAATGTCGATGCTGTCGTCGCCCATCGGCACGTCGTTCGCGTCGGCGACGGCGAAAAAGTATTCCGCGTCTAACAGCTTTTTATTCTCAAAACCGTCTTCTTCTCGAGTATCTGTAACAATCATTCGTTTAGCGGCGACTCGCACCGCTTCTTTACTCGCGTCCATGCCGATAAATCGAAATCGAACGTTCCTCTCCTTTGCTCTTTCGCGCAACCACGCGACTTCCTCGTCGTCGCCGTCGTCTCCAAACACCATCCATCTAGAAATCCTCTCCAACCAATAGCCGTCGCCGCATCCGACATCTGCGATCGTAAACACCAAAGCCGTCCTCGATGCCTCTTTGCTCTTCTTTTCCTTCTTCGCGAGCGCTCGCAGGCGTTTCTTCGCCTCCAATTTTTTCCGTCTCGGACTCCCACCGCCACCGCCACCACCATTCGCGTTATTCCCGCTACCACTACTGCTAACTTCTTCTTCCTCGGACGACGATGACGACGACGAAGAAGAAGAAGAAGAAGAAGATGAAGAAGAAGAAGAAGAAGAAGAAGAAAAAATCCCGGCGCGCCGAATCGCGCTCATAACTTCCTCTCTGAGTTTCTCCTCGAAGAGGAAATCAAACCTTCCCGAGTCTAAAAACTTTTTCCGGCTGCGCACCATCTCTTTCGCGTCCCCGATGTTGTTGTTTGTCGTCATCATTAAATGCGCGTATCCTTCCTTGGCGACGTCGCGCGCGTGTCCGTTTTCCGCGCACGAAAGGGACGACGACGATAAAGAAGAAGACCCCTTCGTGTTCTCCGTGTTTTCTGTCGTACAATTAAAAAGCGTAACGAACTTTGACTTGCACAATGGACATCGAAAAGGTGTCGGCGAAGAAGTGGTAGAAGTCGTAGAAGTCGTCGCAGACGCCCGCCGCTGCTTTTCGCGACTCGCCGTCGTCGTCGTTCCTCCTCTCTCTAATCTTCTCCTCAGAGAAGGAAAAACAGCGGCTTCGTCGTAACAGCGCAGCGGCAAAAGCAGCATCGCGTGCGTTTTTTTATTGATGTTTTGGGGAAAAATGACGTTAAAAATTGGACCAAAAAGTGCGTTCCAAAACGACCTTTCGCTCGTTCTCTCTCTCTCTCTCGGCGCGCGCGCGCGCTCTTTCTTCGCGCCGAGGAAAAAGAGAGATGAAGAAGAAAAAGCCGACGCTTCTTTCATCGCGAGAAGAAGAAGAACAACAACGCGTTGTGGGGGTCTTCGCGACGACAAAAACGACGACGCGACTCTTTCAATTTTTGAATCCAATCGATTCCGAATTGCATCGTCTCGCGACGAAGATTGAAGCGGAATGTTTCCCGCTTTTGCGCGAACGAGAGATTCCAATCGTCGCCGAAGACGACGACGACGACGAGGAGGAGGATTTTGACGATGGGGTGAAGAAAACGGACGGGACGGCAGACGGCGTGGTGAGTTTACTTTTTTTATCGTCCTCGCTCTGTTTTTGTTTTTGTATCTGATCTGTGTTAGTATGCAAGTGTGTGTGTAACTAACTTTCCTTCTTCATCTCTCTTATTAAAAAGACGAAAAATCTGTGGCACTGCGTCATCGCGTACGTCTGTCTCACGTCGCACACGCACTCGAAAAGGAACGAGTACTTCGTGAAGAAAAACTTAGGGGACGTGTTGATCCATTTTCGAATCAACGCGGCGGATTTTTTCACCGCGTGCCGGACGTTTGTGTGCGTGTGCGCGAAGCCGCTGAGGAAGATTTTGAGGGAAGAGACGAGTCATCCGCTGTTGAAAGAACGAGGGGAGATGGTAGGGGAAGATGACGAGGATGAACAGGGTGCCAACGCGAGCGCGAAGAAAAGACAGAAAATTGAGAACGACGACGACGTGACGACGACGAAATCGGTGGTGGTAAAACTCGACGCGGACGATTCCGAGGACTTGGAAATTGTCGAAATGAAACGCTTGGAGCAATTTTTAGGCATGGAGAACTTAAGAGCGTCGTTTGCGTTTAGCAAAGTCATCGCTAAAAAGTTCGAGCTGTTTTGCAAGACGCACTTTCGCGTGGATGAAACGTTAGGACGAGCGTATTGTCGGTTCGCGTGGAACGCGTTTTCGTTGACAAAGGTTAAATTAGGAACGAGCTTGTTCGAAGACGGGGACGACGACGCCGACGACGAAAAGACGAAAGAAAAACCAAAGTTGATGTTGTCCTCGAGACATAAGAAGAGGAAAAGCACGTGCGCGGAGGAGAAAGAAAGGGCGAAGAAAGAAGACGGTGCTTCGAATAGCTACGCTAAGAACAACAAAAGAGCCGGCATGGGTTCGCACACCGTCGCGGGAGGAGTACCAAATTTGTACGAACAGTTTCACCTCCTCGTCGCGATTGAAGCGTTCTCGTTAACGAACGCCCCGGAAGCGTGTTTAAGAACGAGTTTGGAAAATATGCTCTCGATGACGGAAAAGGATCCGGAAACCGGCGAGCCTTTGGCGTTGGAATCTTTGTGTCGATTAAGCAAGACGAAGCTCGCTAGTTGTCAGAAAATGTTGAGGAACATCGAAAAATTGCACGAGTCTATTTTGAAAGAAAAGAACACGCTGAGAAAGAGATATTTCGAGAAAAATAAGAAGAACAAGACGGCGATGGAGAACGTCCGCTTAGCTTCGGACATATTTGAACGCGAGTACGTGGAAGCGGTGAGAGAGAAATTTGGATGTCGAGCAATCAACGAGAAATTGTACGTGCCGTTTCTTTTCGAGGAAGGAGAAGAGGACGAAGAGGAAAAACAACAGAACCGGCGGGAGAACAAAGTTCCCATCGCGACACCATTCGATGTGCTCAAAGGTGATTTGCGAGAACAACCGGTAAGTTTTGCGCGATTGCGAGCGGCGACGCCGATGCGCAAGAAGGATACAAGTTTCACGTTTCGAACCGGCTCTGCAGTGGAAGCTGCTGCTGCAGCAGCAGCGGCAGCGGTAAACACGGACGTAACTAACAACGCGACAACTATTCCGCCTACGCCGCAATCGCCGTACGCCGGGTACAATAAAACCGTCGCCGGCGCCGCAGTCACTACCGAAAATGTTCGAAACACTCCAATTTCAAACATCATGTATGGTGTCGAATGGATAGATCGAATCGTTGCATCATCCGATAACGTCGGTAGCGAACTGCAAAGTGACGACGAGACTTTACGTTTACTTCGCGAATGCATCCAAATAAACGAGAGAGACGACAAAGATAAACTCCAAGACGCGTACGCGCGCGCCGAACGTTTGATTACAAAGTGCAACACGCTCACTCGCGAAGATGCGTTCACGAATCTTAACGCTGCCGTGAAACGAGGCAACATTTCGAAATCCCTCGATACTATCGTTGAAACGAGAGCGAAAGATGCTTTAGCTGTGTTCAAGTACTTCTTTCGAGCGATCTTGAGAGATGAAATCAATCGCATGGAGGCAACTAGGACAACGACGACGAGGACGACCAACGCTAAAACTACCATCTCTGAATTAACGAAGCGTTCGATATCGATGCTCGTGGAATCGAAGCGATTCGTGGAAGTTGTCGTCGCCTTATCCGTCGAGGTTGTTTCCGTCGCTCGAAACGGCGTCCATTTGAGTACGAGCAGTGGTATCTACGATGTCGGTCCAAGTTTCACGGGCAACGGCGGTAATCGCGCAATCACGTTGCGTTTTCCAGCCATTCCGAACGCGATTGGTTTGAACGCTTTTGACGTTTTAAACGGCATCGAGCCATTCGTGAGATCGAGACCGGAAATGCCGAGAGAAATTAGAGCGTATTTTGGTCGAATCGAAGAGTCTATGCTAGAAAAGTTGAGCTGGAAGAAAGATTCGAGTTTGTATCCGCTTTTGCGCATCGCTACGACAAAGAGCGCGAAGAAGATGAACATCAAAAGGGAGACCACGACGACGAATGAAGAGGAGAAAGATAAAAACATCATCAACAACAAAATAATCCACCGAGACAATAGCGCTAATCAAATCGCCGCCGTGCTTCTCGGTGGCACGTTAGCATCCGGGCAAAAAGTCACCAAACCGCTCTCGAAGCATCACTCGGCGAGGTCGTCGACGCACATGCAACAGTTCGATCGAAACGTTCTCGGAAAAGGAGGGGACTCCAACGATGGATCTCCTCCAATTGACGAAGAAAAGAAGAAAGCGTTAGATGTGGCACAAACTGCGTTGCGTTCGCCACCCCGAACGACGGCTATTATCGGTAGCGGCCACATGAGCGCCTTTTCGCCTTTGAAAACGAGCGCGTTTACGGCGTTTTCAACTCCGGCGAGACGATCGTCCGAAAACGCGAACAACATAGGATCATCCTCTTCAGACGTAGAACGAATCAGTGGAATCGCGTATGCGCAGCAGCAACAGTATAATGGAGCGGTTTCTTCGTCGATAGGTGGCGCGAAAGTAATGGAACCGTTACCGGACAAATACGCCGTAGATGACGTAGCGGATGACGCCGACGACGCCGACGACGAAAAGCGCCGCGCGAAAGCTTCCTTGGACGTCTTCTTCGCCAAAGTACTCCGATTAGCGGCTGTGCGTTTAGCTGACATTTGCGCGCGGCTTCACGTCAGCCAAGAAGTCACCCGAAACGCGTTTCAAATATGCGAATTCGTCGTGTTTGAGAAAACGTCTCTTCTGTACAGTCGACATCTCGATCAAATCATTTTGGCGTCCATCTACGGCGCCTGTAAAATAGCGTCCAACGATCAGGATCGAAACGTAAAATTTAAAGACGTGGTGTACAGATACCACAAACAACCCCAATGCGTGGAAGAGGTGTTTTGGAGCTGCCCGTTAACGGTTACAAATCCCGGTTTAGAAGTCGTCAGTCGCGGCGATATCATCGCGTTTTACAACAAGCAGTTTGTTCCAAACGTCAAGCGGTTCATGTTGCAATTAAGAAAAGGAGGAGGAGAATCTCTCGCACCGACGACGACAAATTCGCAAAAAGCGACGCCGAAACGACCGTTAAAAATCGGAACAACTGCACCTGCTGTTCAAAGCACGCCGAGCCGATCTCGAGTTCCCTTTGACTCGGAAGCGTTGCTGAAATCCCCCATACGAGAGGTGAAAGGAAACGCGGCGGGAGGGAACGTGTACGTCTCACCGATGCGTCCAGAAACGAGAGAAAAAGTAGTCCTCATGCGTTCCTCGGGAGCAGACGTCGACGAAAACACCAACAATCATCATCGCGCGTACGTCGCATCGCCGAGTTCTTTCAGAGGAAGAGGTGACGTAGGAGCAGCGAAGAGAAAATCTCCGTCGTCGGCGGAAAAAGGCGTCGGGAACATCGTCGCGCTCGTCGGCCAAACCGACTTCCACGAAATCAACCAAACTTTGAGCCAAAAGAGTAAAGAATGATAACGCGGGAACGCGCTCCTGTTATTATTACTGTTATTTATATATATTATTACCGTCGTGTATTGCTATTAAATGTTGTTCTTTTAAATGTCGCGTAGTACAATCCCGCGCCGTCGTCATCATCATCGAGTTTCTTCTTCTTCTTCTCCGCTTTTACTTCACAAGAAAACGAAAAGTCCAACCAGCGAAACACACGCGCATACTTTTACTCGAGCGACCCCTCTCGACGAGAGAAGCGAGAAGAGAGAGAAAGAGAGAGAGAAAAAAGAGCGAACATGAACGAAGCGCTCAACGTTCGATTCGCGTCTTCTTCCTCTTCTTCTCTTCCGCTCTCGTCGCACGTGCATTTCGTTTCCAATTCCAACGCGCCGACGGCGTTTCTGTTCGCGCACGCGTTGCACGAGTGCGCGAAGAATATTCCGCGCGATAACACCACCACCACCGACGAGAACGAAGAGGAAAAGAAGAACGCGAGAAACGCGATTGTTCTGTGCGTGGAAACGCGAGGACCGTTCGAAAAGCTCGTCGGTCCGCACTTGAAGAAGAAGAATAACAATAATAGAAAAGCGGTGTACGAGTCGATCGATTGTTGGTCGAAACCGGTGGATTTTTTATTCGACGACGACGACGACGAAGAAGAAGAAGATGATTCGAAGAAGAAGAAGAAGAAGAACGACGAGCAGCGACGGAGTACCCCTCCTCGAATAACATTCACGGTGAAGAGCGCAAATTCGAATTCGATTTCGAGTTTAGACGGTTTGTACGATTTGATCGCGGAGAGAATCGACGAGGCTCGTCGTCGTCGTCGTCGCGGTACTTTGTCGTCGTCGTCGTCTCGTCCGTCGGATGCGAGGAAAGGAGACGAAAGCGGGCCGGGGAATATTAGTGGTAGTGATAGTGCGACGACGACGACGACGAGTGTTTTCATAGATTCTCTGGACGCATTAGCGGCGAGGACGAACGAGAAAGCGGTCGTGCGGTTCCTCTTGCGGTTGAGAGAGATAGAGGGCGTGGCTTTGGTCACCGGTTGCGCTCGGGCGGAGGAGGCGAACGACGGATTCGAGGCGACGGCGGAGGATTTCGGCGAAGGAGACGCGTTCTTCGTAGACGAGGACGACAGAGAGCGTCGGAGGATGCACGCGCTGGTTGAAAATTTAGCGGACGTGACTTTGACGACGTCCAAGTTACCCTCCGAAGGCGGTAATAAAGGTGAGTTAGTCAAGGTTATCACGAGGCATCGGACGGTGGATTCCAAGTATTTAGATTGGGACGGAAGCGTCGTGAATGGGAGGGGTTCGACTTTAGTGGACGAAGAGAATAGCAATCGTCGACGACCGGGAGTTCTCGGTGGTAGAGGCAGAAAGGGTGTCGACGACGACGATGATAACGACGACGACGACGACGAGTTGACGTCCTCGATGTTCTCCTTAACGACTGAGTGCGTGGCGACGATTTCAGAGCTCGGCGCAAAGTGCGAGCGGTATAGTTTTTCGGTGTAGTGATATAGTTTTTATAGTCATAGAAGTTACAAATGCTTAGTCAAGTTTATTATTATATGTGTATATTTATCTATTCGTCGAGGTCCATTGGAATCGCCAAGGCGTCGTTCTCTCGATCGGCTTCTTCTTCCGATTTCGAGGAAAGCGAATCTCTTTTGGCCGGGCCGTTTTCATCGTCGTCGGCATCTTCCTCGTCTTCGCCGTTCAAATCTTCCAAGTCAATCGACCCGCTCTTAATCGCCGGATCGTTCTCTATTAACTCTTTGTCGGCTTCAGCATCGTAATACATGCCTTTGTTTGCCTCGAGCGACATCGAAAACCGGCTCGTGGTCTCCTTTAGCTCCCCTTTGACGTTCCCGTTCAACTCGACTTCTTCTAAAGAGTGCTCAAATTCTCCCCGACCACCGTCTTGTTCATCGTGTCGATCTAAAATCTTCCTCGCCGCATCGTTCGCCGCATCGAGCGCGGCTAACGCCGCGTGCTCTGCTTCCGCATCCGCCAATTGTTTTTTCAACGCTTTCGTTTCCTCGTCTTCTTCTTCTTCTTCTTCTTCTTCGTCCTCTTCGACAATCTTCTCGCTGGCGATTTTCGCTTCCATCTCCCTTTGCGCTTCCATCAATTCCTCTCTCGCTTTCGACGCTTTTCGAGCCTCTTCTTCTCTCTCTTCTTCGAGCTCCAACTCCGCCAGTCGAGCGGCTTCGTTCGCTTCTTTCTCTGCTTCGGCGTCTTCTTCATCTAGTTCTTCATCTTTTCCTTTGTCGTCGTCATTGATTGCTTCAGAGTTTCGTCGCGTATTTTCCTCCAGCTCGGCGTCTCTTTCGTCATCCTCTTCGTCATCCGTATCCGGCGCCAGTCTGATGTGTTTTCCTCGCACTTGTTGATCGTGTTGATCCTCTTGCTGTTGTTGTCCGTCGTCGATTGGGTTCTTGCGAGGTCGTCCGCGCTTCTTCTTCCCGCTTCCGTTGTTGACATTCTTGTTGTTGTTCACGTTGTAATTCGGCGTCGCGCGACCGTTTCTGCCGTAATACTCCTTCGGCGTCTTGGCAAAAGTTTTAATCCGTCGACCGTGTTGATCAAACTCGACGGCATCTACGTCCCAGATTTCCTCCTCGTCGTCAGAATCGTGCAACGGAGCGCCGTTTCTGGCGGTCATCAACTGATCCAACGAGTCTCGTCGCTCGGCGCCGATTTTGTTGAACTGTTCCGTCGGTCTCAATTTGAGCACTCTGAAAGTTTCCGACGGACCTCCCGGGGTTTTACGCGGCCACATTTTGTTTCGAGTTTGTCGTTGCGTAGCTTTGATGGTCGGTAACGATCCGTGGACGCGCTCGTAAACCTTCTTCTCGCCTCGCCAATACTCCAATGGTCTTTGTCTTTGGCGCGAACTTTTGCGCACCTTTTGTTGGCCGCCGCTCAAATCTTCGACGACAATGGTTTGTAAACCTCCAAAGGCTAAAGATTTTCTTCTGGCCATTTCTTCGCGCAAGCGTTTGTGCGCTTCGCCTCTCGGCTTACGGATGGGGAACCCTTCCTCGTCGAAAGCGCGGTCGTCGGCGAATTGGCCGCCTCCTACGTCCTCCTCTTGGTCGTCAAAGTCATCGCCCCCGTCGAATCCTCCGCCAAACTCGTCGTCGTCGTTGTTCAAGTTTTCATTCATCATAACCGGTTGCACTTGCGGTTGCGACTGACCGTTCGCCATGTGCGAGACGCCTTGCCAATCTGGACTATCCTGAGGAACATCTCGTCCCGGGATGTTGAACATGTTCACCAGCGCTTCGGCAGCCATTGGCGTGTTGGTCACCTCTCCCCCGCCCGTGCTCTTGCGCAACATTTCTCGTCGTTTCTCTAATTCCATTTGCTCTTTCTTCAGTCTCTCCTCTTCCATGGCTTCGGCTAACACTCCGCCTTCTTTCATGTGCTGCTCGCGAAGCAATCGTAACTGCGAATTCATCTCCATCGAAACTTTTCTCTGTTGCTTCGCGTGCGGACTCTTCGGTCTAAACATCGGTTGCGACGTCCTGTTCCCGTTGAAATCGTACCCGGCAAACGTTCCTTCGTTCTCCGCGAACGAACCGGCTCGATCGCCGTCTCTCGATCCCGCCGCCGAGTGTTCGCCCTCCCGGTCGCGTCGAGAACCGTAGTAATAACTATTATTCGAACCGCCGTCCAACTCCTCGACCACCATCGCCGTTGTTCTTCTCTTCGCCGAGGAGGACAACGGTCCCGGAGGAAGCTCTCTCCCGCCCGCCGCCGCTCTCCGCAAAATCTCCGGCGCTTGCACCACCAACACGAACGGTCGCGGTTTCACCTCTCTCCCGGTGCCTTTTCTCTTGCGCAACCGTTCCATCCGCGACGGATGATGATTGCTTTGAAAAGCTGCTCCGGCTGCTTGGCCTCCTCGATTTTGCATCATCATCGAGTCGTTCCCGTTCCCCCAAAACGTCCCGGCTAACTTCACGCCCGCTTTCTGCGCCGCTTTTTTCGCCGCTCGCAGTTGCGCCAATCGAGCGCCGTTCCCTACCACCGGCGGGCGTCCGCTTTGAAAGGACACTCTTCTTGTCGTCTGTTGTTGTTGTTGTTGCTCGGCGGTATTAAAATTTTCAATCGCCACGACAGGTGGGGGTCGCATCATCGAAATGGACGAGGTGGACTTTAACGCCGATTTAATGACAGTCGTTCCGTTCGTGCCGTTGTTGTTACCATTCATCGGTTGTGCGCCCAGAGGTACCCTGTTTTGTGCGCCGCCAGAGATGGATGGATGGACACACAGAGAGAGAGAGATAAGAAACAACGCGCTCGTTAATTTTCAAAATCCACACGAGAGAGAGAGAGAATTCAAAAATTTTGAACGATCGATTTTTCCAATTCACGCGTTTATATAAAAGAAAAAGATATAAAAATAAACAATGATGCGTACCTGGACACGACGCCGAGCGGCGTTTGCCGAGGAGCGGCAACGTTGTTAATATCGTTCCGCTCCATGTTGAGAAAGTAAGTGCTCTTCTTTTGTATCAATGAGCGTCTCGCACACAAACTTCTCTCTCTCTCTCTCTCTGTGTTCTGAGAATGAATTTTTTTCAAAAAGGGGGAAAAACAAAACCAAAATTTTTTCTTTTTGAGTGAGACCCTAAACAAGTTTTTTTTCACTTTTCCTTCTTTTTTCTTCTCTTTTCTCTCGTTGTTATTTTTTATTGTTGGGGAAAAGAAGAGAGAGAGACATGGCTCTGACGGCGACCAACACTTCTTCTTCTTCTTCGCTTCTTCTTCTTCTTCGTCCTCGTCCTCGTCGTCGAAGCGACTTTAAAAAACTCCCCTCTCGCGCCCGCGCTTCGTGTTTTTCTTCTCGCTCTGCTTTTTCTTTAACGAGCATCGATGATCGAGAGAGAAGAAAAACAATTTTGGCTTTGCGAAGAAAAAGGAGAGATGTGAGAGCGAATGTCAGCCTCTTCTTCTCGTTGCGCGACGACGTCGCGCTCTTCTCGCTCTTGGCGGCGTCTTTGGTGGGAGTTTTGAGGAAGGGCGAGAGGGAGAGCTCGTCGTCGTCGTCTTCTTCTTCTGCGGTGCTGTTTGCGAGTTTGGTGTTTTTGCCCGCGCGCGTCGCGCGTTGGTGCTGCGGGAAGCAAGGTATTGGATTCCTCTTTCTTTTCGTTCGTAACTAA
>Ga0181599_1001111_pt1 | contig 26687 bp, 30 predicted proteins | sample 041ome_3_FD_148658 | JGI IMG/M metagenome (GOLD analysis project Ga0181599, IMG submission 148658) | Coastal salt marsh microbial communities from the Groves Creek Marsh, Skidaway Island, Georgia - 041405US metaG (spades assembly) | ecosystem: Environmental > Aquatic > Marine > Intertidal zone >...
GTAGATCTCAAAACGTAAAGCCAAACGTAGATCTCCGAGTAGAGCTCAAATAAATAAGTGGATTTTGGAAGAATTAAACCGGAAACGTAGATCAAAATGATTTAAAATTTTTGAGATATTATTAAACAAAAAAAATGAACTCTATTCAAATCGCTGAAATCGCTGAATCATGGGTTGCTGCTAAGATGGACGCATACATAGAAAAGGTTGCTGAAGTATACTCACTTTCAGTTGAAGAATTGAAAGGAATTGCTAAAGATGTGTCAGTAACGTCTAGTTGCGACGCTTCTAATGTATTAGAAAAAAAGAAACTTATGAAACTTAAGAAAGTTGATCTCCAAGCCAAATGCAAGCAGTTGGGGCATAGAGTTTCTGGAAACAAAAGTGAGTTATGTGATCGTATTCTATCAGGCGCCGCCAAGTCGAACGAAACGGTGAAGAAGTCGAAGAAGAGTAAACCTAAACAAGAGGAAAACTTGCGCGTGTGCAAAAGTAAATATGGCAACTACACTTACGATGGTTTGATTATTGACAAGGGAACACGAATGGTTGTCGGTATCGAACTGAACGATGGCACGGTCGGTCCTCTTACTAAAGCTGGAATCGATAAGTGCCATCGATACAAACTAAAGTTTGCTATACCTTTGAATTTGGATGCAACGGAAGAAAAGTCGAATTCAGAAGAGGATGAAATTGAAGACGAAGAAGAAGAGGCAGAAATTGAAGTCGAAGACGAAGACGAAGACGACGACGACGACGACGACGATGATGACGATGATGACGATGAGGACGATGAGGACGAAGAAGAAGAGGGTGAACTCGAGATTGAAGAAGAGGACGAAGAAGAAGAGGGTGAACTCGAGATTGAAGAAGAGGACGATTCTAATAATGTAGGAGAAGATGACGAAGAAATTGAGTACGAGGTATACGATGATTAATATTTAAGAGTAAACAAAAACATAATAAATGATGACACATTCAGATGGAGAAACAAAATTAGAACCTGTCGCGTATAATTTGTTCGATGACCCAACCTTAATCAATGCACGCGAAAGTTTAACCCCTGAACAAAGAGAAAAGTTTGCAAAAGCAGGTGAACAAATGTATGACTTTGATTTCGAGGGGCATGGCCTTGAGCGCGATCTAGACAAAGTTATGAAAAAAGCAGCTGGTGAGATAGTGTTTACAATAAAAAATGGACTTCATCCATCTTTGCTTGAAGAAAACGAGCTTACTATAATGAAACAAAGCAGAGGGCCCGAATGGTATCTCCGCTTCGGATACACTAAAGAAGATTTAGATAGTATCGTAACTGTTCCAAAGGATCTACCAATTATAGAAAAATGTCTTTAAAATTTTATACTACACAATAGTATAAAATATTACAAATTATCTATTTTTCTTACTGATTATCCATTCAGGACCTTTGACACAGAAAGTGCATGTATTAAAGTTGAATAATCCATACAATTTCCCAGACTTTTCCATGTCCGCTCTCCTCTTCGCATTTCTTCTTACTTTTTCAGTAGATCCGCAGTTTGTATCGAGGAAAAGAACATCTCTTTTTTTAAGTTCGAGGAAAAGCAATCCTACTAGTTGAGGCGTAGTTCTGGCTAAACATTCTTTCAGTTTTTCTTGATCGAAGTCGATATTATTTTTTGCCAACAGAGCGCTTGTTTTTTGGAAGTCTGCTTGTTGTTTGAATTCATATTCATTTTGTAAAGGAGGTTTAGGTTGACTCAAAGGACACAGCCAAGGAAAGTATTCTGATTCGTCTTCAACATAGCATTTGATATCTAAAACCATAAATATTGCGGCCAAACTTATTTTTCCCAAATTACAGGCCGACGTTCCTGGCTTCCACTTTTTATTATTTTTAAGGTCAACGTTCGTTCCTTCATATTTTTCTGTGTATGAATCCAATTCGCTCCGGTTTGCATTTCGCCATGCCTTCCTTTCATTATCAAAAATTCGAAGACTACTTCCGGGCATTCCGAATGTGTAGGCTAAAGCTGATATCGTTTCATTCCCGAATAAAGCCGCCATAAAGTACTTCTTAATTTTATTAGACAGTCTAAGTTTTCTTCCAGAATCATGAGTAGCAGCGTATATCACAGCTTGTTCAAGAATGCGTTCTTGTATCGCTATAGGCAACGTCGAAATATTAGGACAATTTTCACACCTCACAGATGGCTTGTCGAATAAACTTTTAGGTTTGCTAAGATACTCGACAAGCTTAGATGACACAATATTTTTTTCATTTTTCTCTACTACTTGTTCATTAGAAATAGCTGGAACTAAAGCCGGGTTTGAAATGTAGTAAGGAGCGACGCGAACAGCTCCTCCTACGGGCTCAATTATGTCTAAAGTCAAATTGATCATGTTTCCATCGTTGGACAAAAAGCACGGGCGATTAGATTTTGTATTCTTAATTTTATCTCTCTTCTCCATCATCTCTTCCAAAACGCTAATAAGCACAGTACGATCTATCTCATCTACATCTCCCATGATCTCGTCGAACGATAAAGAGTTTTTATTTCTGAACAATCCTTTTATAATTCTTTTAATTCTTTTTCTAGGCGCATAATACCTTTGCCACGTATAGGTTACCATATCTTGCGGTTCTTGATAAGGACCAGAACTCTCGAATCCTACGCACGTATAGTCGCAATTTCTATATTCACAATCTCTCGAACCATCATCCATTCTTTCATTCTGACCAAAGTTATATGCACAGTCAAACGAATTAATTTTAATCATATGTTCAACCTCCTTTATTTTTTTATCTTTCTTCTCAGAGGTGCTGTATAAATAAACATCAATAATCTTCTCGTCAACGCCATCAATGTTCGTTGATATGTCTTTACCGCATGGTCCGCTGACATTTGAATTGGGCACAGCTACAAGTCTTGAAATGTCGACTTGACCCAATCCCCGATTGTCCGACCCAATTTCCGGTTCGTCATGAGCACCGCTTCTCACGCCTCTAGCCAACGCCTGAGAAATTACAGCGTAGTTCCAATGAGGTGTGAGTATTATTTCTCTTTTTATATTTCTGAACGTAAATCCTTCACTAGAAGCCTTTGACCCCAGAACAACCTTACAGATGCGGCCATTTGTATTCAATCCAGGTTTATTGAAGAGTTCATACAGTTCTTGGGATGGTCTTTCTTTCGATGTAAAATACATATATTTTTTACCAGGAGATCCATTGAATCGAGAATACCCCATTTTTTCCAAAATAAGACTAAGAAGTTTCAAGCCTGGACCAGGGCAGCCCTCTGTTTCTCTCGTAGGTGTAGAATAAACATATATTGGCCAAGGACCCTTTTCTATGTGATCGATGACATTAGCGAACTTACAGCTCAAATTGCAGATTTTTTTAATATCAATCTTACCTGACGTCATTATCTCTTTCCAAAATGCAGGCGTCAGATTTCCATTCCTGCACCAATCATCGACAGTTCCTTGGATTTTGTCTGATCCAGGAGGAGGAGGAAATGCAAATAACGCAACATCTCGTTGAACTCTTAAGAAGGACTGATCGCTTACGTCCCCGTCGCTGTCGGCTACTTCGTTGTACGCTTTGGATTGAAAGTCAGACATTTTCAAATAAGTAAGTTTGAAGTCGGTGAAGGGCTCTAACACAACTCCTTCATAAACGGCTGTTGGAACGTCTCCTCGAATGTCAGATTTGAGATAGCTGACACGACCTCGAAGATCCTTTTCAGAAACTTCTTCCAAATTTCCAGGCACAAGAAGGTCTATAACAGGAAGAATATCGTTTGCGCTATCGACCATCGGCGTTCCTGTTAGTAAAACAATTTTTCTTTGCGGCGTCACGGTGTGTTGAAACAGGAATTTGAATCTTTTCCAAGTCAGAGAAGCGGGCGATTTTTTTTTCCATGCGTTCTGAGTCATGTTGTGAACTTCGTCTAGAATAAAAACAGATTTATTAAATTTTTTCTTCAAAGCTTTCGCGCTTTTCCCGATGATTTCTTTTCGAGCGAAAGTGTCGTAAGAGTAAAAATTATATTTTTTTATATGTTCTGCAAATTCTTTTTGTTCAGATTCAGTCTTTACGTTTTTCATTTTTCTTAACTCTTCCGTGAAAATACGCTTCACCGAAGACGCTTTTGATCCAAGAACGAAAACTTTGTTTATGCCCGAGTTAGACGCTAAAGCTTCTTCAGCTATAGCAAGCGAAGTTCTTGTTTTCCCAGTACCCATTTCGTGGAAAAGCAATACTTCATCGTAAGGAGTCACTGGACTCGCGTATCGTTGCAACCGTCTCTGATGTCCTTTGAGATTTGGTGGTAGAATATTCGAATCGTCGTGAAATTCTTTTCTTTTCCATATTTTTCTATTGAATTCAGGGTTATCGTTATCAGCGATCTGAGGATAAAGTCCTATGAAATAATCAAGGGTTTGCATTTCTCTTTATTCCAGTGCGTATTAAATAAACTAATTATTTATAGTAGTAAATAAATATGAGCATATCTTACTCTGGTATTACTTCATACGGAAAATCAAATTTGCCCTCAGTTGAATCGTGGGGAAGCTCCATGAACATTTTAAAAGATCCTCCGAAATCTATTCATACTCGTAGAAAAAATAAAGTTGGACAAACTATGTCTATCACTGAAGACATAGATGCTGCTACTGATCGAGCGGCTGAAGCAATCCGCGTATACGCTCGAGGCACTAATCCGGCTGTATCTGTAATGTACAGTAACAACGGTACATGTGGCGGAGCCCTAGGTGCTGCGTCTGGTATCGGAGCTTCCGCAGATAATCCGACAAGTGCTTTGGCCAACACTCAAGCATCTTTGCCTTACAAAATCATGCAAGGCGGAGCTTTCCGACCACCAGTTCTTACGCAACGAGAAACGATGGCGTTGTCGAGGCAGCCTCGTGAATTCACTCAGGCTCAAGCAAGACCCGGTTTTGCTGACTTTACTAAAAAATTACGAGTATGTGGCACTGCTGCGAATACTTACGAGGTCAAAACTCATATGAACACCTACGACGTTTCTGTACCAAAAGCATGCAAGAAGGTTCGAGGCATGGAACCGACATATGAACTCAAATATGCTGTACAGGATAACCTCGCCGCAGAAGGTTTTACAAACAAACAAGATTTACGAACTCAAAGTGATAACAGGTCGACTGTTGATACATCAAGATACACACAAGTATGTCTTGATGTTGGTGAAGCGAATACAGCTAAACGCGACTTGACCAAATTTTCGCGAGGAGTTGAGAACACGATGAAACCTCTTCAAAAGAATGTTCCTAACTTTTCTTGGGAACGAGGCGCTGTGCCGAATAAAAATTATGCAGCTCGTCACGTAAATCTCGATTTGGGAAACTATACTAACCGTGGCGGTAGCTATCAAGGTAGTACGAGCAAACCGATTACTTATTATTAATTTCAAAATTTTATTCTCTCGAGAATAAAATGAAACTTCTCAATGAAACACTCGCCATTGCTGTATCCTTCGGTTTATTAGGTCTGGTTGTATCGACTTTATTTATGTTTTTACCCAATTCCGATGGTAAAAAGTTCGAATTAAAAGACTATCATTTTTGGTGGCAAGTCTTCCTTTCAAATGCAGTAGCTGGCGCATTATTTCATCTTATTTGCGAAGCTACTGGCGTGAACAAATGGTACTGCAAGAACGGTAATGCGTGCTCTAAATAAATAGGGTTTGATTTCTAGATCTTCTATTCCTTTGTGACTAATAGAAGATCAAGATGCGACCAAGCCGCTAATTGGGTGTGGAAAGAATTCCACCGGTATAGTCATTCATACTTTCGGCATTTGAGTCTCCACTATTCCAAAGCCGAGGCAAACATATAATTTTTCTATTTTTTTGAATAAATGAGTACTATCGAAGATCTCCAACAAACTTTGAAAGAATTATTGACCGGTGACCACGAAGAAGCAACATCCGCTTGGCTCATAACAAAGATTCCAATTCTGATGAAAACTATCGAGCAAGCGAATTCGATTCATAAGTTGGCAGGAACTGAAAAAAAGAATTTATTGATCCAAACGATCAACTCTTACATTAAGGCTGAAGAAGATGCTCATGATGAAGCAGCGTTATATTTTGCGAATCATGTCCTGCCGTCTTTGATCGATACAATCATCACAGTAGATACTAGCAAGATTCGTATTAAGGCTAGAAACTGTCTCAATTTATGCTGTCCTATAGCTTAATACAGCCGCTTGAGATTAAAGCTACAAAAGCAATTCCTTGAAGCAAACAATCGCTCACGTCGTCCTTTTTTTTAAGATTTCCAATCTTTTCTATTGATTCCCAGTCGCGTCTTGCTAGGAGAACGTCCTCGGCAATATTTACACTCCATTTTTTACGAGCAGGCTTGTCAACAGCTTTGTATCGAACTGCGCCTTTTGTATTCACAGTTTTCAACTTTTCAGCTCCTAACACTTGTGTTTTGTGATAAGCTGGGAAAGAAATAATTTTTGCAAAACGTCCAAACATAGCGATGAAGTAGCTTTGAACGTGATGCGCAACCCGAATAGCTTTCGTGTTCCTTACTTTTCCAAAGCTCATTTGTTTTTCAACTACAATGTACTCACACGTTGCAAAAGTATCCTTGTGGCTGTCTAAAAAATCGTTCAACGTACAAAGAGTATCCGTGCTAACCTCGACTTTCGAGTCTTCGCCTGTAGCAATATTTTCATTAGAGAATAGAATTGTTTGACCAGCCATCGCAATATTTTCAAGGAGTCGTCTGGATTCTACAGTAGCTGTACCATTTGGGTTGTACACAAGTTCAATTCTTTGTTGAAGAAGTTCTGAAGGGAAAGAATCGATCCAGAATGCAAAGTTTTTTGTACCTATATCGATGGATAAAATATTTGTGTTCTTCATTTATGTAAGAATCATCATCTTTAAAAGATATCTTTAGAAAGAAAGGAAGATGAATAGTAAACAGCGTTTTGAAAATTTTGTGACAAGTCATTACAATAATTCTATGATTCTTAAAAATTTCGACCAAACAAAATCTGCAGCGTGGAAGATTGAGCATAGAATGTTGCAACAAGAATTCATAGTACCTGCATCCATTGTATCATACTCGAAACTAGTTCACGATATTATGAAAAGTATTTCTCCAACAGTTCCTACTGGAGCGGCGTTTACGCAACAACCAGTAGAATTCAGCACTGCAATTACACAAACGGAGATGAATTATAGAATAGAACAAGGTGATTCAAAGCTGGTAAAACTTCAGAAAAATTGTATGAGGTTGAAGAGCGAACAAGGTTTATTCGGATATTCTTATCCTGAAATGCTTGCTGTGCTTGCATCGGGTGATTTTAGAGTCGATTCGTTCAAGCCTTATGGACTTTTTCTTGGAGTATCTTTTAGAAAAATGTTTGATGAGGAGGAGGACGAAGAGGAAGAAAAAGTTCAACAAGAAGATGAATATGATTTCTCTGAACAATTAAAATTTGCTAGAAGATTACAAGATAACCTTTTCGATGACGAAGACGACGAGGGATATGATGGAGAAAATAAGTTTGGCGACGATGATGCTTGGTAATTTTTTTATACTCTCGAGTAGTATAAAAAACATAATTCTGTAATTTACTTGCACAAGACCCATAAGTAGAGGATAAGTCCAAAAACTGCAGTATGAACAGCAACTCCCCACTTCGTAGGTTTACCGTTTGCATCAACAAGCGTTCCTTGCGGGACGCCGACCTTTACAGCAATTCTGTTAACCAAATTGTACGTTTGAGGAAGGTTCAGAACAACGAATAGAGCGCATAGAATTGCAATTACTCTGACATCAGCGGCATCGCAACGAGCAGCGCCTAGTGGATTAAGACCACGTCTGGTACGAAGAGGAGCATTTAGTTGGTTGTAATAGTCCATTTACTTATTATTTTATTTTTTTTATTTTTTTTTGAAATATTTGGATTAAAATGATGATCTAAACAAGAAAAATTCTTTTACAAAATATTATGACTCTTTCAATGAATACTTCTAAGACTCTTTCAATGAATACTTCCAAGACTTATGAACGCCGACCGCGTCCTGTCCGTAGACGCACTAATCTGCTTCGAGGAAACTTTCACCTTTTTAATGAGCAAGACGATCTCAAACTTTTTAGTGAGCCCAATGGGCTTAAGGGAGTTGTTTTCGAAAAAAATAAAAAAGTAATGGATGCTTTTCCTAGAGTAAAGGATATCGTCGTGAATGAAGATGGTCCAATTTCCAAGCTAAGCGACGAAGTTGTTTCGAAATCGACATTTTACGATCACCACGAAGGCGCGCTTATTCGAGTTTTTTATGCATCCAACTCTTGGAGAGTTTCAACTCAAAAGAAGATTGACGCCTTTTCTAGTCGTTGGAGCGGAAGTCAAACGTTTGGAAATACCTGGGCTGAAGCAATCAAACTTGAGGTACAACGCAAACCAGAGATTTTCGGAGAATCTGAAAATTATATGATGAGCCTATTCAATACGCTGGACAAGGAAAAACAGTATCTGTTCATCATTCGCCACAACGAAGATAATCGCATTGTTTGCGAATCGCCTGCAACTCCAACTGTGTATCACGTAGGAACTTTTATTAAGGGCGTAGTTGATCCAAACGATGATATCAAAATCACAAAGCCTGTATCTTACAAGTTTCCAACGGTTGATGCTCTTAAGAAGCATGTTCTTTCGTTAGATTCATCACAGATCAGCGGTTGTCTTATGCGAACAGAGAAAATGAACTGGTACAAACTCCAAAACGAAGAGTATATCACGTTGGAAAAGGTTCGAGGGAATGAACCAAGCCTTCGATTTAGATACTTGCAAGTGCGCCAGGATGAAGAAATGGTGCAGAATTTATACAAACTGTTTCCATCGCACACTCAAACGTTTGATGAGTGCGAAGATTCGATCTACGCTATCGCCAAGTACATTCACAGGGCGTATATGGACAGATTTATTAGAAGGCAGTTCATCACTCTGGACAGAGAGTTCTTCACTATCATGAGACTTTGTCATGATTGGCACAAACAAGACAGACAACATAATAAGGTTGATCTTGATAAAGTTATATACTACCTTAACACTAGATACGATCACGTCCTCAACAAAATGATTAGGATGTATAAAAATATTGTAGAAGAAGAAAATAAAGAACAAGATGACGGAGAATACAACTAAAAAAAAATAAATAAAAAATAAAAAAAAGCCCCTGCGGCTGAACCATACACCAAGGTTCAGCCGCAGGGGCTTTTTTTTTGTAACTTGGGTCGGGTCAAATTGTATAAAAAAAATAAAATCGTATAAACTAAAGATATAATGTCTCAGATACCATCACTTGAATCGTCAATTAGAACTTGCCAGGTCGATACAGCATGGGCGAATCGTGCTCAGTCAGACCGTTTTTTGAATACGAATGCTCTAATGTGCCCGACGTGGGGCGGCACTGATCTTGTTGGAAGACAAGTTTGCCCAGACTCTTTCTGGACCAAATCTCCTGGATGCAACTCTGCTATGGATAGAGTTGTAGTAGAATCTCATCTTAGACCGCAGTACATGGAATACATTTCATTGAACGCTCAGGGTCTTCAAGGATCTATGTACGGAGGAGGCGGATGCTCCGGAAAAGCGCAGGCAGACAACAGAACCAAGATGCTCCAAGGAACGAGAAACGTTACTGGACATTTCAACTCCGGATTCGGTTCCCAAGTCATAGGCGCGTGCGCGCCCGGTGATCTTGGATACGCTATGTACCAACAACAGGCTAGAGAAAACCAAGCTGCCGCCGCTGGAATGCAAACCAGAAACCTCAGAATGGGCGCAGGATTTGCTTAAATAATTAGTTATATTTTATACTAGTTTTCAGTATAAAATAACAATTTATCGCGGAACCGGACGAGGAGCAACCATCGGTCTTGGCGCGGGACGAGGAGCAACCATCGGTCTTGGCGCGGGACGAGGAGCAACCATCGGTCTTGGCGCGGGACGAGGAACAACCATCGGTCTTGGCGCGGGACGAGGAGCAACCATCGGTTTTGGAGCAGGAGCAGGACCGCAAGGATTTACACAAGGAGGGGCAGCCGGGCATGAAGCGCACACGCCAAGACTCTGAAGTGTTCTGTATCTCTTACCAGCACCGTTGCAGTGACCGCCACCGGTGCTTGATCTAGTAGTTTGTACTGAATTCATATTCTTTATTAATAACAACAATTATTAAAATTCTATTCCTTCAAAACATTTGAACGAACAAAAAAGCACAGGAATCGCACGATCTTTCTCCAGCTTATACGTTTTAAGATTTAAATTTTTAGTACTCTTGCATTTATAACACTCATTATCTACAACCTCACGCGTTGCTCTAATAGACGAAACTTCTTCACTTTCAGAAACTGATTCATTTTTAACAGGCTTTTCCCACACAGTTTCCCCGGTTTCTTCGTTGTAATAATATGTTTTACCAGGATCGCTACTTTCACTTACATGAGCACTCCATCCTGCTGGAAGATCATCACTCTTGGATCCATCATCACTCTTGGATCCATCATCGCTCTTAGACACATCATCGCTCTTAGACACATCATCGCTCTTAGACACATCATCGCTCTCAGACACATCATCGCTCTTAGACACATCATCAGATACTGGGTGTTCCCATTGAACTTCTCCAGTTTTATCGTTTCTATAGTACACCTTTCCAGGGTCGTTACTTTCGCTTACATGTTTAGACCACCCTTCAGGAAGTTTCTTGTCAGACGTACTATTACAAGGTCTTTCCCAACTTGTTTCTCCAGTGGCTGTATTATAATAATATGTTTTGCCAGGATCACTACTCTTACTGACATGTTCTTCCCAACCTTCTGGTAAAGCATCAGTTTTAAAAACCGATGGATCTGAGTAATCAGGAACAGCCGAGGAAGTTGTACTTTCTGAAGGCGTATCTGCAGGGGGGGTTTCAGATGGTGCTTTGTCCGTCAACGATTCTATATACTCAAAAAATGTATTGACGAAATTTGGTGTTAAATCAAGGTCATTTTCTTTGGATTCTTCACTTGTTTTAGATTCATCCGATTTAGCTTCTTGAAGATTTGTAGACTTATTGACGCTTAAATTTTTATTTTCTTTCCATTTTCTCCACGCTTTCTGAATTACTCTTGCAGCTTTATTTTTCTTATTTTTCAAAGATTCTACTTTTTTCTTTTTGGATTTCCATTTTCTCCATGCTTTCTGAATTACTTTCGCGGCTTTATTTTTCTTCTCTTCAGGTTTCTCTTCAGGCTTTTCTTCAGGCTTTTCTTCAGGTTTCTCTTCAGGTTTCTCTTCAGGCTTTTCTTCAGGTTTCTCTTCAGGTTTCTCTTCAGGTTTCTCTTCAGGCTTTTCTTCAGGCTTTTCTTCAGGCTTTTCTTCAGGCTTTTCTTCAGGCTTTTCTTCAGGCTTTTCTTCAGGTTTCTCTTCAGGTTTCTCTTCAGGTTTCTCTTCAGGCTTTGTATTTAGTTTCAGTTTTTTAGAAATGTCCTCTAATATAGTTGGAAGATCTTTATCATCTATTCGATGTAAAGTTTTTTCATTACGTTTAGATACTAAAAATTGTATTTTTCTTTTTTTAGAGCGATTCAATCTATTCCATTTATCATCTGACATTTTTTGTAGATCTATCGCTTTTGTACTCGGGTCAATTGCTAAGGCTATAGGTGAATCCTGATTCAAGATTTTTTTGATTTGATTTCGTATATTCATATTTTGATCTGAATATACTGGCTTATAAGCCAACTCTGTCGAATTTTATAAAATGATTCATCTAAAAGATGAACTGATATTACAAAAATGGTAAAGATCATTCTCAAGAAACTGAAAAGTCACGATACTATCTGGCACCCTCAGTCCAGATTAGTTTTCAAATCTAAGAAAGAAAAGGTAGTTATTGGGCGTCTAGATGAAGACGGTGAAGAAATCGAAGTTGTTGACAATATAATTGATCTGTGCGATCAGTGGAAGTTTAATATTTGTCCATCGATTGTAGAATCGGAAGAGGAAGTCAAGGAAGAGGAAGTCGAGGAAGAGGAAGTCGAGGAAGAGGAAGAAGAAGTTGAGGAAGAGGAAGTCGAGGAAGTCGAGGAAGAGGAAGTCGAGGAAGTTAAGGAAGACAAGAAGAAGGAAGTTAAGGAAGACAAGAAGAAGGAAGTTAAGGAAGACAAGAAGAAGGAGGTTAAGGAAGACAAGAAGGAGAAGGAAGTTAAGAAAGAGGGTGCAGATCTTCATGTTTTACTCGAGTCGGTTCATTCATTGTTCCATGATAAAAAGCAAGAACTTGAGAGTTTGAAAGAGGAATTGTTTCAAGTGAGAAAGGAATTGTCTATGGCGTTGGAATCCAAAGAAAAGTCTGAAGCAAAGCTAGCAAAGATTCGTGAACACTTTCTATGATTTTAAATATTAAATTTCTTATTATGTATAATAAGAAACAAAAATCGAAAGCACGGAATGTTGTAGGTCTAAAAACTATTACATATTACAATAAACCATGCTAGATCTTTCAATAATAGAACCATCTTTGTCAAGCCTGTCTTTGATTTCTTGTTTGTCAGCTTCAGCGTTGTCCTATGCGGCAGCATCACTTCATACGTTTGATATGAACGTTCTTGTTCATGAGTTCAATGACTGGAAGAAGACGTGGAACGTCACGTATTCTTCACCCGATGTAGAGAATATTCGTAGTAAAATTTGGATGGATAACAAACGTGCAATCGATGAACACAATTCACAGGGTAAGTCTTGGACTATGGGATTGAATCGTTTTTCGGATCAAACAAACACTGAGTTTGAGCTGCAGTATAATGGTCTTAACCCCGTTATATATCCCCGACCCGCAACGCAGTATCCACCGCCTGTCGTAAATTTGTCCGAACTTCCAGAGTCGATCGATTGGAGAGAAAATGGAATTGTGAATCCTGTAAAGAATCAGGCGCAATGCGGATCTTGTTGGGCATTTTCAGCAATCGCGTCTTTAGAGGGGCAGTATGCTTTGAAACACAAGAATCTGACTTCATTTTCCGAACAAGATCTTGTAGATTGCGTGCAAGGAGTACAAGTTAGCGGAGGCGAATGTTGCGATGGATGCGGAGGCGGTCTTATGGATGCAGCATTTGATTACATCGCTTCAGCACAGAAGGGTGCTACAGATTTAGAAAGCAAGTACGTTTACACTGCGATGGACGGAGATTGCGCTTTTGCAGACAATGGTCCGGGCGTTGGTGATGTAGTAGGACATGTTGATATCACACAAGGGTGCGATCAATGTCTTCAGAGCGCGGTTGCAAACGTTGGTGTTATTTCTGTAGGTGTAGACGCTAATTTCGATTGGCAAATGTACAGCGGAGGCGTATATGTTCCGGACGAGTCTCAGGGAGGATGTTCGTCTGATCCTGGCGCGCTAGACCACGGAGTTGCCGTTGTTGGATACAACACGGATACGTTTTTGATCGATGGAAAGAATAAAACGTTAAACTACTGGATTGTTAGAAACTCGTGGGATAAAACATGGGGTATCGACGGGTACATGTATCTTAGCAAGGACGTTAAGAATGCATGCGGTTTATCCAACTATGCAAGCTATCCTACTCTTAGCAACTCAACTCTTACCGAGAATCAGTGTCTTAACTCGCATCCGCAGTGTCCATCTGAAGTATGCTACACAGAATGTCCTTGCAACTGTTTTATTCCTTCAGGTTCGTCCCCTTGCGACTGTTCAGCTGCTACTTGCTCCTGTGTTCGAAGTGTCTAAACATTAATTTTATATATTATATTGTATATAAAAATTAGCTTATTACAGAGGAATTTGAAGCTGTTTGTTGGGCATTTTCAACTGGATCATGTCCTGTAATGTATTTACTGTTGTAGCTGTCTCTTGGAAAGACGGACGGTAACATCGGCAGCAGCAAGAGTCGCCGAAGCGGAGCCGCGATCTCCAACACTGCGTCTCAAGGTAATTTGTTCAGTCTTGTTATCAGTATTATGGAAAATACTTGCAGAGGCAATGCCAGCCGTCGTTGTATCTGTTTCAGGCACTCCCCCCGTTATGTTGGTGACTACTACGTAGTCGCGATCTGCATAGTCATTACCAGCGATGCCGTCATCTGCAATTATAATAGTAACGAGTTGCACTTGGCCAGATACGCCCCCCAAAGTAAATTGCCATCCAGAACTCCCGACCTCAGTATAAATGACAGCGCTTGTTGCGTTTGAACCGGCCCCAAGCGTAAGTGTGTAAGCAGAATTAACAATATCGTACACCGCAGTTTCGGGGGACTGCGGTGTAGTGCCTGCCTGAAACTTAGCAAGGATGTCGGCCGTATCCCAAGTTACTACTTCTCCTGATACGTATCCAGATCCCGGGTTAGTGACTACGGCAGATAAAGCTATCGGATCGCCGTTGCCCTCGATTGGGTTACCTGTTGTAAATGAAAATGTAGCGGTCATTCCAGTTCCTGTACCCGTGGTAGAGCTAGAAGTGACTTCTACACTGTACGTCGTGTCTACGGTGAAGGCAGCCTCTGTCCAGTTGGCTTCAATTGTGGCAGTGAGTGGGGCTGAGGCTACAAGAGATGCACCTGGACCACCATCCAGAATGTTAGCGGACAAAATTTTTTTACAAAACACGTTAGATCCTAAACCGAGCTCGGTTCCAGAGTACGGAAGTTTTGGAGGTTGATATAATAAAGCCATTTATTATAATCTTTTTTTTTTTTAAAAGATTCATTATATTATTTACGCTTGAGCGACACCGCGTTCGCGGATACGAACGACCATAGTAGCTTCCGATAGGTTTTGGTTGGCGACGCCATTTACTGCGCCGCATTGACGCTTAATAGTAATCGACGTAGCCGATGCGAATGACACCTGTCCTGTGCCAGCGGAGAGAGCATTAGTTTGGTCAACAGCTGTGCCATTATTTGCACCAGCGATAAATGAGACTTCTCCGTAATGAGTAGCAGCAGTCCATTTATGGTCATTGGCAAAGGTCATCGTAATTACTTGGAATGCGCCGCCGGCGGCTTCAGCTCCTCCCTTAAGATCACCCTGATAGGCTCCTACTTTTTCGGTACCGGCGATTAGAACACCCGCTCCAAAAGTTTGAGCGGTTCCGGCATCCTCGGGTGCTGTGCCCATATCAAACGCGTATACGCTTGATGAGAATTCTCCTCGAAGACCGTTAGGGTCAGTCACGCTCGATATGTTAGTGTTTACTACAGATTTGATTGACATTTTATTATCGTCAAGATTCTTTTTTCATTTTTAAAAAAAAATAAAAAAAAAGGAATGTGTACCTTCAAGGCTTCGCTACGCCACGTTTGCGGATAACAACGCTCCAAGTACAGGCCATGAGATCCTGAGGTGTTATAGCAGAGGAAGCCCTACGAATGAACTCAAGGGTATTATTCGTTCCAAAAGAACCACCGCTGCAGTGTCCTACCTCGAGGACGCCAGTGTCCGGTTCTGAACCAACGAAGTGCACTTCCATGTAGTGCGTAGCAGCATTCCATGCGTGGGCAGTTGCAAAGTTTAAGGTGACGAATTGTTGTTGTCCTGCAAGAGGTCCTCGGCCAGCAGGAAGTGTACCTTGGTACGCGCCTACGGTTTCACTACCGTCCTTGAGTACAGTGGCTGCGACTGTAAAAGCGTCGACATTGGTTGCACCTGGTGTTACTACAGCTGCTCCGCATTGAAAGGCGTATACGCTTGAAGGGAGATTCCCTCTGTTTCCTACAGGATCAGTTGCTTCCGATATGTTAGTGTTTACTACAGATTTGATTGACATTTTATTATCGTCAAGATTCTTTTTTCATTTTTGAGTAAAATGAAAAAAACGATACTTGCACTTAAGGGGTTGTTTTCTTGACACCACGTTTGCGGACTCGGACAAGCATGACCGCTGGTGTTAAGCTAACAGCTCTGGAGTCGTCTGGGTTCCCTGGGTCTGGTACGTCTGCGATTGCTCCAGCTTCGCGGCGAACGATGATATTATTCGTGTTGAAGCTACCGCTGGCAGTTCCAACAGTTGCAATCTTACTTTCAGCTGCCGTGCCTACAAGAGTGATATCAAGATCGTACTCTTTAGCCGTCCATCCATGTGCAGTGGCAAAGGTCATCGTAATAAGCTGGACGACGCCTGCAGCAGCTCCTGTGCCAGCTTTAAGTGTGCCAGCGTAGGCGCCTATGGTTTCGGTACCGTCGGTCAGTACAGATGCATCAAAAGTTTGTACAGCTCCGGCAACGTCGGGTGCTGTGCCCATATCAAAGGCGTACACGCCTGAAGGAAAATTTCCTCTGTTTGCTACAAGTTGAGTTTCACCAGAAATATTAGTGTTAACAGTAGATTTGATAGACATATTTTATTACTTTCAACATTTTTATTTATTTATGTGAACGACTTGCGTTTTTGGATTTCGATTTCTTTTTGTGTTCTAAAGTACCTTTTCTAAGTTCTTCTCTGATCTTTTCCATTTCTATTCTTTTGAGCCTTTCAAGTTCTTCTTTTCGGATTTCTGCTCTCATTTTTTCATATTCCTTTTGTTTTCTTTCTTCTTCTTCCCGTTGTAGTCTTTCTTTTTCTAGCCTCATCCTTTCTTCGTTTTCTTTTTTTAGAATTTCATTTCTAATTTTTTCTTTCTTTGCATTTTCTTTGTCAATTATGTATTGCGGTGTTGCACCTTTTTTAGAGAGCATGGCCTTTGTAGGAGCTCTGCCTGGAATATATCCTCCGTAGTTTACTATGGGTTGCATTTTTTTTAATAAAAAATGTAGACCTTTAAGTTTATTCAAAAATTATATCATTAGAAGACATGGCTGTCATTAAAGTGTTTATATCTGTACGCATATTATGTTTGAAAAAGAACTCCTCAACTTCATTTTTGATGGGAGTTCCAGTGAACAAACTTTTTTGTTCACCAGAACGTTCTTGAATACAAAATAATCTTCTGGAAGAAGTATGATTTAGAACGTCTATATTCAATTTTTCAGGGAGGTTATCAATGGACTTCCATTTCTGAACAAGATCAAAAGCTTTACATGCTCCTATTCTAGGTATGTTTGGATTATAATCTGTACCACACATTATACAGAAGTCTACGAATTCATTTTCTTTCATGTTGAGGTCAGAAAGAAGTTTTGAGAATGTGATCCTTTGAACTGTTTTGCCGTAGAAATCAGGTTTACATAGAAATGTAGACGCTTTGTAGGCCAAACAATCGCTATCTTCGGATAAGACGGCCGCTGCTTCTGAGTGTCTTACCATTCGCGCGCATTCCTTTTCAGCTTCTCCTGGTGCCATAATCCAAGGTACTTTGAGAACATCTAGCAATTTCTTTAGTGTTTCATAGTCTTCTTTAGTGATGGTAAAGTTGTGTTTCTTCATGCGGTCAAGTTTTTCCTTGACGATATGAATGTCAAACTCAGAGGCTCGAGTAGGGGTGAGTAGAAGAGCTTTTTTTCTTCCTACTGAAGTTGGTCCGTTTCTTTTGGATTCCTTTTCGAATGTTTCTTGAAGGAGTTTTACAACATCTTCGTCTAATCCTTCTAATCCATTGTTGAGTCCGTGCAATTGTACAGCTTGATCAAGAGCGTTGATACGATCTTGTTGTTTTTGTCTGGCCTTAGCGCGTTTAAGTTTTTCTGCAGCTTTTTCTGGAGGCATCCCATCGTCTAGTACGAATACGGGGTGCGCGTTGGATCTACGCATCCAGACAACGAGAGATGCGAAGGAGTCTAGCCAAGAGTCGGCGTTTGATGCTTTGAACTTGCACATGAAGATAGCGGTATCTATAGCAATTTTCTTGAAGGCGTACTCATCAAGCTTGACGCCTCGGTCAAATACTTCAGGGTACTTATCGGCTAAAAATTTTGTAAGATTTTTGATTCCCATGTTTACATTCTTCAAATAAATATTTGAAGAATCATTTTATAGCTTAGAAGAGTAATTTTTCTTCATAAAATTTATGAAGAAAAAATATGTATCGAAATTAATTTCAGAAACGCCTGGGTTGACTGCAAACGTAATCTCTTTGGATGCAGCAATGAGAAATGCCCTAGAAACATCTTCCGAATTGAAAGCTTTGAAAGATAAACTGGAACAAATGAAAAAGTCACAGTCGAAATCGGTAGAGCCTGACAATAAGGCCTGGGCACAGGCCATACAAAACATAAAAGATAAAATAAAAGAAACGAGTGCAAACTCAAGGCTTAGAATGTATTTAGTCGAAAGCGCTGAACTGGTTGACACGTATAAAAAAATACTTAAGCAACCTATAAAGATGTCCTTCATGGGCCCTGTAAAAGCTTCGTCAAATGAAAAAGATATCCTTGAAAAAAAATATATGAAGATTTATGAAAAATATAAACAATATGCACCAAATCTTGAAAAAATAGTACAGAAAAATAGACCCCTTGAAGCTAACAAACCAGTATGTTTGACTCCTGAATGCGACTCAGTAGAATTTAAAACAGTGAATGAAACGCTTGTCTGTGAAACATGTTCCTGTGTTCAAGCATCCATTGCATCTACAACGTCCTATGCAGACATAGACAGGATAAATGTGTCCAGCAGATACTTGTACGACAGGAAGGTTCACTTCAGAGACTGTATACTACAATTTCAGGGAAGACAAAATGTCACCATTGATAAAAGTGTATACGATAGCCTTGAAAACGAATTTGATAGACATCATCTACTCATTGGAGACAAAAATACACCCGTTCACATACGCTTCTCTAAAATTACGAAGGAACACATATCAATGTTCTTGAAAGAATTAAGACTATCCAAACACTATGAAAATGTACAACTAATTCACTTTAATCTAACCGGTAAACCCCCTCCAGACATATCTAGACTTGAAGGCGTGCTCTTATCAGATTTTGAACAACTCACCATGCTATATGACGAAGTATACAGATACGAACCTAGAAAAAATTTTATCAATACTCAGTACACATTATTCCAACTACTCAAACGTCATAAATACCCTTGCAACGTGTCCGATTTTTCTATTATTAAAACAAGCGAAAGACGAGACTGGCATCACAGGGTATGCAAAAATTTGTTTAGTAAATTGAACTGGAACTTTACAGCGGTATAATATTTTTTTTTTTTTATAATAAATAAAAACGACCTGGTGCAACGGTAGCACGCTTTATTGAAAGAGATCGCGGTTCGAATCCGTGGGTTGTTAGGTGACAAAAAAAAGCCCCCATGACTGAACCTTGTCGATAGGTCCAGCCATGGGGGCTTTTTTTTTTATTTTTTATTAGCATGCTTTTAAAGTGTGAACGACTACCGGTTCCGTTCGTCCGATTCTATTTGCCCTCCCAATAATTTGAGTTCTAGTAGCTTCATCCATAGTGTTGAACATGATGATATCGGTTGCGGATTGAAGATTCACGCCAGCCGTGTTGGAAAAGTCTGTAGACACGAAAACGACCTGAGTATCACCTTCCTGAAAAGACTTGATCATCTTAGATCGAGTAGGAGCGGCTCCTTTGAGTTCGCAATACTTGAGACCGAGGTTCTTGACGCAGTGTTGAATCCTTCTGAAACCTCCAGAATACTGGGATGCAAGTATAAATTTGGCCTTAGGGTTTTCTTCCAACCGTTTGTTGAATATCTGCAACATGCATTCGAGTTTCGTAGGAGGTTGATCTAGTGCAGGGGCAGAAGATTTCTCACCAATATGGACTAAACTCGAAATAGGAGTTTTAGCTCGACAATTCGGACAACTGTGATGGTGTGTCAACCAGGTCAAGAGACATTCTCCGCAGAATATTTTTCCGCAAGATGGTTCCATCACTGGTTCATGCATATCATCAAGGCATATCATACAAGAACCTTTCAGATCGTCTTCCATAGTATCTTCCAACTTTGAAAGTTGATCGTCAATGTCGACTAGTTTTTTCTCCCAATCTCGTTTTGAAGATTCGTTTTCGGCTCTTCCAAGTCTGAACACGATTTCTTCTCTGCGTTTCATCTTTTTCGCCCGAATAACGTCTATGATGTTATCTTTAGAAGAAGAACTTCCTCCCATAGCGGCGATAGCTCCGCTAATGTCCCCCGCCTCGATTCTCGCCAACAAATCTCTCGAAACGAGACCCCTGAGACCTTGAACCAGAGGTTGAGAACAGAGGTACTCTTTCACGATCGGAGAAGGCATCCCAAAGCTTTGTTTAACAAATGGTTCAGGATTTCTTACGGTGAATAATGCGAGCGCTTTACTGTTCATAGAATAGTTGTAGTAGTAAGGAGACTGAATATGAGAAAAAAGTCTACCTATCCAGTTTCCTTTTTGAGATTTTGCTATACCTGCAGGAGTTGCGGTGATGAACCAAAGAAAACCGCACAACGGGAAATCCATACTAGGAAGTCGTAGATGAGCTGGTTCGTCGAAAATGAATCTTTTCCAAGCAATTCTAGGATTAGCTTGAATAACCTTTTTATAAAAGTTAGGCGTGCATATAACGACATCATAATCGAAGTCGGCGTTGGACACAGGGTTGCAATACTTTTTTACTGACCTCGTGTTCTTGACGAGAAGAACCTTGAGATCTGGAGCAAAATTAAGATCATTCACCCATTGATCAAAGCAGCTAAGAGAAGCTACTATAAGAGTCGCATTTACGCGCTTTACCGTGCTTGTAAATTTCCATTCGTATAAACCCATCCGTTCCGTAGTTTCGATTTCCATAGGAGTACTCGTGTCCCATTCCATCTTATCTCTTGCGATCAGAGATACGATACTAAGAGTTTTCCCATAGCCTACAGGGTCGGCCTGTATACCAAAATGGCGAATGAGTGTTCTTTGGCACGAATGGTCCGGTCTGTAATCGTGCATGTTGCTCATCCGAAGACCCAACGGTTGTTGAGTGATCCAAGAAGGGTTGGGACTCTGTCGTCCAAGTGTAATCGTTTCTTTTCTTTCAAATCGTTCCATATCCGCGATCGACTTGAGCTGATGAGGAAAGAGTTGTCTCGTAATCTCCTTTGGTTGGACCGAAATCGTATCTTTCGTCCATAGTTCTTCGCTGGCATCGTCGGGAAGAGGTGTTATGGGAGGGCCTGTGCAGCCTTCAGACGCGATAGGTTCAAATCCAAGTTGAGAGAACATTCTTGTACTTAAAAAAAATTGAAAAAAAATAACCATTTTAAGCTAGTTCTGAAATCGTTGCAGATGCCTTCGCAACCTCGTCTGACGTAAGGGAAAGTATGTGTTCTGCAGCTTCTGCTTCTAAAAGGAAGGCAGAGACGTTGGCTACGGCTTCTTTCATTAAATTTTTAGCTTGATGTTGAGCAGCATTGCAACGTCTAATATTTTTTTCGTGCAATGCGACTGCGTGTGCAGCTTCTATATCTACACTTACGAATCTTAGATGTTCTCTAGAGTCACTTCTAATTCTGCGTATAGCTTGTGTTTCTGACTTGACAGCTTCAGATATAGAGTGCATTTCGTTGAGTATAGAATCTATATATGCTTCGTATTCTCTTTTTCTAGGTTCAAGCGATTCAGACACTGGGATGTTGAGAATCATATGAAGGTGGTTTTCGGTTACACTAGGCTTTGTATACACGTGAGGCTTTTCTATAAAAGTCGGTAAATCTGCCGCAATTCTTAGGCCTAATTTATGATATTTTCTGGTTTTCCATTTTCTTTTACGTGCAGCGGTGTATATATAATGCCCTTTAACGATATTAATATCAGATATTGGTCCGTCTTCACCATGTCGTGTAATAATTCTTTCTGTTTGATCATAGATATTATCATCATCCTCATTCGAAGAGATAGGGTCAACCTGAAATATTGGTAAAATGGATCTACCTGGAGTTACAATCATACTGCTAGGAACATATATCCACAGATTTCCAAGATCGATAAATATAACAGTTCCTTCATACAAGTATACTCTGCGTGCATTAAATCCTCTTTTTCTGCACGTCGTAAGCACTTTGGACAGAGGAGTTTTTTTAATTTTTTTTTCGGTTGTCATTTACGGTATCATATTTTTTTTTTAAATCCTGTTTTATTACCAAGGTGTAATAAAAACTTAATTGTTATTCATAATTAACGAGATCGTCTTCTTGATCGGCGTTTTGATCGGCGTCTACTTTTGCGGCACTGACGAGCACCAACCGGACTCTTAAGACGTCCCGTACTCTTGCAGTTATGGCGCTTGCGGCAACGACGTCTGCCCCTCGGAGACTTCAGTTTGCCGTATTTGCAGGCGGCGTTTTTGCGTCGTCTGGAAGACATGCGTCTGGACTTCTTACGGGAACGGCGTCTGGAAGACTTGCGTCTGGACTTGCGCTTTGACATGCGTCTGGACTTCTTACGGGAACGGCGTCTGGACTTGCGCTTTGATTTTTTGCAATAGTGCATGCGACCGTTCTTTCCTCTGTAAGGGCTTTTTAAGAGACCAGCTTTGCAACGTTTTCCGAGTCTGTGGCAACGACCAGATTTTCGGCTACGAGACATTCCTTTCTTACACTTTCTTTTTCTAGAACTCTTGCGAGGAGATTTACGACGGGATGGTGATCTGCGTGATTTCATTTTTATTTAAAGTAATATAATTATTTTTAGTTTTTAATCATTAATGAGTAAGCATTCTTCAAGTCGAGACTAGTCGATTCTTGCACTATGCGTTTCAGAATACTTGCAAATCCTTCGGTAGAGTGCTTTCCGATAGCATTAACAATTTTCATATTTTCTTCTTTGATTGCAGCCCTTTTTCGTTTGTAAACTATCTTTACACCCTTATTCTTTAATTTTTTAAAGGCCGCTTTTTTTTTGAGAGCTTTAAATTCTTCTTTGGTTCCATCTACACACAGTTTGAGTTTATGGTTTTCCAAAGTGCCCCCCTTGTCAACTTTCTTTACTATTTTCTTAAGACTGTCGACATCAGCGTCCGTGTACAGTATCTTTTTACGTTGCAACCCTAGGTCTATTTCTTTAATAGCTAGGTTGTCAAGATGTAGTTCCACTATGACGTTCCGTTCAGACTCTCCAAATGCGACTTGCAGAGCGCTTCCAGGATAATAAACATTCGACTTTGGTCTTTGATTTCTATGAATATGGCCCGATACAACGAAAGGGTAATCTTTTGCCCATTCATCTCCGTGTTCCGATGTGATAGCGCCCATCTTGACACCTTTTATTTCCTGATGAGCGAAAATAATATCGGCTTCCTTCCAGTTCCCGCACGTTTCCAAAGCTTCTATAAATCGTCCATTTGGTACGTAAGGTGTCATCACGACAGTTTTGCCATCCCATGTTTCCTTTATGACCTTGTCTACAACGGTAATATTTTTATTTTCTTTCAAGCCATTCATCCAGTGATTCTCCGTGAGGAATTGAGAATTATTAATATAATCATGGTTTCCTACCAATACATAGGTTTGCGCGATGTTTGACAACTGTTTTAGAAAGTATGTAGCTTCATTGAGAACTGTCGAATGAAGCCTTTCATGATCATGTAGTACGTCTCCTAGGACAACTACAGCATGTACATCGGGAAGTTTCTCTACATGCGAGGTGCATTTTGTAGTAAAGATTTTAACTTCATCCATGTTACTGATCTGAAAATGCGGGTCTCCTATAACAATAATTGAACTCATTTTGTTATATTATTATATAACAGAATGTAATCATTTTGAAGGTAAATAATTTCCCTGATCGCACGGATTCTTCTTCCTAAGTTGGGTTTGTCTATCTACACATTTGATATATGCTTTACGAGCGTCTTCACATTCTTTACTGTCAGGTTTGAACATGCATATTTCATAAGAGGCCTTATGATATCTGTGACAAGGATTTATTAGTTTACTTAACATTTATAGCAGTAATTATTTCTCTAAATCTTTCTTCTTCTTCCTTCTACGAGTATTCTTATATCTCTTCAATCTAGGAATTACTCGCAGTAACCAAGAATCGTTATGACTGCTCCGGCTCTTAAATTCAAAAAAAGGCGCCTTGATAGAGTTCTTAGGATTTACATTGAGTACATCTTCAAAATCGTCTAGTATAATCATATCATCATACTGAGTTATATTGTAGAATGTAGTCAAATATTCAAGATCTTTAGTACCCCTTGCATTCTTTATTGAATGTTCATTATGATAATCAAACAATATAAATTCTAAGCTACGGCCAGGCTTATTCATTATCAAATTTTGTATAATAGATAATGCATACATTTGACTAGCAGCTGTCCAAACAGCTACCTTGAAATGAGAAAAAATATAATCTAGAAACATATCTAGATGAGGCCTTGCAACGACGTGATAATAGTTTTCCATACGAAAATGCTTCGCAAACTTTTCGAGTTTCTTCTTATTCTTAGGGTCGCTTTCAAACTTTTCAAGAGACTGAGCTGATATCAGAGTTGCGTCTAAATCAAGGACTATTAACTTATTGCACTGGGTCATTTGGAAAATGTATCTACACTCTTAAATAAATTTAAAATTTTATTTTCGAAAAATATTTGAAATTAAAAAATCCAACAACGGCGCATACTCCTATGAATGCAACAATCATACTCATTGCGTATGCTACGCTTACATCTGCCCATACAACCAAAGCAGCTGCTATTGATACAGACACTACGCCTCCTACAAGAGCACTATAAAGGACAACGTCTCCAGTCGCAGTATTTGAATCGGGTAAGAATACACCGATTGCTGATGCGAGTACAAGCGCCAGAGACATTGATGCAACTAATCGAGTCAATAGATCAGATTTACTTACAGCGGTACCGAACCATACATATGCAAATGCTAAGAATACAAAAAATGCAACTAGAGAACGTTGCAACCCTCCTTTACTATCTTCTTTGTTTCCAAAGAATATCAAGTTAGCTTTAGTCATTTTATTAATTTAATTAATAAAATTTATAGCTATTATATTTACTCGAAATGAGGCTTAAGCTTGCTCTGAACACGGTAGTACGTCAGAGGCTCTTCTCCCTTCTCGATGCGAAGAAGCTTCTTAAGCTTGGAATCAGGAAGAATTTCCCTACGATCCTTAGGATTCTGAAGGTTGTGTCCCTTAATGTAGGCACAAATGGCTTTAGTCACATCGACACGCGACTTCAGTTCGCCCGCATCGCACCCGATGAACTTGGCCATTTCCTTCGAAATAGAAACCTGCTTCAGAAAACCTGAATTCACATTAGTGCGCTTCTTAGGCTTCTTTCCCATCACTCGGATAGACTTAGTCTTCAGACCCTTAACAACTCGGTTGACTTTCTTCAGAAACTTGCTACCCTGACATTTTGTTCCACGAAGATTCTTGATTTCCGTTTCAAGATCTTCAATAAGCTTGTCAAAATGAAGAGTAATAGATTCTCGAGTTGCTTCGAGACGGGGAAGAGTTTCCGTAGGAGTTGACTTGACCTCCTCCTCTACCTCTACCTTAACAGTCTTGACCTTCGCAGCCTTGACCTTCGTAGTCTTAGCCTTCGCAGCCTTAGCCTTCGTAGTCTTAGCCTTCGTGGTCTTAGCCTTCGTGGTTTTAGCCTTCGTCGTCTTAGACTTAGCGGTTTTGCGGTTAGTAGTATTTGACATTTTTTTATAAAGAAAACCTATCTTTAAACCTACTACAAAGGTACTGCCAAACATTTGCGCTACGCACACAGCTCGAGTATTTGGACCATGGTGACTGCATGAAACTATATTTTAGAATTAATTACAAATATTTTCAAGTATTGAAGAATTGATTTTAGAATTTTAAGACTATAAAGTAGTTTTAAAATGTGTTTATTGATTAGTCTAATAATAAATCATCTTGTGATCGTTTACCTTTTCTATGCAATCTCCTTGACTTATTCACTGAAAGGGTGAAGTATATTGGTACCGTAGACAATGAATACCCAGCTACTGAAGCGAGTATACCTCGTAGGCTTCATCAATTGCTTGCCATATTGCTTTCTGTAGTAGGTCTTCTTCTGCTGCTGCTGCTGCTGCTGCTGCTTCTGCAAACGCCTTTTCTGCTTCTACAAACAAGTTTGGTGATATGGCTGCTGCTGCTTCTTCTGCTGCTGCCTTTTCTGCTTCTGCTGCTGCTTCTTCTGCTGCTGCCTTTTCTGCTTCTGCTGCTGCTTCTTCTGCTGCTGCCTTTTCTGCTTCTGCAGCCGCTTTTAGTTCTAAGAACTTCTCATGGTAGCCTGCATACAGCCCCTTCATCTCTTGCGCCGCTTCAATTACCCCCTTTTCGTATTCCAGTTGTATCATGTACAAATCCACAGATCCAACGTACTTTAATAGTTCACCTCTTTTTTCAAAGTTAGATGGGCTGTGCAATCTTTGTTCCAATTCTAGTTCAGCCATATTATAAAGCATTTTATAATGGAAGGCTTTGAAGACTGCGACGTCCAATGCGTCTACTTTTTCCATCCTATTTACTTCAGCCGTTATTCGTTCTAGTTGTCCTGAATACATTCTTTCATTTCTCTTGATGCGTCTTATACCGTTTATGTATTTCTTAATTGTTTCCAAATACTTATTAATACGCGATTCCATCTTTATTCAAAATAAAAAAAAAAACACTTGCACGTACACCCTGAATCAGTGATTAGCATCATTAAAATTAAGTTTGTCGTTACTAATAAATGAATTGGAAACCTATAGCAGAAATATTTCTTG
>Ga0181599_1001115_pt1 | contig 26624 bp, 32 predicted proteins | sample 041ome_3_FD_148658 | JGI IMG/M metagenome (GOLD analysis project Ga0181599, IMG submission 148658) | Coastal salt marsh microbial communities from the Groves Creek Marsh, Skidaway Island, Georgia - 041405US metaG (spades assembly) | ecosystem: Environmental > Aquatic > Marine > Intertidal zone >...
GCCAACACTAGACGGTAAAGTAGAACTAACTGTTCCAGCTGGAACACAGAGTGGCCGTGCATTTAGAATTAAGAATAAAGGAGTTAAATCGGTTAGATCATCGTATAAAGGGGATTTATACTGTAAAGTAAATATTGAAACACCGGTTAACCTTACTAAGGAGCAAAAAGAATTATTGAATAAACTCGATGAATCTTTTTCTAAAAGTAAATCAAAACACAGGCCAAATGAAAAATCTTGGTTAGACAGTATAAAGGAATTTTTTGACAAATGAATGATAGTAAAATTGCTATAAATGGCTTTTTCGGAAGAATGGGTCAATCCATCTTCAAACTATCTAAGAAAAATAATTTTAAGGTTACTGTAGGCTGTGACAAGCAAGAGAAACTCTCTCAGGAATCAGAGATATTATTGTTAAGTAGCCTTTCTAGCAATCCTGATTCTTTTGATGTGGTAATAGATTTTTCCCTTCCTGAACCAAGTATAAATGTTGTAAAAGTTTGTGAAGCGCTCTCTAAACCGATCACCATAGGGACTACTGGGTTTAATAGAACTCAAAAAGATCAATTATTGGCTGCTAGTAAAAATATTCCTCTATTATTTGCTCCAAACATGAGTCTTGGTGTAAATGCAACTTTAAAATCAATATCTGAATTATCAAAATTATTATTAAATTATAAAGTCTCGATAGAAGAGACACATCATAAAAATAAAGTTGACTCTCCTTCAGGCACGGCACTGAAAATAGCCGAGGTAATTGCTGAGGCACGAGGTATTAATCCGGAAAAAATCAATATTAAATCGTTTAGAGAAGATGGCGAAATAGGTGTCCATAAAACTATATTCAAATCAAATGATGATGAAATAATCATCTATCACAATGCTTACAACAGAGAGATTTTTGCTTTAGGAGCTCTAGAAACTTCACAATGGATAGCTAAACAAAAACCTGGCTTTTACACATATAAAGACTATATGGAGGATGTATCGTGACAGTAGCAGTAGTATTTCCTGGACAAGGTTCACAAAATAAATCTATGTTAGATACATTTCAAGAATCTAAAATTTTTAATGATGTTATCGATGAAGGCTCCGATATTTTAGGATATGAGATTAAAAAAGTTATAGCTGAAGACGATAAAATAAATAATACAATCTATACACAACCTCTTGTATTGTCAGTTTCATATGCAATGTGGAAAACACTTTCAAATGAAATTGATTTGAATGTTTCTATAGGTGCTGGTCATAGTCTTGGTGAGTATACGGCATTAGTAGCCAATGGCACATTTCAGTATAAAGAAGGTCTTCAATTAGTCAAGAAACGCGCAGAGCTAATGTCAAATGCCATGACGAATATAAATGGAGCAATGGCTGCCGTAATTGGAATAGATGGCGTTAAAGTTGATCAAGTATGTAAAGAGATATCAAAAAACAGTGCCGTTGTAGAAGCTGTGAATTACAATTGCCCTGGACAAACCGTCATAGCAGGACATTCATCTGCTATAGATGACATTACTCCTACCTTAAAAAATGCTGGTGCAAAAATTGTTAAGAAGCTTCCAGTTTCGCTAGCTGCTCATACAAGCTTACTAAAAGATGTAGCCGAACAATTGAAAGATGAATTAAAAAATATAAAATTATCATCCAGTTCTTTTGATGTAATACATAACTTTGATTTATCTCAAGGGCAGACCGGACTAAATCTTTGCGAAGTTTTATCTAAACAGGTTTGCTCGCCTGTTAGATGGATAGAAACTATGGAAAAATTTAAATTAAATAATATAACTGATGTTATTGAGATTGGTCCTGGTAGTGTCCTGTCAGGACTTATTAAGAGATTTGATAAATCGATGAATTTATATTCAACTAAAACAATTGAAGATATCAAATTAACTTCACAAGCATTATAATAATTTCATATGAAAGATAAGATAATTCTAATCACAGGTGCTAACCGCGGTATAGGGCATAATATACTTAAAAAAATTTCAAATAATGGATATACAGTTATTGGCACTTCACGCTCTGAATCAGGGTTAGAAAACATATCTAACACCTTGGAAAATACCAATGGTGAAGGCATGATTATGGACGTTACTAATCAAGAATCTATTGATCAAGCAGTCAGTAATATCAAAGAAAAGTATGGTGTAATTTATGGCTTAGTAAACAATGCGGGTATTACTCAGGATAACCTTTTGATGCGAATGACTGATAAAGAATGGTCATCAGTAATAGATACTAATTTAACTTCCCTGTATAGAGTTACTAAGTCGGTTGTTAAAGATATGATGAAAGCAAGAATAGGAAGAATAATTAATATTGGTTCTATTGTTGGTTTGATGGGTAATGCGGGACAATCAAATTATTCTGCAACTAAAGCTGGACTGCTGGGGTTTACTAAATCCTTAGCTAGAGAACTCTCATCAAGAAATATTAATGTAAATTCTGTGTCACCTGGGTTTATAGAAACAGATATGACTAAAGCTCTATCATCTGATCAAATTGATGCATTAACAAAAAATATACCATTGGGCAGAATCGCATCACCTGAAGAAGTATCTAATGTAATTAATTTTTTACTATCTGATGAGTCATCTTATATAACAGGTGAAAATATTAATGTAAATGGCGGCTTATATATGTAAAAATACATATAATCTTATTTTAAACTAATTTAATTTTTCGGTAAGGAGAAAACAATAATGAGCAGTATAGAAGAAAGAGTAAAAAGTATCATTGTTACTCAGTTGGGTGTAAAAGCTGAAGAAGTAAAAAATGAATCAAAATTTATAGATGATTTAGGTGCAGATTCGCTTGATACTGTTGAATTAGTCATGGCATTAGAAGAAGAATTTGAAACAGAGATTCCAGATGAAGATGCTGAGAAAATAACCTCTGTTCAAGAAGCTATAGATTACGTAAATTCAAACCAATAATAATGACTAGACGACGCGTAGTAGTCACAGGTATTGGATGCTTGACGCCAATTGGTTGCACTAAAGATAACTTTTGGAATTCACTCATAGAAGGTAAGTCTGGTGCGCAAACTATTGATTTCTTAGATACAGAAAAACTCCCAGTAAAATTTTCTGCATCAGTAAAAGATTTTGATTCAGAGAAATATTTTGATAGAAAAGAACTCAAAAAAATGGATCTTTTCATGCAGTATGGAATGGCCGCTGGTATAGATGCGGTTGAAGATTCGAAGATTTTGGATTGTAATGTTGATACTAATCGAATTGGTGTTTCGATAGGTTCCGGGATTGGAGGTTTACCTAATATAGAAACAACCAGAGATACTTTTCAAAAAAGTGGATCAAGAAGAATATCCCCATTTTTTGTTCCAGCAACCATTATTAATATGATCTCTGGCAACCTCTCTATCAAATATGGATTTAAAGGTCCTAATTTATCAATAGTTACCGCATGTACCACTGGGACTCATAATATAGGTGAGGGTTTCAGGCAAATTCAATATTCTCATGCAGATATAATGGTATGTGGAGGTGCTGAGATGGCGACATCAGATCTTGGTATAGGGGGATTTGCAGCTGCAAGAGCACTATCTACAAGAAATGATTCTCCAGAAACAGCAAGCAGACCATGGGATACAGATAGAGATGGTTTTGTTCTTGGTGATGGCGCAGGCGTACTAGTTTTAGAAGAGCTTGAGCATGCTAAAAAAAGGGGCGCGACGATCTATGCTGAAATAAATGGTTACGGAATGAGCGCAGACGCATATCATATGACTCTGCCTTCAGAGACAGGCGAGGGAGCTTCTAGGTGTATGACATTAGCCCTTAAAGATGCAGAACTTGAACCTAGTGTAATTAATTATATCAACGCGCATGGAACATCTACTCCTGCAGGAGATATATTGGAACTCAAAGCAGTAAAGAAAACATTCAATGACCACTCTAAAAAACTAATCATTAATTCGTCTAAATCAATGATTGGTCATCTTCTGGGTGCTGCAGGAGGTGTTGAGGCTATTGTATGCATACTTTCAATTATGAATAAATCTATTCATCAAACTATTAATGTATCAAATCTCGATAATGAATGTGATCTTAATGTTAATCATGAATCAGCAGTTGACTGTGATATTAATTATGCATTATCAAATTCATTTGGATTTGGCGGGACAAATGGATCTTTAATTTTTTCAAAATTTAAAGATTAAATTCTAACTTGAAAATTCAGGTACATATCAATAAAAAAACTGTTTCTATAAATGACAGAGCTTTTAACTATGGCGACGGTCTATTCGAAACAATTTTAGTAAAAAATAATAAACCAAAATTACTAAATGAGCATATCAAAAGACTTTTTGTAGGATGCAAAAGATTAAGCATTAAGTTGCCAGGTATCAAACTTATAAAAGATTCTATACAAAAAGCTATAGGATCAACTAATGAGTGTATTATAAAAATTATTTACACAAGAGGAATAAGTGGACATGGGTATGGCTATGATTCAGATATTACACCACAACTTTATGTAATTAAAAAAAAGAAAAAACTTCATGTTTCTAAAAAATTTATATCGCTTGGATATTCTCAACATGTACTCTCAGACAATAGTTATCTCTCTCGAATCAAACACATGAACCGATTAGAGCAAGTATTAGGATATGTTAACAAAGATGACAATACTTATGACAACCATATAATGATAAACGGCAATCGTGAAATCATCGAGTGCATTAATTCAAATATTTTCTTTTATAAATACACAGATGTGTTGGTGGTTTATACTCCGATACTAAATGATTCTGGCGTAGATGGTATACTCAAACAAGAAATTATAAAGACTTTTCAGAAGAAAAAAGTAAAAGTCAAAAACAAAAATATTAAAAGAGCTGATATTAAACTTTATGATGGCTGTTTTATCTGTAACTCAATAAATGGTGTCCAATTTGTGAATAAAATAAGCAACAAGACTCTAAATCATATTGAATACTTAGAAGAATTGTTAGATAAATATATATATGAATAATCGATTCATTGTATTAGAGGGGAGTGAAGGTGTTGGTAAATCTTCACATATAAAAACTATTGAAAACTATCTTGTCAATTACAAAATTGATTATATTCTCACAAGAGAACCAGGTGGCACTAAGATGGGCGAGGAAATTAGAAAAATCATACTTGATAAAGAGAATAAAACCGATGAATTATCAGATGCACTTCTTTTCTATGCTTCACGATATGAAAATTATACTAAGAAAATTCTGCCTGCTCTTAATACTGGAAAAACAGTTATTTGTGACAGGTTTCATTATTCAACCTTGGTTTATCAAGGCATTGTAGGAAATAACTCTACTGTAAGAGATTTACATATTATATTTGATAAGATTTATAAAAAATCTATTGATCATGTTATTTATTTCTATACAGATCCAAGAGAAAGCTTAAAAAGAATTTCAAGTCGACCAGTTACAGATAAATTTGAAAGCAAAGGTTTAAGTTTCCTCAAAAAGATATCAGAGGCTTATAAGAATGTTTTTGAGAAGATGAAAAATATCACCATGATTGATACATCTGGAGATAAAAGTGACACAGAAAAGGTCTTATCTAAATCATTAGATGAAATATTTATCAAAAATGATTGATCAACTTATACTCGATAACATACCTAGAAACTATTTAGTATCATCTATGAATAAAAATGACAGATACTTGTCAGTGATTAATAAAATTTCTAATGAATTAGATATAGCTGTAGATTCAATTTTAAATAATCCAGATATTAAATATGTAGCTTTGCCTGTACTTGATAAACTGGGAAAGATTATTGATTCTGTACCTAATGAATATATATTACTTCATTCATATGGATTAATTGATAAAATTGACTCAAATAAAATTGGAACAGAAATTACTATTAACCAAATACGAGATTTAATTTCTTTTACTCAGATATCAGCACATAAAAATAAAAAAATTATTATTATTAACGATGCATCAAAAATGAATAAAGAAGCGTCTGCTGCTTTATTAAAAACTCTAGAAGAGGTTTCATCAAATTGTACTTTTATATTAATTGCAGACTCATGTAAAAATATAGCTGAGACGATTCAAAGTAGATGTCAAATAATTAATTTAGAGGTAAACAATTCTCAAGATTATGGTAATTTTAAAGAATTCTTCTATCTAAATCACTCCTTTCTAAAAAGTATTAAATCTGATTATAATATTGATAGTCTTATAGACGAAACAGTAAAACAAACAGAAGATTTGCTGAGCAGTTCAATTGACCCTATCGATACATCATTTTTGTGGAGCAAATCACCTCCTAAAATGATACTAGAAATAGTTTCCTTGTATTTGATTTATATGGTTAAAAATATTATTTCATCAAACACAAAGATTTCTGTTGCTAATCAAAATCTTAAAAAACTGAACTACATTTATGGGTTAATTCCATCTATTAGACAAAATATTAATATGAATATAAATTCAAAATACATTCTCAATAACTTAGCAATTGAATTAGCAAGTTAATCATAATAATATCCAAATATGAAAAAATCAGATAATAAAGTCATTAATTTGTTCGAACAATCAAATCAAGGTTTTCAAAAAGTAGTTATTTCTGATTCTTTAAAAATGAAAAGAGGAGGTAGTCTTTTAAATCCAGAATTAGCATATGAATCTTGGGGAAAGTTATCAAAAAAGAAGGATAACGTGATACTTATATTAACTGGTTTAAGTGCAAATTCTCATGCAGCTTCTAATCTAAAGAATTCTAAGCCAGGATGGTGGGAAGGTATGGTAGGCTCTGGTAAAGCAATCGATACAGACAAGTTTTATGTCATTTGTGTCAATTCCTTGGGAAGTTGCTTTGGTTCAACTGGCCCTGCCTCAATCAATCAAATTACAGAAGAACCATATAGACTAACCTTTCCAGAATTAACTATAGATGATATGGCAAGAGCAACAAAGCTGTTGCTTGAAAAGTTAGATATTATGGAAATTAATACTCTTATAGGACCTTCTATGGGAGGCATGCATGCCTTAGCTTTGATTATTCAAAACAAAGGTTATGTTAATAATTTTATCGCCATATCTACTGCTGCTCAATCTATGCCTTATGCAATAGCAATAAGATCTTTACAAAGAGAGGTTATCAGAAAAGATCCGTTATGGAAAAATGGTTATTATGCGCCTGAGAAACCTCCACTTAATGGAGTTCGTATTGCAAGAAAATTAGGGATGATTTCATATAGATCTGCAGATGAATGGGCACAGCGATTTGGAAGAAAAAAATCATCAAAAAATACTATTACGCAAAATACCTTTGGAATAGAGAATACAGGATTCGAATATGAAATCGAATCATACCTAGAACATCTAGCAATTAAGTTTCAAGATGTCTTTGATGCAAATTGTTATCTATATTTGTCTAGATCAATTGACTGGTTTGATATTATTGATTATGGCACATCTTCAGAACAAGTTTTGGGTAATACTGGATTAAAAAGCGCATTAGTTCTTGGTGTGCAATCCGATGTATTATTCCCGATTAATCAACAAAAAGAGCTTGCTGAATATTTAAGTGCTGACTCAACTAAGGTAACTTATAAGAGTTTAAATTGTTTACAAGGCCATGATTCTTTTCTTGTAGATATAGAAACATTTTCTAGAGAAATATCGTGTTATTTAGAAAATATTTAATATATATTTTTCTATTAATTCCATTTACATCCTTTGCTGATCAATATCACGCAAGAGTAATAAAAGTAGTTGATGGAGATACAATCTGGGTAAAGTCTGAAAATAAGCATATAAAAATTAGATTGAGCTATATTGATGCTCCAGAAATCAAACAAGTTTATGGCATAAGAAGTAAGAACTTTCTAAGTGAATTAATTCTTGATAAAGAGGTAGAGGTTAGTACAAGTAAAAAAGACCGTTATAATCGACATCTAGGCGAGATATATATACATAATGATGATGAATCAGTTTTTGTGAATGCTAAAATGGTTAAATCAGGTAACGCATGGATTTATAAATCTTACAGAACCAATACCTATCTCACTAACCTTGAAAATTATGCTAGAATTAATAAAAAAGGTTTATGGAATGAAGAAAATATTCAAGAACCATGGGAGTATAGGAGAAATAAATGAATAACATAAAGACCTTAGTAATTGCTTGTACTTTGTTATTCTCATCAATTACTTTTGCTGGTGGAACTAAGTCTAACCTAGAAAGTTCAAAATATTTTGTTGGAATTGGTGCTGGAGATGGCGGTGGAGCACATGGAGGCAGTTTTAATGCACTCAGAATCTCCTATCAAAGCCTATTATCAAATAACACTACATATGATTTCGATTACTTGTCAGACATAGCGCTAAATATATGGAAAGATGACTCACGACTTAGTGCCTCGGATAAAGCGACTGCTACATCAGATTTAGATTCTTCAAATATTTCATTATCTTATTCAAGAGTTATTAGAAAATATTTATCTAAAAATGTCTTTTTTGACGCGGGACTAGGAGTATCAATTCATAACAATGAATCTATGAATGGCTCAGATCTTGGTTCTATATACCAGTTCGAAAATAGGCTAGGAATTGGATATGAGAGAGAGACATATCGTTCCGTATTAAATATATTTCATTATTCAAACGGCGGTCTAGAGGGTAAAAACGACGGTGTAGACATATTGATGTTATCTGTCTCTAAATACTTTTAGCTTTAGTTCTTCTACATTTTTCGGAACAAAACTTCACATTATCCCAATTTTTGGCCCATTTTTTTCTCCATGAAAATGGTAATTTACAAACTGGACATACTTTTTCTGGCAGGTCACTTTTTTTCATTTAATTGATGTCTATTTTTAATGAAAAGAAATAAAGCAATGATCTCGTAGGCAACCACGCTTATTTGATATATAAGAGGAAGGGCCACAAGATTACCTAGCCATTTATATTTTGGAATGTTGCGCCACATAATTATAAACGCCTTTGTGCCTGCATAAACTTCGCCATCTTTGATCACGTGCAGCCGCCTTATTAATTGCTCATGACTCTTGCCAGATATTCTTTTAGATACCTCTAAATCATTGATATCTATCCAATTAATATCATTTTCTAAGGATTTATAATAATTTATTTCTTTAGAACAAACAGAACAACTATCATTAAATAGTACTTTGATCATAGTGTATTTTCTTCTAAAAACTTTTGCGCTTTTAATAAGATAGCATCCTTTCTATCTTTCTTCATTTTATCAAATAAACTTACCATCATGTTTAGTCTTGGATTTTTTTTGAAAAAATCTCGATTTTTATCTATAAATCTCCAGTATAAGCCATCAAATATATCGCACCACTCACCTTTTTTAAAATCCATCATTTTGAGTATATAGTTTGAACCACAAATATAGGGCTTAGTTGCCATTATACCGCCGTCAGCGAACAGTCCCATGCTATATACATTTGGTGTCATCACCCAGTCAGAAGAATCAATATATAACTCCATAAACCATTTGTACGCGATCTTTGGCTCTATCTCACACAAATTCATGAGGTTTACCTGTATCATTAATCTTTCAATATGGTGCGAATAGGCATGTTTAATAGTACTTTTTATACTTACATCTAGTGGATCAAGGCCTGTACTCCCGTTATACCATGTGTCTTTAAGTTTTCTTTTATGCCGGAAAAAGTTTTTCTTCTGCATTTCATCACCCTCATAGTGATAAATACATCTCATAAATTCTCTCCATCCAATTAATTGTCTCAGAAAACCTTCATAAGAATTGATAGGAATGTTTTTTAAACTATTAATTTTTTTAATTATTTCTATTGGAGTGATAAGTCCTAAATTCAATGAGGAGCTTAAGTTTGAATGAAACCAAAGATGAGATCTTTGATCAACAGAATCTTCATAGTCGCCAAAACATTTGAATTTTTCATTTATGAAATAATCTAAATTTTCCAAAGCTTGTTTACGAGTAGTAGGGTAGTTGAAGTTTTCATATTCACCAAGATGACTTTTAAATGTATTCTTCACAATATTTAATATATTTTTTGTGTGTTTCGTATGTTTAAATTTAACTAACTCTGGTGGCTCTAAGTTTTTAGGTATTTTCTTTCTATTTTGATCATCATATGTCCATTTGCCTCCTGTAGGCTTTCCAGCGGTTATCAATATATTCATTTTTTTGCGCTGATTAATATAAAAATCAGTCATCTTATACTTAGGAGATTTTCTAGTAGGGCACATCTCTAAAAAGTCTTCTTTATTTGTTAGGAACATCGGTGACTTTAGTTCCTTGATCGCATTGACGTATTTTTCTACAGCCCAAATTTCTTTCTTAAACCACTTGTCTTCTATTAGCCAAAAACTGAGATATTTAATCTTTTTTCTTTTTATTAAACTTATTAAAGAATCCTTGTAAGTTATTGTATTATCATTCAATTCTTCATAATATATATTTATATTATTTTTCTTTAATTCATCTCTATATGATCTCATTGCTGATAAAAATAATATTATTTTGTGCTTATGATGTTTTTCATATGTACAAAGTCCCAAGTCTTCTCTCATAAAGACAAGATCAGGCTTTATTTCTTTAATATATTCTATTGGAAATAATTGGTTTCCAAGTATTACATGCACATTGCTCATTTTGCTGATTTCCTTATCTTTTAACAGAATAGGTTAATTATAATATATTAATCTATGTGTATATATGTTCGTATAATATATATTATGTAATTTTAATCTATATAAAATACAGGTTCATTATTAAGATGATATTTCTTTATATGATCAGCAGCAATATCAGATGACAGCCAATTATATAAATCTGATGCATATTTATAATTAAGATTTAAGCATCTATCGTGATTTACCAAAATCATCCCATAATTATTTTTTAGTTCTTGTCTATTTTCGTACAATATTTCATGATTCCTTTTATTTCTAAATCTAAGCCATGATGATCTATCAGATAATATATATCCATTCAGTGCTACCGCTATATTTAATGAAGGACCCATTCCTTGTCCAGACTCAAGATACCATTTCCCACTATCAGCTCTAGGATTTATAGATAATTTATTCCAGATAGCAAGTTCTGCAGAATGAGTTCCACTAGAGTCAGATCTAGATATGAAATTATATTTTTTATCATAGATTCTTAAAAAAGCATTAGTGATACTATTAGATTTAGATATTTCATTATCACTTGAAGGGCCAATTAAGACGTAATCATTGTACATAAGCTCGTGCCTCATTGCGCCAAATCCCCGGGACATAAACTCTAATTCACGGTTTCTATCATGCACAATAAGGATATTGCCATCACAATTTTCAGCGTTTTTGATTGCTTGCCCGGTACCAACTGCTATTACTTTGATATTAATGTCATTATAATAAGGGTATTTTGGTAATAGATATTTATATAAACCAGAATCTCTTGTAGACGTGGTTGACTGTATAATGATACTTTCACTTAACGCATTGATAGGCACTAATATAATAAATAATATAAAATATATATGTTTAAGCATGATTCAATAAGCCTTTTTCAAACGTAATCTCATTATATTCAAAGTTTTTTAGTAATAATTCATCATGACAAACTATAATCACTGTACTGCCTTTATTATTTAATTCCATAATCATCTTTGATATATAACTAATATTCTTTTTATCAAGGTTATTTGTCGGTTCATCAAGAAATAATATATCAGGTTGAATTAGTATACTTCTTATTACAGCTAGCAACTGGAGCTCGCCACCTGACAATACGTTTATATTATGATTATACAAATAAGCTAAGTTAAACTTTATTAAGGCATCTAAAATAATATCCTCCCAATTTCGTTTGCTTATTTTTTTGCATTTTAAAATATGGATTAAATTCTCTTTTACAGATCTATTTAGAAATATTGAGTTTTGAAATAAATATGATAACTCAGTGTTATCATGGTCAAAGTTACGATATACATGACCAGATGTAGGGCTATCTAGACCATATAAAAGCCTGAGAAATGATGTTTTTCCAGCGCCATTATGGCCTTTAATGACAGTAATGGATTTATTGATAATATTACAATTTATATCTTTTAAAATATAAGTGTTATTTATTTTGTAAGATAAATCTTTTAAGGCATACACTTTGTTCATAGTATTTTTTTTCTTATAATCATTATTAGGAAATTCATCATAAGCGCAATAATTATCAATGAGATGCCTAGGCTTAATGCTAAGGATAATTCGCCTCTCGATGTTTCTAGAACAATACTTGTAGTCATAACTCTAGTCATATTATCAATATTACCTCCCACTATTATTACAGCGCCAACCTCTGAAAGTGCCCTACTGAGTCCTGTAATAATTATAATCAATAAATCATAACGTGATTCATATATAATTGTATGGCGTATCATTTTCGAGCTGCATTTTAATGTTTTAAAATAGTCGTCTAACCGCGCATATTGATCAGTAAGACTTTTTAAGGATAGTGATATTATTATAGGGGTTACAATAATGAATTGTGCGATTATCATTATCTCGGGAGAATATAACAGATCAAGAAAACCCAATAAACCAGACGCCGAAAATACAAGATATAAAATTAAACCGACTACAACGGGCGGTAAACTCATAAAAGAATTCACTATAATAATTAATAACCCTTTCCCAAAAAAGTTTTTTATAGCCATTTGACTTGCAATTATTATCGATACGAAAGCAGCTAAGATAGTAGCTGCCAATGAGATACAAAGAGACAAGTAAACTATTTCAATAAGGTTTTGATTAAACTTAAATATGTTTAAAAATGAATGTATTATCAGTTCCACAGAAGTTGATAATACTATATTTATCGCTTGCTATATATTGAAGATTGATGAATTGTTATAATTTAGAATAGCCCAATAATATTTCCATCATCATCAATATCTATCCTTTCAGCTGCTGGTATTTTTGGCAATCCTGGCATTGTCATTATATCGCCACACACCATTACAATAAATTCTGCACCAGCAGATAATCTAACCTCTCTTATTGGTATCTCGTGGTCAGATGGTGCGCCACGTTTTGTAGGATCAGTTGAAAATGAATATTGAGTTTTAGCGACACAAACAGGAAACTCTCCATAACCATTCGACTGCAAGTCATCTATTTGTTTTTTGACATTTGCAGGCGCTGATATTCCAGAAGCGCCATATATTTTTTTCGCAATTGTTTCCATTTTATCCCATAGGCTCATATCATCTGGATATAAGAATTCAAAATTATTTTTAGACTCATCAATTGTTTTAACTACAACTTCTGCAAGCTCCCTAGCACCATCACCGCCATCAGCCCAATGCGTAGACGATACTATTGGAACATCGAGTTCTTTTGATTTTGCTTTAAGTAAATCTTTTTCTTTATCTGTATCAAAGCTAAACCCATTGATACCAACAACCACCGGTAAGCCATAATGATTTTTTAAGTTGTGTACATGTCTTTCTAAATTAGTGAGGCCCTTTGTTAAGTAATCTAGGCTTTCTTTATTTAAATCCTCTAAAGAACAGCCGCCGTGATACTTTAATGCCCTAATGGTTGCAACGAGCACGACTACTGACGGCTTAAGATTAGCTTTGCGGCACTTGATATCAAGGAATTTTTCAGCACCCAAGTCAGCACCAAAACCTGCTTCAGTTACAACGTAGTCAGCTAGTTTTAGAGATGCTTTTGTCGCTATGACAGAGTTACATCCATGAGCGATATTAGCAAATGGTCCTCCATGAATCATTGCAGGATTATTCTCAAGAGTTTGAACGAGATTAGGTTTCATTGCGTCTTTTAGTAAAACCGTCATTGCTCCATGAGCATTAATGTCTTTTGCAAGTATTGGTTTACGCTCACGAGTATAAGCAACCACAATCTTACCAAGTCTTTCTTTTAAATCTTTAATTGATGTTGCAAGACAAAATATTGCCATTATTTCAGATGCTACAACGATATCAAACCCGTCTTGCCTTGGAAAGCCATTGCCTATGGATCCCAACGAACAAACTGTACTTCTCAATGCTCTATCATTCATATCAAGAACCCTTTTCCATGCAACTCTTCTAACATCTATACCTAATTTGTTACCATGATGTATGTGGTTGTCTAACATTGCAGCAAGCAAGTTATTTGCCAATTGAATAGCGTTAAAGTCGCCTGTGAAATGAAGATTTATGTCTTCCATAGGTATTACTTGTGCCATGCCACCTCCAGCAGCACCTCCTTTCATACCAAAAACTGGACCTAATGAAGGCTCACGTATAGTAACAAGAGCTTTTTTGCCTATTTTGTTTAACGCATCTCCCAGGCCAACGGATGTTGTAGTTTTACCCTCTCCTGCTGGTGTTGGACTAATTGCTGTAACTAGTATAAGTTTACCGTCTTCATTACTGTCTAGAGAATTTAAATAATCAAGTGAAATCTTAGCTTTGTAATGGCCAAAAGGCTCTAGAGAATCCTCTGGTATATTTAGTTTTGCAGCAATTTTTGATATTTTTTCTGGTGTAGCTGCTTGAGCTATTTCTATGTCTGATTTCATGTTTTACCCTCTTGTGATGTGTATAGTAAATATAATGTTTTATACTTTAAACATCAACAATTATAAATCAATCAATTGTTAAATAAAGTTTCCTCAACGCATTCACACATAATATGTCCTGCAATAGCATGGATTTCTTGTATTCTAGTAGTCTTAGTTGTGTTCACAGATAAAACCGCATCTGAATATTTTATCAGATCTTTTGTATATACTCCGGTAAGAGAAATTACAGATTTAACTAATGGCCTAGCTTCTACTAATGCATTAATTATATTTTTTGATTTACCGGATGTGCTATACACTATGAGTGTGTCATTTTTTTTTGCTAATGCTTTGATTTGTCTAGAAAATATTTCTTCAAAACCGTAATCATTTGCAATGCAAGTTAAATTTGATGTATTAGCAGTGAGCGCAATTGCTGGTAAAGGTTCACGATCGAAATTTAGTCTTCCAATAAATTCAGCAGCAATATGCTGACAATCCGCCGCACTTCCACCATTACCTGCAAGCAGAACTTTGCCATCATTCCTAAAGGTTTCTATTAGCAAATTTGATGCTATTTTGAGCTGTTGAATAAAATTTTCATCAATTGTAGAATCTTGATTAACTTTTAATGTCTCATTAAGACTATTAGTTATAATTTTAGTAAGACTCATTATTAGAATTTCGTTTTATCTGTCAATTTACACTTGCCTATAATAGTTTTATCATTGACTAAGTTAGCATTACCAGAGACGCGATTTATCGTTAATTCATTACCTGAATTGGTTGCAACTATAAAAGCTTCATTAAAATTTACGGTATAATTGGTTTGTGACAATCCGTCAACTTTTTTAAATATTTTCATAGTTTCATTGAAAACATACGTCATTTCCTGTCCATCAAATATACATGAAATATATGTATTTACTCTGTTATCTACCTTTTTAGATATTTTAGCTTTATCCATTTTCTCTATTGTTAAGTCGATATTATCATCAGGTATATCATCTATATATATTTCTTTTGTATTATCTCGAGATACACAATATTCAAAGGGTATAGTAAGTAAACCAGAATCGAAAAGATGTAATATAACCTTTTCCTTATTTATTAAAAAAAAATGATTCTTATAACCTATATAATGAGCGCCTCTTTGTTCGTTTATAGAAAGACATACCCGGTACCCGCTGTATGTATCTCCAAGGTGGTCGATACTGAGTTTTATTGGTTTATTAATAAATTCAACCTTTGCAGTTTTATAATTTTTAAGTTTGCTTATAAGATACTCTTTAAGTATCTTCTGATAATTGTTTGGACTTTCACCATAATTAACTTTGACTGTATTGTGACTTTCGCTAGGGCTTATTAAAGATGGAGTAGGTATTTTCCCACACGATACCAATATAGAAGTTAAAAAAATATAATAAACATATTTCATTTGCCCAGGGCCGGAGTCGAACCGGCACGAGATTGCTCTCGAGGGATTTTAAGTCCCTTGCGTCTACCAATTCCGCCACCCGGGCTATTAAAATATTTATCATTAATGATTTTACTGTATGAGTGGGGTATCTGCATTTAAAGAATATTTTATACTAAAATCCTCTTTTGTCTAATATTACCATAAATGTTTTAATACATATTTCAATTTCAAACCATATAGACCAATTTTGAATATAATAGATGTCGTACATAAGTTTTTGTCTAGCATCTTCTTCGTCCACTCCGTAGGGATGTATAATTTGAGCCCATCCTGTAATACCAGGGCGAACAATGTGTCTATAATTATAATTAATAATATTATTGCTATATTGATCAGCTAAATTAATCCATTCTGCACGCGGACCAACAAGGTGCATATCTCCAAAAAGAATATTAAATGCTTGTGGCAGTTCGTCAATTCTTAATTTTCTTATAATAGATGCAAATGGATATATTCTCGGATCATCTTTTATAGTGTTCCCTGTCTTTTTTGAATCTATATGCATAGTTCTTATTTTATAAACATTAAATATTTTTTTATTTAAGCCGTATCTTTTTTGTATAAATAATAGTGAGTCATTGATATTGTGATTTAATTTGATGATATATATCAGTATACAAAATATAAAAAGTATAGGGATAAAAAACAATACTGCACCATAATCAATTAATCTTTTCAAGATAATCTCAGATTGAGAATATGTCTGTGTGTCAATAATAACACTTCTATAATCTATAAATATTTTTCGCAGATATGATTCCATAAATTTATCAACAAGAATACAGTTATTTGAAATAATGATATGTTCGTAATCTTTTAAATCATTTAACTTGTCATTTTTATAATTAATAACATTTACTGTCTCGTTGTAATTTTTGCATTTATATATTTCTTGAAAATCTTTAAAAGAATCATAAAAAAATAATGTAAATCCCTTTTTTGTTAATATTAATATCTCAGAATCATTAAATTGATAGTATGTTCCAATTATATTTATTGCGACACTATTAATATTTTTGCAATATTTCTTAATTTGATTTCTTGCTAACAAAATTACAAAAGAAATAATTATCCATAATACTACTAATACAAACTCTAAGAATAATCCAAACAACAGATGAAGCATAAGTTGTATAAAAAATGCTATAAAAAATGTGATAAAACTTATTTTTATTTTTTCAGAAAAATGTTTTGCATAATAATTTGTATAGTAGTTTTGTATTGATGAAACTAGTATTAAAGTAAAACTAAAAAATATAAAATTATAAAATTGAAGGTCTATAGACTCTTTTTGTGTTGAAATAAAAGATACGTATATGTACCCAAAAAACATAGGAATAATTAAGTCGGTTAGAAATAGATATAATTTGATCATTAGTATAAAAATAGCATAGCAGTATTTTATAGTAAAAAAGACAAATAATATTTGTGGAGGCTAAGGTCGGAATCGAACCGGCGTTGACGGCTTTGCAGGCCGCTGCATTACCACTCTGCCACTTAGCCAAAAATGGAGCGGGAAACGGGGCTCAAACCCGCGACCTCAACCTTGGCAAGGTTGCGCTCTATCAACTGAGCTATTCCCGCATTAAATCACTTAATTATATCATTCCATGAGTTTCTCACATAATAAACGAATGATATTACCGTTAGAACTGCCGCTATGAATAATAGCAATAAGCCAAGTGTATGTAAATTTAATACATCAAAAAATATATTGGTATGTAGAAGAAAAAATAAAGATACCATTTGAAACCCAGTTTTTACTTTGCCTAATGCATTTACTTTCATAGGTATTAAGCTTTTTATTTCAGCCAGTCTTTGTCTTATAGCTATTACTAAGAACTCTCTTGACACTATTATTATGGCAGGTATTAAAAATACAGCAGAATCATTTGAACTTGATAAAAGAATTACTGTAACTACAACTAGCAGTTTATCTGCTATAGGATCAAGAAAAGTACCAAATGCAGTAACCTGGTCAAGCTTTCTAGCTATAACCCCGTCAAGATAGTCTGTTATCAATGCTAGTAAGAAAATATATGCAGCAATGTCCCTATATCGTGCTTCGTCATAAGTATAAGTAACTACTATAAGAGGAATAAAAACTATTCTCAATAATGTTAATAATGTAGGTATATTCAATTTCATTTATGTATATGAGCGTATATTACGTTTGCTAATTTTTCATTGATACCATCAATAAATTTAAGTTCTCTGACAGATGCCTTAAGTACGCCTTGTATGCCACCAAAATGATTTATAATTAGTTTTTTTCTTGTATTACCTACTCCGGGAATTCCATCTAACTTGGAATTGAACATTAGCTTATTGTGTCTTTTTCTTTGATTAAGTATAGCAAATCTATGAGCTTCATCTCTAACCTGCTGCACAAGAGTCATGGCCTCTTTGTTAATAATATTTGAAATATCTTTATTTGAGCTATCAAGAATCCTATCATTTTTAGTAAGTCTATTTAAACCTTTGTGTATACCTATTATGGTTATATTTCTAGCATCTAATTCATTTACAACTTTTCTTGCCTGAGTAATTTGACCCTTACCGCCATCAACAATCATTAATATATTCTTTGTAGCATAATTATCTATCTTTAATAATCTTCTTTTTATCATGACTTTCAGTGCAGCATAGTCATCAGACTTTTTGATATTTTTTATATTATATCTTCTATAATTTGATTTTATAAATCCTTCCCTATTGTAGTAAACAGCAGATCCTACAGTAGATGAGCCACTGATATGGCTTACATCGAAACATAATATGAATTCTGATGCGATTTTTAATTGTACATTAATATTGTCTAAAGAGTTACCCTCTTGCTTAATAGATTTAAGTGATCTGTTATGTAAGTTCATCGAGCATATGTTGATGAACTCTGAATATTTTTTATCAATTCTATTTAAAATTTTACAGTTCTGATGAAATTTTTTATTTATTACTGTCTCGATGTTATTTTTATCTAGTATTTTATCCTTAGATATTATTATATTAGGTGGTATATGTGTTAGATAGTATTGTTTAAAGAAAGAAGCAAGAGTTTCATCGATATTTATGTGATCTCTCTTTGGAAACGTGAAGTTTTTACATCCCATATTTACACCATTTCTGACAATATTAATGTCAACTAGAATTTTAGATTTAGTTTTTATGCATAAAACAAAATCAATACTTTTATCTTCAGGGAAAATAGAATAATGACTAGTTATGTCACGAATAAGCTTTATATTATCTCGATACTTTGCAGCTACTTCAAAATTTTTATTATTAGATGCCGCTATCATTTCTTTTTCTAATTTATTAAACAGAGATTTTGTTTGCCCTTTCAGAAACATTTGTGCGTTTTCGATTGTTTTATTGTACTCTTCTTTGCTGATAAGCCCTACACACGGCCCTGAACATCTTTTGATTTGATATTGCATACATGGTTTAGTGCGTGCCTTATAATAACTATCTTCACAAAGTCTTATTTGAAATGTTTTTTGTATGATTGCCAGTATCTTCCTTACGTTTACAACATGTGTATAGGGACCAAAGTGATATCCATTTTTAGAGGGTTTGCCTCTAAAAAATTTAAATCCTGGAAATTCATGATTTTTATTCATAAAAATATATGGGTATGATTTATCATCTCTAAGGAGAATATTATATTTTGGCTTGAATTCTTTTATTAAATTATTTTCTAGTAACAAAGCATCTTGTTCATTAGAGGTTATTTGATAATCAATATCTCTTATTTTTGCAACAAGACGTTGTGTCTTAATGGAATGATTAGAGCGTGTAAAATATGAAGAAACTCTCTTTTTTAAATTGCCCGCTTTTCCCACATAAAGAATGTTTTTTTCATCATCCAGCATTTTATATACACCAGGAGAAGCAGGTAAATTTTCTAAAAAAGTTTTATTCATCATGAGCTATCTCTTTTGCTTTCGTAAATAAACTAAACAAATCTTTGTAATTAATTTTATTAGTATTAATATTTAATTTACTACAATGATATGATGAAATTAATAGTGTTTTATCATTCAAATCTAAAATATTGAAATGTTTAAATTTATAATCTTTTCGTTTAAATTTATATATATTTAAAATTTGATAATACGCGATTGATCCTAGTGTAATAATAACTTTTAAGTTTAAGAGTTTTTTAATTTCTCTTTTTGAATGTTCTAGACAATTATTTATTATCATAGCTGATGGTTTATTATTATATGGATAACATCTAACAGCGTTTGAAACAAATATATCACTCATATCAAGATCATTTAATAGTCGTCTTATTAAGTCACCTGAAAAATCAGATGTAAATGGTATGCCTGTTTTATTTGCACCATGAAGACCCGGAGCTAACCCAAAAAGTGCTATTTTTGAATTTATATTTCCATGCCCGCTAACAGGTTTACAGTGATAGGTAGGAAATTTTTTATGAAGTATTTGAAGATAAGAATAAATCTCAGTACACTTATTGCATTTAAGAGAATTAGAATGCATTTAGTATTTCAATAGAACAGAACCCCATGTAAATCCAGCACCAAAAGCTTCAAGCATTATCATATCACCCGATTTAAAAGTATTTTTTGTGTTTGCTGTATCAAAAGCAAGAGGTATAGAGGCTGCTGATGTATTTCCATGCTTATTCACGGTTATTATTATTTTATCTTTAGATAAATTAATTTTCTTAGCTATAGCCAGTATAATTCGTTCATTTGCTTGATGGGGCACAAGCCAATCAAGATCTCCTTGTTCAATACCATTTATTTCCAGAGTGTGCTTAGCAAGTTTACCTAGAGTATTAACAGCAGTTTTAAATACATCGCTGCCTTTCATTTCAATATATTCTAAATCAGTATTTACGGTTAATAAATCTTTAAAAGAACCATCTGAACCAATTGTGCTAGAAATAATTCCAGGTTCATTAGAGGCGCCAATAATCATTGCTCCTGAACCATCACCAAATAATACACATGTATTTCTGTCTGTCCAATCAAGAAGCGATGTAATCTTTTCTGTTCCAACAACAAGGGCATACTTTATCTCACTAGATTCAATATATTTTTTTGCAACATCTAATGCATAGACAAAACCTGTACAAGCTGCATTAATATCAAATGAAAAAGCATCTTTAATATTTAATTTATTTTGAAGAAGAACTGCAGAGCTTGGAAATTTTCTTTCTGGTGTACATGTTGCAAGAAAAATTGCACCAATATCATTTTTATTTATACTTGATTTAGAAATAGCATCTAAAGATGCTTTATACGCTAGGTCTACAGAAGTTTCATTTTCATCAGCAACCCTTCTCTCCTTGATTCCCGTTCTCTCCGTAATCCATTCATCACTTGTATCTACCTTACTCTCAAGCTCTTTGTTTGTTAATATTTTCTTTGGCAGATAGCTGCCGCTTGATATTATCTTTGCGTATTTAGTCATTCAAATCTCTATCTATATGTTTTTTAATATTTTCTAGTAAATTATTTTTACATTCATAATATGCTGTTTGAATTGCATTGTAGTATGCAAAACTATCTGCACTACCATGACTTTTTACTACAATTCCATTTAGTCCAAGAAAAGAAGCGCCATTGTATACCCTAGGATCCATTTTCTTTTTAACCCCTTTTAATACAGGAAAACTGATTAATGCAGATAATTTATTATAAATATTTTTTTGAAATTCTGTTTTGATAAAGTGTTTTATCATTCCCGCTACACCTTCAATACTTTTAAGCGCTATATTCCCTGTGAATCCATCAGTAACTATTACATCATAGTCTCCGCTGAACATAGCGCTACCTTCTGCAAATCCAACATAGTTGATATTTGAATGATTAAGCAAATCTGCAGCCAACTTAATTTCTTCTCTTCCTTTAAATTCCTCAGAGCCAATGTTTAATAATCCTACTCTTGGATTACTTGAAATCTCCAAACTTTTAACAACAGAGGAACCCATTACTGCAAATTGATATAGATTTTGTGCGTTACAATCTATATTTGCACCTAAATCAAGCACTTGCATAAACTTTTTCTTTGTTGGCAGGGATGTACAAATTGCAGGCCTATTTATACCTTCAATCGTTTTTAAAATTATTTTTGATAATGACATTAAAGCTCCAGTATTACCAGCACTGACGCATGCATCGGCTTTCTTGTCTTTTACTCTGTTAATACATAGTCTCATCGAGGATTTTTTTTTACTTCTTATTGAACTAAGCACATCATCGTTCATTTTAATGAATTCATCAGTATGAATTATATTTATACGATCAAGTATGCTATTTTCTGCTGCAACCAAGGTTTCATTGATTAATGATTTGTCGCCGATAAGGTCTATTTTAAGATCTTTAATATCTTTAAGAGATTTTAAAGCTCCAGATATTGCAGGAGCAGAGCCTTTATCTCCGCTCATCACATCCAATGCTATCGTAACATTACTTGGCATTATATGGATATTCTACTGTTCTTGTGTAGATTCTTCTTTAGCTTTTTTTACTTTTGGCGTAAAAATTTCTTTTCCACGATAGAAGCCATCTTTAGATATATGGTGTCTTAGATGCTTAGATCCTGTGGTTGAATCAGATGATACTGATGCTGCAGATAAGGAGTCATGAGACCTTCTCATATCGCGTCTTGATCTTGATTTTTTACTCTTTTGAACTGCCATATTGTTATTCCATATCGTTTAGATATCGTATTCTAAGCAATAATAATCACACAAGCAATTATTAATACTAAATTTAACAATTTTATGTATTTTATTGGTATTATCTTTTATTAAAATTATGAATGTAGTATTAGCATCAAGTTCAAAATTTAGAAAACAGCTTCTATGTAAGCTTAATATCCCTTTTACCTGTATTAGCCCAAATATTGATGAAAAGAAATTTCAAAATGAGACTGTGACTGATTATGTAAAGCGTTTATCAATAGAAAAAGCTAAAAAAGTAGCTCAGAACCGATATGATTCAATAATTATTGGATCTGACGAAGTCGCAGATTTGAATGGTAAAATACTTGGTAAACCACACACAAAAAAAAATGCCAAAAAGCAACTTAGTATGATGTCTGGCAATAAGGTCATATTTAGAACCGGATTATGTGTATTAGATTCGCAGACAAGAAAATATTATGCTTCAGTAAGCAATTATTGTATATTTTTCAAAGACTTAAATAATAAAATTATCAACACATATTTAAATAATGACAATGTCTTAGAGTGTGCGGCTAGCATCAGAATCGAGGGATTAGCAATTAATCTAATCAGTAAAATGAAAGGCAATGACCCATCATCAATAATGGGATTACCTTTGTTGAAACTAATAAGCTATTTAGAAAAATTTGATGTTCCAATGATGTCAGAGTGATTATTTATCTCGAAAGTGATCATAACCTTTTGTCTTAACTTTATAAGCTTTTCCACCTTTAAAATATTTATACCCTCTAGATGTAATGCTTCCAATATTTGTAATTTTTAATTTAAGTTTATTTGATATAATATTGATTTTATTATTATATTTTTTATTAGCAGTAAAACATAGCTCGTAATCTTCCCCGCCTCCTAATATGCATTCCTCCATTAATTTCTCCGGAATAAATTGACTAAATTTTGGTTTTAGTGGAATTTTATCAATATTTACTATGAAACCTTTATCTGATGAAATTGCAATATTCTTTAAGTCTTTTGCTAGGCCGTCTGATATATCGATACAAGATGATGCAAATTTAGAAATCTCTAAACCCAAGGCAACCCTGGGAGTTGGGTTAACAAGATACTTCTTAAAATATTTGTAAGACAAGGTGCGTTTTTTTGATAATAAGGCAGCTCTTGCGTTACCAATAGTCCCTGTGACATATATATTATCATCTAGTTTAGCTCCACTACGAAGAAGAATGCTATTCTTTTGAATACCTATCATTTGAATCGTAATGCTCAAAGGACCCTTCGTGGTATCTCCGCCAATGATAGATATCTTGTGCTGTTTTAATAGCTTTTGCGAACCTTTATAAAAACGCTTTAACCAAGATTCTGACATTTTAGGAAGTGTCAATGCATACATTGCATACAGAGGTATACATCCCATTGAAGCAATATCGCTAATATTTGTTGCCAAACATTTGTATCCAATATCTTCGGGAGAATAATCTTTTGTAAAATGAGGTCCTAATAGAGATGTGTCAGTAGTAAAAACATATTTTTTTTTATTATTAAATTTGACTATTGAACAATCATCGCCAATACCTTTTAAAATGCTACCGCTATATGATTCCAGCTTTTCGAGAAAATTTACAAAATCTTGTTCACATTTCATGCTTTATTAAAGTGTCTTATCGAGTGCTTTGTTAAGAAATGTATACATTTTTGGTGATGAATATTTTTTTGCTATATTTAAATACTCATTAATGACAATATTTTTTGAATTATTAATAAACATAAATTCGCAAACACCTAGATGCATTATACATAGGTCTAATATAGGCATACTTTCATAAGAAACATCAAATTTAGATTTCAAAAGTTTAACAATCTTCTCTGTATTCGCAATATAATGATTTAATATACTGTCAAGAAAATCTTTATCATATGGGCGCTTTTCGATGAAACTGAACATAATATCTTCCAATGAATCATCTTTAATCTTCATTTGATATAATATCTTTACAGCAGATTCTCGTGCAATTAGTTGTGGCTTGTATTTCTTATTTGCTATCATGCTTATTTAAAAACTCCAGAGTTTCTAATGTTGCCATCGCATACTCTAAACCTTTATTTAATTTTATCCCTACTCTGTCAACAGCTTGCTGTTGAGTCTCAACCGTTAATACTCCATTCAAAATTGGAATCTTGGTTTGCATTGCTAGATTGCTTATGGCATCTGTAACAGTTGTTGATAAGAAATCATAATGTTTTGTATCGCCTTTTACTATACAACCTATAACGAGACAAATTTGAGGTTGGTATTTTTTAATTATTTTTTCTGTCAATAAAGGTAGTTCAAACGCTCCACCTGGAATTTTTACTTGAGCTATATTCCCTTGATAGTTTTTAGTTCCAAGCGCATTGAGATATCCATATAGCAAGCTCTCATTTAGTTTATCGTTATAACTTGAATGAACTATAATTATCTCAAAATTAACACTTTCATTATTTGATGCATTAAGATCAAATAATTCATACTTGGCTAATGATTTATCATGAGAGATAAGATTATTTATGTTTTCAGTAATGGATGTCATCTTACTTAGTTATATGCTTAACTACTTCTAGCCCGAACGCATTAATGCCATGATATTTTTTAGGTGCGCTCATAAGGTTCATCTTTCTTACACCTATATCATTAAGTATTTGAGCGCCAATTCCTACAGTTCGATAGTCTTCATACACTCCTTTGTTTGATTTCTTTTGTTGGATAGCCTCAATATTTGATGTATCTGCTTCAGACATAGTATTCGTTATGTACACCAGTGCTCCTTGCTTAGATTTGCTTATTTTTTTTAAAGCGTCCTCAAGAGGCCAGCTACTTGGAGAAATAAGGCCTATTGTATCTGTTAATGTGTTTTGTACATGAACCCTAGTAAGAGTGATTTTTTCTGGAGATATTTTATTTTTTATTAGAACAAAATGTATATTCTCAGTGAGAATGTCTTTATAGAATATAGAGGTGAAAGCACCATGTTTTGTTTTTATATTCTGCTGACTAATTCTTTGTACAGTTTTTTCATTAGAAATTCTATACTTAATAAGATCTTCGATTGTTCCGATCTTCAGCTTATGTTTTGTTGCAAATTTGACAAGATCTTTTTTTCTAGCCATTGTTCCATCTTCGTTAAGGATTTCAACGATTACAGATGATGCCTCTAATCCAGCAAGTCTAGCTAGGTCACAACCAGCTTCAGTATGTCCCGCACGCGTCAAGACACCTCCGTTTTTAGCCATTATTGGAAATATATGTCCAGGCTGAGCAAAATGCGATGGTTTTGCATTTTTTTTAACGGCTGCCTGAATTGTTTTTGCCCTGTCTGATGCTGATATACCAGTCGTTACACCTTTAATAGCATCAATAGATACAGTGAAGTTTGTTTCTTTCGAGGTTTCGCTACCCTTTTGCTTAAGTAACGATAAGCCAAGTAATTTACATCTTGATTCTGTCAAAGTTAAACAAATCAAACCTCTTCCTTTTGAAGCCATAAAGTTTATATCTGAGGCATTAACAAATTGTGATGCCATAACAAGGTCTCCCTCGTTCTCTCTGTTTTCATCATCCATGATAATGACCATTTCACCTTTTTTAATTGACCCTATTATTTCATCAGTTGTGTTAATCATTATAATTACCTAACTTTTCTATATATTTTGCTAACATATCTAATTCAATATTGATTTCATTACCTACAACATATGACTTAAAGATAGTATTCTGATATGTATGCGGGATAATCATAACACTAAATTCTAAATTAGATACATCATTAACTGTCAAACTTACACCATCAAGTGTAACTGATCCCTTTTTAATTATATATTTTGATAAATCAGGTTCTATTTCAAATCTAATGTTCCAAGAAGTATCCATCTCTTTCAT